>Ga0070700_100000089_pt1 | contig 61717 bp, 61 predicted proteins | sample KBSK5101metaG_FD_65456 | JGI IMG/M metagenome (GOLD analysis project Ga0070700, IMG submission 65456) | Corn, switchgrass and miscanthus rhizosphere microbial communities from Kellogg Biological Station, Michigan, USA - KBS K5-10-1 metaG | ecosystem: Host-associated > Plants > Roots >...
CGTCTCGATCGCGTTGTCCAGCAGGCGGTGTTTCAGAACGAGGGCGTCGAGGTCAGGTCGTCTTTTCAATTGCGATAATCTCTAGTTATCGCGCGATCAGAAGCACCTCCTGTGACGATTTCACCTCACACAATCGTGCGCCGCGGATGCCGCTCCGTGATCCGCACCTTCAGCGCGGCATCCGCCACCTGCGTGTAGATCTCGGTCGTCGAGATGCTGCGGTGGCCGAGGAGGCGCTGGACGTAGCGGATGTCGACGCCTTCCTCCAGCAGGTACGTGGCCACCGAGTGGCGGAACATGTGCGGGGTCACGCGGTCGCGGACGGACGCGCGTTCTCCGTGGAGGCGGACGAGGCGGCGGATCATTTGCGGGGAGGCGGCGGCGCCGCGGGAGTTGACAAGAAACGTCTCCGCGCTCGATGCGGCGCGGTCGCGGGCGGTGCGGTAGTCGCGGAGCAGCGACTTGAGCTCGTCGGGGACGAATACGCGGCGCTGGCGGTTGCCTTTGCCGATGATCGTGATCGTACCTTCCTCCACGTTCACCGCGCTGTCGAGCAGCGACGCCAGCTCGCTGACGCGCATGCCGGTGGCGAAGAGCAGTTCGGTCGCGATGTATGCGGTCAGGTCGGCGAAGGTCGGGGTTCCGTCGTGGCGCAGCAGACGGCGGAGGTCGGAGCGGGCGATGACGCGCGGCAGGCGCTTCGGCATGCGGATGCGGATGCGCGCGCCGCGGAACGGGTCGTCGATCGCTTCCTCGTTCTCTTCGAGCCAGTGAAAGAACGATCGCAGCGTGGCGAGGTGGCGCTTCACCGACGCTTCGCGGAGGGCGCGCACGTCGAAGAGGTGGCGTACGTAGTTGTGGATGACCGTGCGATCGCATGACGAGACCGCGGCGCGTTTGCCGAGGAACTGGCAGAAACCGGCGAGATCCAGCTCGTACGCGCGGATGGTGTGCGGCGACAGCTTGCGGATCGACTCGCAGTGACGGAGGAACGCGGACGCCGCATCGCGAACGTGCATGAGCGCGGACGTTAGCCGACGGACGCCTCGCCCCGCGACCGGAGTTAATGCGTAAAATCGCATCTCATGACCGACGACTCGCCCGCGCTCCTCCGGCAGATCGCCACCAGCCTGCGCGTCCGGAGACACGGACGCGGCGTGACGCGCGAGCAGCTCGCGGAGCAGGCGGATGTCGATGCGCAGATGATCAAGCGCATCGAGAGCGGGCGCGCGAATCCCGCGCTGGTGACGCTCTCACGACTCGCCTCGGCGCTCGCGATCTCCCTCTCGCTCCTGCTCGGCGGCGACGCGTCCGCGGATCCCGCGATTGCCCCCGCTCCCTCCGAAGCCGAGGCCTTCGAGTCCGAAGCGGTCGGAGACACCATCGCGGCGCTGCGCAAGCACCGGCATCTCTCGCGGCGCGCATTCGCGAAGCTCATCGACGTTCGTGCCATCACGCTGCGCCGCTACGAGTCCGCTACCGCCGACATCCGCCTCCTCGGCGCGGGCTCGATCTCGCGCGTCCTCGGCATCGGCACGGCCGATCTCGTCCGCGCCATCGAACAGCGGCAGCGCGACGCCGATCATGCGCGCGGCGCGTGGTTCGAGCGCGCGGCCGGCGTGCGCTGCCGTCTCGTCGCCGCGGCCGGCCGCTCGCAGTTGTGGGAGTGGCGGCTCGCGCCAGCGGTCTCGTACGTCGAAGAGCCGCCCGTCGGAGTGGAGGAAGAGATCGCGACCGCGATCCGCGGCGACGTGCGTGTCGAAGTCGGCGATGCGTTCCATCAGCTGCGCCGCGGCGGCAGCGTTTCGCTCCCGGCCGGGCACGCGCGGCGGCTCCAGAACACCGGCCGCTCGACCGCGAGGCTGCTCCGCTTTCAGGTCAGTAAGTGATTCATGATGCACGACTTGACCTCTGTCGTGCCGGATCTCCCCAGGTCCATCGCCTGACCCGTCGGGCTTCGCGTCCGGGTCAGCATTGAAGCGCGAGGGTCAGCTCGTGATCCGCGCCGCGGAATCGCCTTCGCGTCTTTTCAATGCTTTACCTCCGACGCCTCCTTCCTGGCACCGTTGCATTGCCGTTGTGGCTCGCACGAAGTGTCAATCAGCGAAGGAAGGGAACGAGAATGATCAAAAAGATGATGGTAGTGATGTTTGCGCTCGCGCTGTCGGTCGCGGCGTATGGCGATGCCGCGAAGGACCTCAACCATGGCCGACTGCATCCCGCGGCTTCGAACGGCAACGTGGACTTCCACGCCGGCGGCGCGGGCGGAGCGGGCAATCTCGTCGATCACGGCGGCGAGGTGCTGACGAACGCGAAGGTCGTCTACATCTTCTGGGGCTGGCCCTCGAGCACGACCGATCAGTACGTGAATGAGATCATCGCCTACCGCGACGATCCGAACGGAATGATGAAGCACATCGGCATGCTCGCGCAGTACCGGAGCACCGGCTCGACGAGCCTCAAGGGCACGCAGCCCGACGTGTACGACGCCGTGCCGCCGCCGGCGACGAAGGTGACGGACACGATGGTGATGCAGAAGGTCGCGTCCTCGTGCGCGGCGCTCGCGGGCGGATGCCGTACCGACACGGTGTACGAGGTGTTCATTCCGGCCGGCTACTACTCCGATGACGGCAGCGGCGCGCAGTCGTGCGGAGGGACGAACCTCGCGTATTGCGCATATCACGGCAACGGCGACAACGCGAGCCTGAGCGCGAGCGTCAAATACTCGATCCAGCCGTATCCGAGCTGCTCCGGCTGCCACGGCCGCGCGGGCTGGACGGCGTGGAACGATCAGGAGCACTTCGTCGTCCACGAGACGCGCGAGGCGATGACCGACGCGCGCCTGAACGCGTGGTGGGACAACGCCGGCTACGAGGCCGACGACAAGTGCGCGTGGGGCCAGAACCTCAAGTTCCTCTTCGACGAGGTCGTGGGCACGCACACCTTCGCGTATCAGATGGAGTACTCGAACTCCGCGCGCGGCTGCGTCAAGTAAAGTCATGCAGGGCCGCCTCCGGAGGCGGCCCTTTTCATCTTCCCCACAGCTCGGTGATGTCGAAGTACACCGTCTTCCGCGAGCCGTCGGGCAGCTCGATTTTCACGACGTTGTATCGCCGCCCCTCGGCCACGCCCGTTCCGCCTCCATCGCGTTTGAAGCGGCCGTAGCGCGCGAACATCCAGCGGTTCTCGAACTCCACGCCGCCGTCGGGCGCGTCCGCGGGAACGGAGACGGCGGTCTCGACCGAGTCGCCCTCGCGATCGACCAGCGACTCCGCGCTGACGGGCGGCGGTGCGGGCGGCGCGGGAGCGGGAGGCGGAGGCGGCGGCGCGGCGCAGGCGGCGAGCAATAGAGCGGCGGCGAGAGTCGGTTTCACGGCTGATAGAATCGCATCGCCCGCCGGATATGACCACTACCTACGACAGCTCTGCCATCGAAGTCCTCACCGGCCTCGAGCCGGTCCGCAAGCGCCCGGGGATGTACACCATCACCGAGCGGCCGAACCATCTCGCCCAGGAAGTCATCGACAACTCCGCCGACGAGGCCATCGCCGGGTTCGCGGACGAGATCGTCGTCACGCTGCATGAGGACGGATCGGTGTCCGTGCAGGACAACGGCCGCGGCATGCCCGTCGACCGGCACGCGAAGGAAGGGGTCTCCGGCGTCGAAGTCATCCTCACGCGCCTGCACGCCGGCGCGAAGTTCTCCGACAAGAACTACCGCTACTCCGGCGGCCTGCACGGCGTCGGCGTCTCCGTCGTCAACGCGCTCTCGAAAAAACTGCAGGTGTGGGTGCGGCGCGACGGCAACGAGTACTCGATGTGGTTTGCCGACGGAAAGAAGAAGCAGGAGCTGAAGATCGTCGGCCAGGTCGGCAAGCGCAACACCGGCACCACGGTCCGCTTCTGGCCCGACGAGCAGTTCTTCGACTCGCTCAAGTTCAGCGTCCCGCGGCTCAAGCACGTCATGCGCGCGAAGGCGGTGCTCTCGCCGAAGCTGCGCATGCGCTTCATCAGCGAAGTCGATCCGTCGGAGAGCGAGGAGTGGTACTTCGAGGACGGGCTGAAGGACTACCTGATGTCCGAGCTCGCCGGCGCGGCGGTCGTGCCGGAGCCGCCGTTCGTCGGTCACTTCAAGGGGCACGATCACGAGGTCGACTGGGCGGTGGTGTGGATCGCGGACGACGGCGACGTGATCGGCGAGAGTTACGTGAACCTCATCCCGACGACGCAGGGCGGCACACACGTCAACGGATTCCGCACCGGACTCACCGAGGCCATTCGCGAGTTCTGCGAGTTCCGGAACATGCTGCCGCGCGGCGTGAAGCTCGCGCCGGAAGATGTCTGGGCGCGCTGCAGCGCGATTCTCTCCGTGCGCATGACGAACCCGCAGTTCACCGGTCAGACGAAGGACCGCCTGTCCTCGCGCGAGGCGTCGGCGTTCGTCTCCGGCGTGACGCAGGACGCGTTTTCGATCTGGCTGAACAACAACGTCGCGGACGCGGAGAAGATCGCGGGCATCGCCATCGATCAGGCGACGACGCGCCTCAAGCAGGGGAAGAAGGTCGAGCGGAAGAAGCTGACCTCCGGTCCCGCGCTTCCCGGCAAGCTCGCCGACTGCACGCAGCAGGACCTCGGCCGCACTGAGCTGTTTCTGGTCGAGGGCGACTCCGCGGGCGGCTCGGCGAAGCAGGCGCGCGACCGCGAGTTCCAGGCGATCATGCCGCTGCGCGGCAAGATCCTGAACACGTGGGAAGTCGATCCGAACGAGGTGCTCTCGTCGCAGGAAGTGCACGACATCGCCGTGGCCCTCGGCGTCGATCCCGGCTCGAACAATCTCGACGGCCTGCGTTACGGGAAGGTCTGCATCCTCGCCGACGCCGACTCCGACGGCGCGCACATCGCGACGCTGCTCTGTGCGCTGTTCGTGCGCCATTTCCGCAAGCTCGTCGAGAACGGACACGTGCACGTGGCGATGCCGCCGCTGTACCGGATCGACGTTGGTAAACATGTTTACTATGCGCTCGACGACGCCGAGCGCCAGGGCGTGCTCGCGCGCATCGAGGCCGAGGGGATCAAAGGGAAGGTCAACATCCAGCGGTTCAAGGGACTCGGCGAGATGAATCCCTCGCAGCTCCGCGAAACGACGATGGACCCGAACACGCGCCGCCTGGTCCGGCTCACGCTCGACGACGCGGAGCCGGCGATGGCGACCATCGACATGCTCCTCGCGAAGAACCGCGCCTCGGACCGCAAGCAGTGGCTGACCGAGGAAGGGAATCAGGCCGACATCCTCGAGTAGATACGGGAAAATGTCGCGCCGCGACAGTCTCTCCATCAGGCCGGAATTCCGGTAGCATGAGACGGAGGGGTTAGTCGTTCATGGGCGACGTGCAGCCGTTCGCCTGGGCTCTGTTCGCAGTCGCGCTCGCCGCGGTGCTCGGCCTCATCTTCGTGCGCGCGCGGCGCCGGCGCGGGGCTTCGCTGTCGAAGATCCTGCCCGTCGCGCGCGGACAGCTCATCGACACGATGGAAGACCTCGTGTTCGTGATCGATCCGGCGGGACGCATCGCCGACATCAATCCGGCCGCGCGACGCGGACTCAGCATGGCCGAGGAGGACACCATCGGGCGGCACGTCCGGGAAGTCTTCGGGCCGCGATACGGCGAGCTGACGGAACGCTACAAAACCCCGGGCGATCGGCGCGAGGACGTCGAGGTCGAGATCGCGGGCGTGCGCCGCTGGTTCGACCTCAGCATCACGCTCCTGCGCGACGGCGCGCAGCGGCTTACCGGCAGCCTCGTGGTGATGCGCGACATCACCGCGCGCAAGCAGATGGAACAGGCGGTGCGCGAGAGTGAGCTGAAGTACCGCACCATCCTCGAGACCATCGGCGAGGGCTATTTCGAGCTCGATCTCCGCGGCACGATCATCGCGTGCAACGATGTCCTCCGAAAGATCCTCGGGTATCCGGCGGACGAAATGATCGGGCTCAATTACCGGCAGTATGCCGAGCCCGGGACCGCCGATTTCCTGAAGGAGATCGCCATCCGGATTTACGAGACCGGACAGATCCTCACCGGACTCCGCCATCGCGTCACGCGTCCCGACGGCACGACCGTGGTCGTCGAGTTCGCGGCGATGCCGGTGCTCGATGCGAAGGGCGAGCGCGTCGGATTCCGCGGCCTCGTGCGCGACGTCAGCGACCGCGTGCGCATCGACGCGGAACTGCGGACCGCGCAGGAGCGCATCGCGAACCTGCTCGACGGCTCGCGCGCCGCCGACGATCTCCGCACGTGGGTCGGCGCGGTGGCGCACGAGCTGGAGGCGGGCATCCGCGCGGAGCGGCTGAGCGTGTGGGAGGTCGACGGCGACTCGATGCTGGCGCTGACGGACGCCACGCGCGCGGCGCCGCCGCTCGCGGAAGTGCAGTCGATCTCCGTGACCGGCGCGGGACTGATCGAGAGTCCGAGCGGATCGATCGTGCCGGTGCTGACGACGTCGGGCGAGCTGTGCGCGGTGCTGCTGCTCGAGGGACGGCGCGAGGTGTTGAACGTGACCGAGCAGCGCATCCTGCTCACGTTCGCGCGGCAGCTCGGCGCGGCGCTGGAGATGACCCGCCTGCGGCGCCAGCTCGCGACCGCCGAGGAGCGGAGGGCGATCTCGCGCCGCGAGCTGCAGGCGCGCGGCGTGGAGCTGCTGCAGATCTGTCCGGCGTGCGGGCGATGCTACGGCGACGACGCGAAGGTGTGCAGGGACGATGAGATCGAGCTCACGACGCCTTACGTGCTGCCGTACCGGCTGCTGAACCGCTATCGCTTCGTCCGCACGCTCGGCAGCGGCGGAATGGGGATCGTGCTCTGCGCGGCGGACGAGAAGCTGTCGCGCGAGGTGGCGATCAAGATCCTGCGCGCCGACGCGTTCGACAACGACGCGCTGCGGCATCGCTTCGAGCGCGAGGCGCGCGCGGTCGCGCAGATTCAGCACTCGGGCGTGATCGCGCTGTTCGATACGGGCGAGCTGGAGGACGGCACGACGTTTCTCGTCGTCGAGCGCCTGCACGGAGCCGACCTCGGATGGGTGATCGGCCGCTACGGACGCGGCAGCCGCGCGCAGGTCGCGACGGTGGTGCGGCAGACCGGCGCCGCGGTGGCGGCCGCGCATCGCGCCGGCGTCGTGCATCGCGACGTGAAGCCGGCGAACATTTTTCTCACCTGTGGTTCCGACAGGGACTCCGAGGCGCTGCAGGTGAAGATCCTCGACTTCGGACTCGCGAAGCCGGCGTCGCTCGACGGCGCGATGACGCACAGCGGCATCATCGTCGGCACGCCCGCGTACATGGCGCCGGAGCAGCTCGAGGGTAAACGCGTCGACGGCCGCGCCGACGTTTACTCGCTCGCCTGCGTCGCCTACGAAGCGCTCCTCGGCGTGCGCGCGGTGACGGGAACAGGACTCGCGGACCTCATCGTGCACATCATGCGCGAGACCCCCGCGGCGCCGAGCACGCTGCTGCCGTCGCTGACGCGCGAAGTCGACGAGATCTTCGCCGCCGGACTCGCGAAGGAACCGGCCGGGCGTCCGACGGACATCGAGAAGTGGGCGTCATCGCTCGCGTCCGTGCTCGAGAGCCTCGCGCACGAGCCGGACATCCACGGCTGGCCGTCGCAGCCCCTTCGCTCGGAATTCGCCCCGCTCGAGGAGCGATTCGACGCCTCCGGCGCCACGACGCGGCTGTCCTAAAACCAGAGCCGTTTCGCGACGAGGCCGTTGCGCTCGAAGAACGGATCGAGGCGGCGCGCGAGCGCGGGCCAGTTGTGATGCGGCACCTGCGGGTAGAGGTGGTGCTCGAGGTGGTAGAGATGCTCGAGTGCGACGATCGAGAGCACGCGTCCGCGGAACAGTTTCGTCTGGCGCAGCTCGCTGTCGCCGTGCGGATCGTGCGGGATGTAGGCGGTGATGAGCGGAAAGATCCACGAGCCGCCGATCATCAGCGCGGCGTAGGCGAGTGGCAGTGGCGTCGTGCGAGCGATGGCGATGCAGACCGCGAGTCCGGCGACGACGGCGGTCGCCTCGGCGATCATCCACGCGCGATCGCGGCCGTTGCGTTTCATCGCAAAGCGCCACAGCCGCGGCTGCAGCGTGAACCCTTCGGCGAGCGAGCGCCAGAAACGCATCCGCGAGGCCGCGCCTTCGAGATCGTCCTCGGCGGGGAAGTGCGCGTGATGATGCAGGTGCACGGTGCGATAGGCGTGGCCGCTCCGAAACGCGAGCAGCTCGATCGCGCAGAGCAGCGCCTCATTGAGCCAGCGCGGCAACCGGAGGTTGCGGTGCACGAGGTCGTGCGAGATCGAGCCGTAGGTGAGAAAGCTGAGGAGCACCGGGCAGCCGAGCGCCGCGAGCCACCAGCCGCGCGCGGCGAAAACGAAGAAGAGCGCGGTGAGTGCGAACGGCGTCGCGAGCGTGAGCGCGAGGCGCCAGCGCGGAACGGTGAGGAGATCGCGGCCGAGCTCATTCAGCGACGGACGATCCAGCGACGGGCGATCGAAATTCGCGCTCATACGACCTTCGCCACGACGATCGTAACGTCGTCGGCCGGCACGGAGCTTCCGCGGAACGCGTCGACGTCGGAGAGGATCGCGTCGCGCAGCGACTCGGCGGCGCCGTCGTGGTCGCGGATGACCGTCGCGAGGCGATCGAGTCCGTATGTGTCATCTTCGGAGCTGAGCGTTTCGTAAATCCCGTCGCTGTGCAGCACGAACGTATCGCCCGGCTGGATCGCGATGCGGCGCTGCGGAATCGTGACGGGAAGGCGGACGCCGAGGGGCGGCGCAAAGAGGTTGATCGTCTCGACCGTGCCGTCGGCACGGCGCAGGATCACGGGCGGGTGGCCGGCGCTCGCGATGGTCGCCTCCATCGTCGCGCGATCGAGCAGCACCACCGTGACCGTGACGAGCATTCGGCGCCGGCTCGTCTGCGCCACGAGGTCGTGCAGGCGTCGCAGCACCGCGGCGGGATCGTGCAGCTCGTCGCGCAGCAGCGTGAAGCCGCTGCGCAGCGCGGCGAGCACGAGTCCGCTCGACATGCCGTGTCCCGCGACGTCGCCGCAGACCAGCGCGACTCGATCGCCGTCGACGAAGTAATCGTAGTAGTCGCCGCCGACTTCCGTCGCCGGAACCGAGACCGCGCAGAGGTCGGCCCATCCGATCTTCGGCGCACACTCCGGCAGCATGCTCAGTTGCAGCTCGCGCGCGTATCGCAGCTCGTCGCGCATGCGGATCTGCTCGCGCGCCTGCGTCCGCCGCTCGTTCCATTCGCGTTTCACCTGCCGGCGCATGCGATACGAGCCGAAGAGCGTGATCGCGAGGCAGAGGGCGTTGCAGACGGCCGTTCCGATGTAGAAGCCTTCCTCCGAGTTCCGGAACGGAGTGCCCACGAGCATGGGCATGATCAACGCGCCGCCGGTGAGGAGCGCGTACGTGAGCACGAGCTCCGCGACCGGCATCCTCAGCGCGAGCAGGAAAAACGGAAAGGACATCGTCCAGCCGATCCAGTCGTCGCCGGATCGCGTGAGGATGAGCAGCGTCGCGTACTGCACGAGGACGTAGGTGATCAGCGCGGCGCTGACGTGATCGCGCAGCCAGCGGCCGGCGCGCGAGGGGCTCGGGCGATACGAGTCGCGCACGCCGAAGAGCAGGGCCGCGATCAGCGCGAGGTTCGCGACGCCGAGGAGGACGTCGAAGACGGTGTTGCGCCGCTGAAAGCCGACGATCTGCACCAGCACCGGAATCGTGAAGCCGATCGGCAGGAAGGCCAGCCAGAAGCGATTCCGGCGGTCGAATCGCCGCCGGACCGCCATCTCGTCGGTCATCCGCGCGATCTCGTCCAGCGAATACGTCGGTTCCATCGCCGCGATGGTAAGTTATGCCCCGTCAAAGGACGCAATGGCTACCCGTAAATCGAAAGACCAGCTCGCACTCAACTCGCCCCCTCCTCCCTCCCTTCCCGACATCGAGGCCCAGCCCGTCGGCGACTTCGCGCGGAAGGCGTATCTCGACTACTCGATGTACGTCATCCTCGACCGCGCGCTGCCGCATCTCGCGGACGGGCTGAAGCCGGTGCAGCGGCGCATCGTCTACGCGATGTCGGAGCTCGGGCTCGGGCCGGGAGCGAAGCCGAAGAAATCGGCGCGCACGGTGGGCGACGTCATCGGCAAGTTCCATCCGCACGGCGACTCGGCGTGCTACGAGGCGATGGTGCTGATGGCGCAGCCGTTCTCGATGCGCTATCCGCTCATCGAGGGACAGGGCAACTGGGGCTCGCCCGACGATCCGAAATCGTTCGCGGCGATGCGGTACACCGAGGCGAAGCTCGCGAAGTTCGCGCAGTCGCTGCTCTCCGAGCTCGAACAGGGCACGGTCGAATGGGGACAGAACTTCGACGGCACGATGCGCGAGCCGAAGCTGCTCCCGTCGCGGCTCCCGCACGTGCTGCTCAACGGCGCGTCGGGCATCGCGGTCGGCATGGCCACCGACATCCCGTCGCACAACCTGCGTGAAGTCGTCGCCGCGTGCGTCGAGCTACTCGACAACCCCGAAGCGACGATCGCGCAGCTGACGAAGCACATCAAAGGACCCGACTTCCCGACCGCGGGCGAGATCATCACGCCGGCGGCGGAGATCCGCGAGATCTACAAAACCGGCAACGGCTCCATCCGCCAGCGCGCGAAGTGGGAGATCGAGGATGGCGAGATCGTCATCACCGAGCTCCCGTTCATGGTCTCGGGCGCGAAGGTGCAACAGCAGATCGCGCAGCAGATGGCGGCGAAGAAGCTGCCGATGGTGGAGGACCTGCGCGACGACTCCGACCGCGAGAGTCCGACGCGTCTCGTCGTCGTGCCGCGCTCGAACCGGGTCGATCTCGACGAGCTGATGACGCACCTCTTCGCCACGACCGATCTCGAGAAGTCGTATCGCGTGAACATGAACATGATCGGCCTCGACGGCCGGCCGCGTTTGTACGCGCTGAAGGAGCTTCTCGGCGAGTGGCTGGAGTTCCGGATCGAGACCGTGCGGCGGCGTTTGCAGTATCGCTACGATCACGTCAACGCGCGGCTGCACATCCTCGATGGCTATCTCGTCGCGTATCTCAACATCGACGAGGTCATCAAAATCATCCGCCGCGAGGACGAGCCGAAGCCGGTGCTGATGCAGCGCTTCAAGCTCACCGAGCTGCAGGCCGAGGCGATCCTCGAGCTGCGGTTGCGCCACCTCAACAAGCTCTCGGAGATGGAGATCCGCGGCGAGCAGAAGAAGCTGCAGGATGAGCGCGCGGAGCTCGAAAAGATCCTCGGGTCGAAAGCCCGTCTGCGCAAGCAGGTGCGCGACGAGCTGGTGCGCGATGCCGAGGAGTTTGGCGACAGGCGGCGCTCGCCGATCGTCGAGCGCGAGGCCGCGAAGGCGCTCGATGCGACGGCGCTCATCCCGTCCGAGCCGGTGACGGTCATCCTCTCCGAGCGCGGCTGGGTGCGCGCGGGGAAGGGACACGATCTCGATCCGACGGCGCTGCAGTACCGCTCGGGCGACTCGTTCCTGCACGCGGCGAAGGGCCGCAGCAACCAGCTCGCGGTCTTCATCGACTCGACGGGGCGCACGTACTCGCTGCCCGCGCACGAGCTGCCGTCGGCGAAGAGTCACGGCGAGCCGCTGACCTCGTCGTTCGCGCCTCCCGGCGGCGCGACGTTCATCGGCGTGATGATGGGCGAGCCCGACGATCTCTGGCTGCTGACCACTGACGACGGCTACGGATTCGTCGCGCGGCTCGAGGAGATGATGACGCGACTGAAGGCGGGCAAGTCGGTGGTGAACGTCGGCAAGGGCGCGACGGTTTTGCGTCCGCAGCGCGTCGGCAGCTACGAGACCGATCGCATCGCCGCCGCGTCGACGGAAGGGAAGCTGCTGCTGTTCGAAGCCGCGGAGCTGCCGGTGCTCGCGCGCGGCAAGGGCGTACAGACGATCAAGCTGCACCGCACGCCGATCGCGCCGGAGAAAGTCGTCGCCACCGCGGTCGTCCCCGACGGCGGCACGCTCGTCGTGCACGCCGGCAAGCGCTTCACGAATCTCAAGGGCGGCGATGACCTCGACAGCTACGTCGGCAAGCGCGCGCAGCGCGGACTCAAACTGCCGCGCGGATTCCAGACCGTGTCGCTGATCCGCGCATGGAACGATCGCGATCGCGCGCCGGACGTGGTGAACTGAGCGGGTCACGCAGTCACGCAGTCACGCGGTGAGCTTCTGCTGCGTGACCGCGTGACCGCGTGACCGCGTGACTGCGTGACCGTGGCGGTCAGCGCGCGTAGGCGAGTCCATCCGGCTCCGTGCCCGTCTCGACTTCGGCGGTGACGGTCCATGTCGCCGTGTCGATGGCCTGCACTTTTCCGGCGTGGGCGCACGAGACGAACAGCCGCTTGCCGTCCGGCGAGAGCTGGATGCCTGACGGACCCGCGCCGGTCGCGACCTTCTGCACGAGCTCCCGCGTTTCGGTGTTGAAGATCCAGATCTCGTTCAGTTGCGGGTCGGAGACGAGCGCGCGCTTGCCGTCGTGCGTGAACTTCAGCCGGTTCGCAAACTTCGTCGCCGTTGGAATCGTGTTCACGACCGCATCCGTCTTCGGGTCGATGACGCTGATCCCGCCCTCGGCCGTACGGCCCGCGACCCATACCGCGCTGCCGTCGGGCGCGAGATCGATCCCTTCCGGCCCTTTCGCGACCGCGATCTGCTTCAGCGCGACCTGCCGCGGCGCGTTCGTGAGATCGAGCACGCTGACGCTGTTCCCGCCGATGTTCGCGATGTAGATCTTCTTCTCGCCCGTCGCGACCACGAGCATGTGCGTCACGTCCTGTCCCGTGCCGCCGATCCAGTCGATGCGATCGGTCGCGGCGTCGTACCGCGCGACCGCGCGGCTGCCTTCCGCCGTGAAGTAGAAGCGCGACCCGATCGCCTGAATCCCGTGCGGCCGCAGCAGCCCCGGAAGCGCGAGCCTCCGCACTTCCTTCCGGCTCGCGACGTCGACCACCATCAGCGACGTCCCCGGATTCGGCCCCGTTCCATAGTTGCAGACGACCGCGGTCTTCCCGTCGTCCGACACCGCGACTTCGTGCGGCCCCTCGCCGGTCGCAATCTTCGCGACCACTTTCATCGTCGCCGGATCGACGAACGCCAGGATCGCGTCACGCTTGTTGACGACCAGCAGCGTGTCGGCGGCGGCGAGGTTGGCGAGGAGGAGGAGCGCGGCGAGTGCGGGCTTCATGGCCGCGTATCGTACCCGAGCGTTATTTCTTCAACTGCTGCTGAAGCGCCTCGAGCCGTCGCCTGCTTCATCCGAATGAGCTCCGCGACGCCCGCGAATGCCGTTGGTACGGCTCGCCGCGCCTGCTGACGAATCGTCTCGTCCTCGGAGTCCGTCATCATCATCCGGCGCGCCTGTGCGCGATGATTGGGCACGCGCGAATGATACGCCGCGAGCAGGCGGTGACGGCAGGTGTGAGCTGCGTCACGCAGGGCTCGTATTACACTATCGAGTACACGTCCATGCTCGAGCGCCTGAAAAACGCGATGCGGTCCGGCGGGGAGGAGAAGTCCATCCCGCGGAAGACGACCGAGGTCCGCCTCGACGTGCTGGATCCCGATCCGGTCGCGCGGGCGCTGACGCACGAGCCGGCGCTGATCCTGCTCGAGGGCGATTTCCCCGGCCAGGTGTTCCGTCTGCGTCAGGGGCGGCAGATTATCGGACGCCGTCCGGAATGCGACATCCGGTTGCGCGAGCGGGCGGTGAGCGGGATCCATGCGGAGGTGATCCGTATGCGCGAGGTCGTGACGATCAACGACCTCGCGAGCACGAACGGGACGCTGGTGAACGGGATGCGCATCCGGCATCCGGTGCCGCTGTCGCAGGGGAATCTGCTGAAGCTCGGGAACTGCGTGTTCAAGTATGTCGACTCGCTGCTCGAAGTCGAGTTCACCGAGGCGCTGCATTCGCGCGGCATCACCGACCAGCTCACCGGCGCGTTCAACAAGGCCTACATCGTCGCGCGCCTCGGGTTCATCATCGACATGGCTTCCGAGGCGAAGCCGGTCAGCGTGATCACCTTCGACTTCGACAACTTCAAACAGGTGAACGACCAGTTTGGCCACGCCGCGGGCGATCACATCCTCCGCGTGACCTCGGCGCTGATCGTGTCGGAGTTCGTGCGGCCGCAGGACGTGTTCGCGCGGATGGGTGGCGAGGAGTTCGTGATCATTCTCCCCGAGACGCCGCTGGAGCTCGCGACGGAGACCGCGGAGTGCATCCGCCGGATGTTCGAGGAGCGCACGTTCGACTACGAGGGCGACGCCATTCGCCTGACGTCGTCGTTCGGCGTAACGATGGCGACCAGCGCGGTCGAGCCCCCCGAGGCCGTTCTCGGCCGCGTCGACGAGCTGCTCTATCGCTCGAAGCGCGAGGGCCGGAACCGCGTCACGGCGTGACAACCTTCCGCCCCGCCACCCAAACCGACTTCCCCGCGCTCGTCGAGCTGCAGCGCGACTTCTATCAGCACGAGCACTATCCCTTTGACGCGGACGCGGCGCTCGGGTCGATGCGGCAACTCGCGACGGATGCGTCGCTGGGATGCTTGCTGGTGATCGAAGACGGCGGTGCGATCGCGGGGTATCTCGCCATCGTGTTCGGGTTCAGTCTGGAGTTTCGGGGGCGAGATGCGTTCGTGGACGAGTTGTATGTGGCGCCGGGCGCGCGGGGGAGGGGGCTGGGGTCGGCGGCGTTACGCGCGGCGGAGGAGGCGTGCGTCGCGGCGGGGGTGATGACGCTGCACCTCGAAGTCGAGCGGACGAATCTGCGCGCGAAGGCGCTGTACGTTCGCCACGGCTATTCCGAGCACGAGCGGCATCTGATGACGAAGAGACTGCGGGCTACGTGAAGCTCTTCGGGCGGTCGTCGAGACGGCGGGCGAGATCGACCATCGCGCCGAGGTAGATCGGCTCGCCGGCGGTGAAATCGATGGCGCCCTTCAAGCCCGCGGCGTGGATGGTGACGCGGTTCGCGTCGGCGTCGATGTGGATGTCGTCGATCGTCGGCACTTTCACTTCGATCTTTTTCGGACCGTCGACGATGACGCGTTTGTTGGTGACGTAGATCGTCGTCGTGCCTTCGGCGCCGCCGGGACGGATCTCCGCGCTGTACATGCAGTATTCGTTCAGGCCGAGGGCGACCGTCGCCTCGCAGCGCGGCGAGTTGCGGTGATCGATTCCGCGGAGGCGGTCGAACTGCGCTTCCGACGACGTGTCGATCGGCACGTCCTCCGGCTTGATCGCGAAGCCGGCCTGCACGGCGCGGACGGTTTTCAGCTGCACTTCGCCAAGCCGGTCGTCGGCGAGGAAGTGCCAGAGGACGGTCGAGTAGAGCGCGTGCTTCACGGCGAGTGCATCTTCGGCGATGAGTCCCGCGGCGTCGCTCGAGCGATCCATCAGGTTCGCGACCTCGGCGGCGCGATCGGCGCCGACGCGCGCGAGCGTCGAGAATCCGACGTGCAGCACGGTCCCGATCGCGGTGTCGGCCCAGATCGAGTAGGGGAGGTCGAGTTTCTCGTTTTCGCGCAGCACGAACTGCAGTGTCTCGTCGGACGGGTTCTCGAGCAGACGCTCGAGCGATTGCGCGTACGTGGACAGGAGCTCGCGATTGCGCGCTTCGCGTTCTTCGCGCTCCTGCCGCTGCCGCGACTCGGCCTGGCGGATGACGCGCCGCTTCTGCGCGGTGGTGAAGAGCGGGATGCCAATGAGGATCAGCCCGAGGATGATCCAGAACCAGCCCGCGGGACCTTTGCTGGTGAGGACGGACAAGCCGATGAGCAGCAGCAGCACGCCGAACGCGATCATGCCGAGCATGCCCATCCCGCGGCGTGTGCCGTCGAACATCGACTGCCGGAAGGACGTGCCGGCGATCGAGCGCGGCGGCGGGACGACCGGAGTGTGAATCGTGCGCACGTCCGCCGAGTAGAAGATCTCCGGCCGGTGGCGAATGAACTCGCCGTTCGGGCCGGTGCTCAATTCGGGGTTGTCGTCGAGCGATTTGAGCTCGCGGCGGCGGGTGACTGCGAAGCGGAAGAAGGAGTTGCCCAGCGATTTCTGAACTATGAAGCTCACGGCGTTCTCAGCGGTTGCGACAGTCGTGCCTAAGTTGGTGCAGGCTCACTTCGGCATCGCGAGAAACGCGGCGATGTCCTGCGCGTCGGATGGCGGGATCACGAGGCCGGGCATGGTCGTCGATGGATTGAGCGAGGCGGGGTCCTGGATGAACCGCACGAGATTCTCGGGCGAGTTCTGCACGGTGCCGCGGCTCAGCGTCGGGCGCGCCATGACGCCGTCGAGCGGCGGTCCGAGCGCTCCCTGCGGCCCCTCGACGCCCGAAACGGCGTGACAGGTGTTGCAGCCGTACTGCGCGATGAGCTGCCGGCCGCGCTCGGGGTCTCCCGGGATCGCGCTTTTCGGCATTTCGTTGCGGCCACACGCGATAGCGACGAGGAGCGACAACAACGCGACGCGATCCATCGGCTCAGCAGATGTTCTGGCCGCGCGCGAACGGCAGCACATCCGCGCCGTCGGCGCGTTCTTCCGCGCTCATCGAGCGGGCGGCGGCGGAGATGAGATCGCCGAGGACATCGATGTCGAAGGGCTTGCGCACGATGGAGTGGACCATCGAGCCGTCGAGCTGGCGCAGCGCGCCCGACTCGCCGGCGCTGATGACGATCACCGCGGGGCGCGCGCCACTGCGTTTCTTCAGATAGTCGATCAGGCCGTAGCCGTCGACGTTCGGCATCATGAGGTCGACGACGACCACGCCATACGGCCGCTCCTCGAGCATCTCGATCGCTTCGGCGCCGTCGCGCGCGGAGTCCACCGTCAATCCCGCGCGTTCGACGATTTTTGCGACGAGAGCCCGGATCGCCGGCTCGTCGTCCACCACCAGCACCCGTCCCACGGATCCCATGGCGCCGGGCCATGCAATATCGACGCCCTGCGTGAAAGGCTTGATTCCACTAGAATTCGGCGCCGATGAGTGCGGCCTGGGCGCTGCTGGCGTTCGTCATGACTCTCGCCGGTGGCTGGTTTGCCTTCCGCCACCAGCGTTATCTCCACGCCATCATGGCGTTTTCTGCCGGTCTGCTCATCGGCGTCGTCCTGCTCGATCTCATTCCTGAGATCTCCGAGGTCGCGCGGAAGGAGAACATCGATCTCCGCGGGCTGATGCTGGTCACGGTCGGCGGCTTCGTGGCGATCTTCCTGCTCGAGAAGCTGACGATCATTCACGGCGAAAAAACGCACGACACACCGGGGCATCAGCACAACGTCGGACTCGCGGGCGCGATCGGGCTCTCGTTTCACAGCTTCCTCGACGGACTCGCGATCGGCGTCGGGTTTCAGGCGGGCGCGGAAGTCGGCGCGGTCGTGCTGGTCGCGGTGATCGCGCACGATTTTGCCGACGGGCTGAATACGGTCACGTTCATGCTCGCGACGCGCAACAGCCGCTGGCGGACGATCGCGCTGCTGGTCGTCGACGCGCTCGCGCCGGTCGCCGGCGCGCTGCTCGCGACGGTGATCCGCATCGAGCCGCGCCTGCTCGCGTTCCAACTCGCGTTCTTCGCCGGCTTTCTCCTCTACCTCGGCGCGAGCGATCTGCTGCCGCACGGCCACGAGCGCCCGCGCTTCACGCTCATCGTCTCGACGCTCGGCGGCCTCGCGGCCGCCGGCGGCATCGTGACGGTGCTGGGGCGCATGCACTAAAGCGGCGCGTCGGGGAACGGGTTCACTTTGTCGGCGACCGGCGGCACGGTCTTCAGATAGTCGTAGATCGCGCCGAGGTCCTCGTCCGTCATTCCGGAAAGCTCGATCCAGGGCATCAGCGTGTTGCGGCCCTTCGGCGCGGGCGGCGCGTTCTCGGCGGTAAAGTTCGCGAACGCGCGGAAGCGGCCGATGAACTCTTCCTTCGTCGCGCGGCCGACGAACGTCGACGGATGCGGCGTGATGTTGGCCGTCACGACGCGGAACCACGGCGTGTGCATCTCCCACCCGCCGGCGAACTCCTTCCCCGGAATGGCGTTGCCCTTGTCGTCCTTCGGCGTGTGGCACTCCACGCACGCGCCGATCTGCGTGAGGTACTTGCCGTACGCGAGGCGGTTGCTGCGATCGGGCGCGGCGACGGGACCGGCGAGCGGCGCCGGGGCGAACTTCTCGACGAAGTTCAGCGGCGGATTCAGCTTCTTCGCCGGCTTCTCGTAGCGCTGCGGTTTCAGCGTCCCGAGGTACGCGACGATCGACTTCGCGTCTTCGTCGCTCATGTTGCGGTAGTGGGCGTACGGCATGATCGGGAACAGCGCCTTCCCCTCGCGATCGACGCCCTCGCGCATCGCGCGCAGGATCTCGCCGTCGCTCCACCTGCCGAGTCCCGTCTCGAAGTCGGGCGTGAGGTTCGACGCCGCGAGCGTGCCGGGGAAGCCGATCTTCGCGTCCCACACGAACCCGCCCACGCCCTCGCGTCCCGGCTTGACCGGCAGCGCGTAGGCGAGGACGTGCTCGGAATGGCAGTCGAGGCAGAGCGAGACGTGATGGACAAGATATTGACCACGCGCCAGCCGCTCCGGCGTGGCCTCGATCTTCTCCGCCGATGCCGGCCGCTGCGCCGGCTTCTTCATCATCAGATATCCGACGCCGAGCGCGGCGACCACGAGGATGACGAGCACGAGGATGCCCAGGACCTTGAAGAAGGTTTTCATATCTCTCCCGAACGAATGGACGACTGGTTGGGTATTCTACGATGAGATGCTGACACTGATTCTTGCCACCACGCTCACCGCCAAAGTCCTCGCGCACTACGACAAGCACGAGGCGAAGCAGCTCGTGCCGATGGTCTCCGAGGTCGTGCGCTTTCCGACGTACGAGCACAACGACGAGGCCCACGCGATGCAGAAGGCGTGGCTGATGAAGACCGCGGCGGACCTCGGGTTCGTCGCGCGCGATGCCGGCAAGATCACGGAGATCGAGCTGCCGGGTCCGAAAGACGCGCCGGTGCTCGGGCTGGTGATTCACGGCGACGTGCAGCCGGTCGAGGAGGAGGCGTGGTGGTTTCCGCCGTTCGGGGGCCGCGTCGAAAACGGCTACGTCCTCGGGCGCGGCTCCGCGGACGACAAGGGTCCGCTCGTCCAGGCGCTGCTGGCGATGAAGGCGCTGAAGGAGAGCGGCGTGAAACGCACGCACACCATCCGTCTGCTCGTCGGCAGCGAAGAGGAATCGGCCGCGACGGAGATCCCGGAGTATCTGAAGACGCACGCGCCGCCCGACTACTCGCTCGTCCTCGACTCCGAGTTCCCGGTCGTCGTCGGCGAGAAGGCGTGGGACGGACTCGCGGTCGCGACGACGCTCGCCGAGCGCTCGTCGCTGCCGTACACGGTCGCGATGATCGACGCCGGACTCTCGCCGAGCATCGTCCCCGAGCGCGCCGAGGTGAAGCTGCGCTGGAAGGAAGGCGTGGCGAACTGGGAGAGTCTCGCGGCCGCGCTGCGCGCGACGAAGATGCCCGAGGGCACGCGGATCGTCGTCGGCGATGAAGGGGGCGTGGAGTTGCGCGTCGTGGCGTACGGCAAGTCGTCGCACGCCGGCGTGAATCCGACCGGCGGCCGCAACGCGCTCGTCGCGCTGGCGCGCGCGCTCGAAGGAAAACTGCCGCGCGGCGGCGCCGACGATCTGCTGGCCTTCGCGCGCGTGGCGGGGCAGGACCTCCACGGCACGGGCCTCGGCATCACCGACAGCGATACGCTCTGGGGCCGCTACATCGTCAACGTCGCGACGATCAAGCCGTCGACGAAGGACCCGGAGAAGACGCGCCTCTTCATCAACCTTCGCCGCACTCCTCCGCGCACCGCCGCGCAGATGAAGGCGCATCTCGAGGCGTTCGTGCGCGACTTCAACGCGCGCACCGGCGCGTCGCTGGTCATTCTCGGCGACGAGTCGTACTTCGAAGACGAGCCGCTCGCGTTCGACCCGAACGCGAAACTCATCCGCCGCCTGATGAAACTCTACACGCAGGCGACGGGCGAGAAAGCGAAGCCCGCGATCTCCGGCGGCGGCACGTACGCGAAGCGTCTGCCGAACTCGATCGCGTTCGGCATGTGGTTTCCCGGCAAGCCGTATCCCGGCCACGACCTCAACGAAAAGATCGCGATCGCGGATCTCGAGCGCGGCGCGCGCGTGCTGATTCACGCGCTGACCGACATCGCGACGGGCGCGAAGATCGTGGAGCCGTTCAAGCCGTAACGGCAGCGATGGAGAACGCGGCGCGCCGGCGACTCGATGCTGTGCTGTTTGCGGCGAGCGCCGCGGCGTTCGTCGTGCTGCGCATTCCCCTCTATACGCAGCCGGGACTCCAGCTCGGCTGGAACAGCGACTCCGCGCTTTTCGGCATCATCGCGCGGGAGATGGTCCGTGAGTCGAAGGTCCTCTGGTTTTTCCCGGGACAGGATTATCTCGGCACGCTCACGTCGATGTTTGCGGTCGCGGTGGGGTTGCTGATGAACGACGTCGGTCCGCTGGCGTTGCGGCTCGCCGTCGCGTTCGAGTTGATCCTCGGACTGTTTTTCTTTTGGGACGCTCTGCGGCGCACGTGGGGACGCGGCGCGGCGCATCTCGTCGTCTTCTGGCTCGTCGCCGGCCCGTCGTGGTTTTTCAAACTGAGCTACGCACCGAACGCCGAGCAGATGTTTCTCGTCGGTGCGGCGATCACCTGGTTCGTCGCCAGCCGCCGCTTCGAGACGCTGTGGCAGTGGGCGATCCTCGGAATTCTCGGCGGGCTTGGCTGGTGGGCGCACCGCGGCGCGGTGCTCGTCCTGCCTGCGGCGGTGATGACGGTCGTCTGGTTTGACGGGTGGCGTGGATGGCGGCGCGTCACGAATGCGGCGCTGGCATTCGGCGCGGGCATCGCGCTCGGGTGCCTGCCGCTCCTTGCGGGCCGGCTGCAGATCGATCAGCCGTTGTATCGGCCGGTGACCGCTGTCTGGTCGCTGGATCGCGCGGCGCAACGGCTCGTCGAGACACTGATGAACGATTTCTGGACTTTCCTCGGTGCGCGCGAGCACCGCTTCGGCGTGTTGCTTGCCGTGGTGATGGTGTCGCTCGCCGCGGCTGGCGCGAGCCGGCTCAGGAGGGAGCGGAATTCCGTGTTCCTCATCATCAGTCTCGCGACCTCGCTCGGTTTCTGGATTTTCTCGACGAACGCGTATTCGGGTGCGACGCGATATCTCGCGCTCGCCCTTCCGATCGTGCTCGGTCTCGCCGCGCGCGGCGTCGTGCTTTTGTGGTCGTGGACGCCCGCGGCGCGCGTCGTCGCCGTGGCTGCCGTGCTGCTCGTGGCGGTGAGCTATTACGGCGGCCGCATTCTCGAGACGAACCGGATCGCGGCGGGGAAAGGCGAGCAGCATGAACAGTGGCCGGGCGGTTTCGATCCGCGCCCCGCGCTGCGACAGCTCCGCGACGGCGACTATCGCGCGTGCTACGCCGATTTCTGGATTGCGTACAAGCTGGAATGGCTCAGCGGCGTGCCGTTCATCCCGTATCGCAGCGTGGATCGGACGCAAATGCGCTCGATTCGTCTCGCCGCGCTCCCCGGTCCAAAATGCCGCGTCGGGATGGACGGCACGGTGAGTCGATTGAGCGCGCCGGAGGAAGCCGCGCTTCGCGCCGAGACGGTCGCGCATCACCTTCGCCGCGCGCGTTCGGAGTCGCGATGAGCGGTTACAGCCAGCCGTCGAGTTGTAGCCGGATCGTCGATGGATGGCTCACGAATCCGATCTCGATGGAACTGAGCCCCACGCTGCGCACGATGAACTTGCCGTCGATCGTGTCGCCCGCCTGCGCGATGATCACGGTGTCGTCGGACACCAGCGCCGCGATCGGATCGTCTTCATGGCCGAAGCGCCCGATGAAGTGATACGGAAACGCCGGCGGGGCGGGCGCCGCGGGCACCGGCGCCGCGGTCGCGACCTGCGGCGGCGGCTCCGGCACCGCCACAACGACGGGCGCGATGACGCGCTGCGGCTTCGCTGGCGCGTGCGTCGGCTAGTTCTTCACCGCGTAACCGCGTAACCGCGTGACCGCGTGACTGCGTAACCGTATGCAACTCCAGCAACGTGATCTCCGGCGTCATTCCCAGCCGGAACGGGAGCAGCCAGTAGCCGGTGCCGGTGTTGATGTAGAGCTGCGTCGGGCCGACGCGGTAGAGGCCCATGTGATACGGCAGGAAGACGCCGGCGAGGGACCAGCGCAGCGGGCGGAAGCCGAGTTGTCCGCCGTGCGTGTGTGCGCAGAGCGCGATCGGGATGCGGCGGCGTTGGGCTTCGTCGATGACTTTCGGCTGGTGCGCGAGTGCGATCGCCACGGACGTCGGCGGTTTGCCGGCGAGTGCTTTGTCGAAGTCGGGTGCGAGCGCGCGCTGCTCCGGAAGGTCGCGCGCGGCGAAGTCGGAAATGCCGGCAATCCAGAGATCGCGATGGGCGTGGCCTTCGTTGACGAGCAGGCGAATGCGGCTGCCGCGCAGTTGCGCGATCACCGCGGTTGGATCGCCGTACATCTCGTGATTGCCGAGCACCGCCAGGAGGGGCGTCGACGGCGAAAGCCCGCGCGTGCCTGCGAGCAGCTTCGGCACAAAGTACGGATCGTCGTCGATCAGATCGCCGGCGAGCAGGACGACGTCGGGCTGCAGCGCATTCGTGGTCGCGAAGATCGTGTCGAGGCGCGACGAGCGCGTGAAGAGGCCGACGTGCAGATCGCCGAGGAGCGCGATGCGCGTGCCTTCGAGCGACGAAGGGAGGTTGTCGATCGCGATGGGCACGCGCTCGACGCGCAGCGGCACGACGGCCTGGTAGAACCCGATCACCGTGGCGACGATCGTCGTCCAGAGAAAAACGCGCGAGGGCCAGCGCGCGAATTCAGCGAACGACTGGCGGCGGCGGAACGGAATCCAGGCGAGCAGGACGAGGAACAGTACGAGCGCGTAGACGATCGCGAAGCAGGTCCACGCGAACCACACCGGGCCCAGGGTCGCGCGCAGAAACCGCATCAGCGGATTCGACGCGCGCAGGAACGGCAGCAGCGGCCACATGAGATTCGCGACGATCACCAGCGCGCGCACCAGCCGTTTCCGCCGCGGATGGATCCGCACCAGCTGCCGGTACGTGATCCAGTTGAAGGGGAGGAAGAGCAGCAGCGCGATGCCGATGAAGATCAGGACGCGGACGAGCATGGAGCGCGAATTCTAACCGCGGGTAGGGGAACGCCCTCGGGACGACACTCCTGAGAGAAGGAGGTTCCACTATGAAGCGGACGTTGGTTCCCGGCCTGCTTTCTCTCCTCATCGCGGCAGAGGTTCTCGCACAAGGTTGTCCTCCGCCGAGCAACATCCCCGTCGGTTCGTGCGCGCCGAAATCGGGGATCATCAGCAACTTCACCGGCGATACCGGCGCGATGCGCGTGCGCAAGAGTATCTACCGGCTCTCGGCCGCCGAGGTCACGGAGCTGAAGCTGGCGTTCAAGAAGCTGCGCGAGCTGCCGTCGAGCGATCCGCGTACGTGGCTGGCGCAGGCGAACGTGCATTGCTGGTACTGCGCCGGCGACGGCACCAACGTGCCGGACGTGCACCCCAATTGGGCGTTCCTGCCCTGGCACCGCGTGTATCTGTACAACCTCGAGAAGACCCTCGGGAAGCTGGTCAACAATCCAAATTTCGCGCTGCCGTACTGGGACTGGAACACCGGCGATTCGGCGCTCTGCGGGACCAGCCATCTGAAAGTGCCGGCGCCGTACATGGGCGGCGACGCCACGACGAACTCTCTCTTCGACTGCTACCGCAACGTCAGCACGAGCTCGACGATGGATCCGGCGCGCGTCGGCCCGGCGCGCATCGCCACGCTGCTCAACAACAACAACACCTTCGATCTCTTCTTCGGCACGGCGAGCACCAGCAGCGCCGTCTCGCCCGGACCGCACGGCTACGTGCATCTGTTCGTCGGCAACTCGACCAACATCAACGTCGCGAAGCAGGACATGGGCGTGTTGGAGACCGCCGCGCGCGATCCGTTGTTCTGGGCGCATCACGCCAACATCGATCGCCTCTGGGAGCTGTGGATCGCCAAGTACGGCACGCCCACGTATCCGCAGGCGTTCAAGGATCAGAACTGGGTCTTCTGGAATCAGAACACGGTGCGGACGCGGATGAAGGCCAGCGATGCCACCGATCGCGCGACGCGGTTGAAGTACCGCTACGATCCGCCGTGCCCGCTGATCCTGGTCAACCCGAACATCCTCGCCCAGGTCATCACGCTGACGCCGGGGCCGCTCACGGTACGCACGGCGGTTGTCCCGTCACCGGAGTCGGCGGAGATGGAGCCGCCGCGAGAGACGCGCGAGTTCAACATCAACGGGGACACGGGCAAGAACGTCGTGCTGCATCTCGAGGACGTCGAAGTTCCGGCGGACGAGTCGGCGATTCTGCGCGTGTACGTGAATCAGCCCGACGCCACGGCCGAGTCGGCAGCGGCCGATGACTCGGTGCCCGGAACGGGACGCCTCGTCGAAGAGCTGTTCATCGTGCCGGCGAAGACGCCCGGCAGCGGCGGTCACGAAGGGCACGGGCACAAGCTCCATTTCAAGATCGCGCTGCCTCCCGACATCGCCGCCGAGGTCGAGCGAGCGAAGGGCGACGTCGCGGTCACGATCGTGCCTGTGTCCGTCTCGGTGCTGGGAGGGCCGGAGTCGGCACCCGCGGCGGTGAACGTGAGAATGAAAAAACCATATATCTCCGTCGACTAATGTGTAAGGCGGGGAAGAGAGAAGGGCGGAACGACCGTTCTCACGATCATGAGAACCAGGACCGCGCTCGCGTTCGCCACTCTCTTCCTCGCCATCTCCGTGACGTCGTGGGCGTGCGACACGAACAAGGCGAAGCATAAGAAAGCGCGCGCGAATGGCGGCACGCTCTCGATGGCCGCGGGAGTCGCTCCGCGCGCCGACGGCGGGCTGGTGCTCCATCTCGACGACCTGCGCGTCAAAGCGGGGGAGGCGGGCGTGTTCCGCGTGTTCGCCAATCATCCCGAGGCGAACGCGCAGACGCCGATGACCCACGCGAACTTCGTCGACGAGCTGTTCATCGTGCCGTCGCAGACCAGCGCGTCGGGAACGGGCGCGGGCCATAACTACACGCTGCCGCTGCCTGCCGCCGCGATCCGCGCGGGCGACCCCGTCGTGGTCACGCTGGTGCCGGTGGAGAACGGGAAGCTCAACGTCACGGTGAAGCGCGCCTGGGTCGCCGCGCGCTGACTCATTTCCTCAACGTTACTTTCGCACCAGCACGAACTCCTGCGTGTCGTACTCCTCCTCGGGGACCGCGATCGGCTCGCGGCGCACCAGCTGTTGCCGGAGATAGGTGTGGAGGACGCTCTTCGCCCGCAGTTCGCGGAGCTGGCTGATGCTCGCGGGCGCGGCGCTGTCGAACACGGAGTGTCGTTGGATCTCGTCCTCCAGTCGTTCGACCTGACGTCGGAGCCAGTTCGTGTAACTCATACGCATTGAATATTCGGTTCGCGCCACACAAGGTTGCGTGAGGCGCGTCACGCGTTTGCCGATCGTTCACTTCCGCGCGATCATTCCGTGCAGATGCTCTCGAAAAGCGTGCGCCGGCCGCTGATCATCGCCGCGGTCTTCGTCGCCGCGCTGATCGCGTTTCCGGTCGCGCAGATGGTGTCGTTCGGCGTCACCGACCATCGCCGGCCCGCCGACACGATCGTCGTCTTCGGCGCGCGCACGTTCGCCGACGGCACGATGTCGACGTCGCTCACGGACCGCGTGCGCACCGGCTGCGAGCTCTATCGCGACGGTCTCGCGCCGCGCATCATCTTCTCCGGCGGAAAGGGCGACGGCGCGATTCACGAGACCGAAGCGATGCGCGCCTTCGCGCTGCGTCTCGGCGTTCCGGCATCGGCGATCGCACTCGATCCGCACGGCGTCAACACGGAATCGACAGTGCGCAACACCGCGCGCGGCAACGGACGCATTCTCGCCGTCAGCCACTTCTATCACCTGCCGCGCATCCGGATGACGTACCGGCGCTACGGCGTCGAGGTGTACACCGTGCCCGCCGCCTCATCGTCGGCGCGTCCGATCGCGTACAACGTCGCGCGCGAGAGCGTCGCGTTCTGGGCGTATTACCTGCGGCGGCGCGGTTAGGCCGACGCGGCGGCCTTCTTGGCCTTCTTCCGCTCCACGTCGCGCTGCGAGTGGTCGAGGAGCTGCTTGCGGATGCGGATCGACTCCGGCGTGACCTCGACCAGCTCGTCGTCCTCGATCCACTCGAGGCACTGCTCGAGCGTGAGGAGGCGCGGCGGCGTGAGCTTCACGGCCATGTCCGAGCCGGAGGCGCGCATGTTGGTCAGGTGCTTCATGCGGCAAACCTGTACGACCATGTCGGCGTCGCGCGAGTTCTCGCCGACGATCTGTCCGCCGTAGACCTTGTTGCCCGGTCCCATGAACAGCGTCGAGCGCTCCTGCAGCGGCTCGATCGCGTATGCCGTCGTTTCGCCCGCTTCCTTCGCGATCAGCGCGCCGCGGTTGCGGCTCGCGAGCTCGCCGCGATACGGACCGTACTCGAGGAACGTGTGGTACAGCAGTCCCGTCCCGCGCGTCTCGGTCAGGAACTCGGTGCGGATGCCGAAGAGCCCGCGCGTCGGGATCTTGAACTCGATGCGCACGCGTCCCGTGCCGGGGTTGACCATGTCGGTCATCTCCGCGCGGCGAGCCTGCAGCTTCTCCATGATCGCGCCGGTGTGCGCTTCCTCGATGTCGACGACGAGCGCTTCGTACGGCTCCATCGTCTGTCCGTTGAGCTCTTTCAGAATGACCTGCGGCCGCGACAGCGCGAACTCGTAGCCCTCGCGGCGCATGTTCTCCGCGAGGATCGAGAGGTGCAGCTCGCCGCGTCCCGCGACTTCGAAGCGGTCGGCCTGGCCGGTCTCGCGGACGCGCAGCGCGACGTCCTTGCGCAGCTCGCGCTCGAGGCGGTCCTTGATGTTGCGCGACGTTACGTATTTGCCCTCGGTGCCTGCGAACGGGGAGTCGTTCACCATCCAGAACATCGACACGGTCGGCTCGTCGATCGCGATCGGCTCGAGTCGCTCGGGCGATTCGGCGGACGAGAAGGTCTCGCCGATCTCGACGTCGGTGAATCCGGCGACGGCGACGATCTCGCCGGCGGCGGCTTCCTCGACTTCGACGCGCCGCAGTCCCTCGAACACGGTCAGCTTCGTGACGCGTCCTTTTTTCTGCGAGCCGTCGCGGAGGATGAGCACGACGTCGGAGCCCTGGCGGATGCGGCCGCGCCAGACGCGGCCGATGCCGAGGCGGCCGACGTAGTCGTTGTAGTCGATGGCGCTGATGAGGAGCTGCATCGGTGCGTCGGCGTTGCCGGTCGGCGGCGGGACGCGCTTGAGGATCGTGTCGAAGAGCGGGCGGCAGTCGTCGTTCTGGTCTTCGAGCTCGGTTCGCACGATGCCGCGGCGTCCGATCGCGTAGAGGATCGGGAAGTCGAGCTGTTCGTCGGACGCGCCGAGCTCGATCATGAGGTCGAACACTTCGTTGACGACTTCGGTCGGGCGCGAGTCGGGGCGATCGATCTTGTTGATGACGACGATCGGCAGCAGTCCGAGTCCGAGCGCCTTGCGCAGCACGAACCGCGTCTGCGGCATCGGTCCCTCGGCGGCGTCGACGAGCAGGATCACGCCGTCGACCATCGACAGCACGCGCTCGACCTCGCCGCCGAAGTCGGCGTGGCCCGGCGTGTCGACGATGTTGATCTTCACTTCGCTGGGATGGATGAACTCCGCCGGCAGGTCGTGCCCGCTGGCGGTGTGCGTGGCCTCGTGATGCACGGCGTGCCCGAGCGCGTCGGGCGCGTCGACGAGATAGCGGATGGAGGTGTTCTTCGCGAGGATCGTGATCCCGCGCTCCTTCTCGAGGTCGTTCGAGTCCATGACCCGGTCGTCGACCTGCTGGTTCGCGCGGATCGCTCCGGCCTGCTTGAGGAGCGCGTCGACGAGCGTGGTCTTCCCGTGATCGACGTGGGCGATGATGGCTACGTTGCGGATGTCGTATCGAAAGTGCTGCATTCGCGCGGGTTAAGCGGTTGAGTTGCCTCCGAATTCCAACCATCTATCATCACGGCATGAATCGCGCCATCGCCCTGCTGGTCCTTTTCGCCGCCGCCACCGCGCTCTCTGCCCAGGAGCGAGAGATGGAGCGCATCAACTGGATGGAGTTTCGTGAGCTCGTGCCCGCGAAGATTCGCACGGTGCTGCTGCCGACGGGCACGCTCGAGCCGCATGGCGTCGTCAACAACGGCGCGGACATCACGGCGCCGGTGGCGATGGCGCGGAACCTCGCGCCGCGGGTGAACGCGATGATCGCGCCGGTCGTGCCGTACGGGATCACCGGCTCGATGGAGGCGTATCCCGGCGCGTTTCAGATCACCGAGGCGGCGTACCGGCCATACATCAAACAGGTGATGCAGGGACTCGCGAAGAACGGCTTCAAAAACATCATCGTGCTGAACGGACATGGCGGAGGACAGACGGCGGTGCTGACGGCGGTCGCGGCTGAAGTGGCGACCGAGGAGCGCGTGCGGACGCTCGTCATCAACTGGTGGTCGTTCGCCACGGATGTGACGAAGGAAGTGTTCGGCGAAGACGGCGGACACGCGGGCTGGAACGAGACCGCGTACGTGCAGGCCGCCGATCGCACGCTCGTGCATCCTGAGCGCTACAACGCCGATCTCGCCACCGCGTACCCGGTCCCTGGGACGTGGGCGGCGGTGCCGTTCCCATCGTCGATCGGGTTGTATCAGCCGGGCCAGGGCTATCCGAAATTCGATCAGAAGAAGGCGGACGAATACTTTCGCAAGGTCAACGACAAGGTCGCGGCGCTCATCACCGACACGATCGAAAAGTGGGATCGCGCCGGACTGCATTGAAATGGCCGCACAGCGCTGGTTCGCAGGTCTGCCGGTGGCGGAAGAGCGTCGCATGGATCGGGATGACGAGGAGTTGCTGCGCGAATTCGCTCACTCGATCTGGACGGAGGGCCTCATCAGCTATGCCGTCGTATCGGTTTGTCTCGCGTGTGTCATCGCGGCATCGACCGTGAGTCTTACCAGCGGCTGGCTCGGTCCCGTCGTTCTCGGAGTGACTTCGGGAGCGCTGCGTTATGTGCCGCAACGCCGTTTCTTCGCGCTGCGCGTTCTGTTCGGACTGAGGAAGGACATCGTCGAACCGATGCTCATGATCTGCCGGAGCGACGACATGACGCTGGAAGTACTGGCGCACTCGCATGTCATCTGGAGACGGAATGGTCTGCCGCTCGAGCGGCCGATGGTTGCGCACGCGACCGCGACCGCGATGGTGCCGGACCAGGCGAAGTACGCGGCGAATTTCGTGCGCCCCCATGACGCTCACGAGGGGATTCTCATTCACCAGCGCGCGCTGTCCGAGGACGAGCTGACCGAGCTCGACTCATACGCGCCGCGGCCGAGCATCGCTGTCATCGTGCTCGCAGTAGTCGGGTTGCTGGGCGCCATCGCGACGTTCGCGATAGCCGCTGCGGGGCGAATCCCGACGATGCTGCCGCCGTTCGCGTTTGCCGTGATCGGTGCATGGGCGGGTCGCTCGGCATGGCGCGCGCATCGCGCGCGAAAACGAATCGCGGCCGATCTCGAGGCCGGATTCGTCGTCATCGTCCGCGCCAGCGAAGCCGGCGAGCTCGGGCCGCCGGAGGAAGTCCTTCCCTACTCGAACACTCTGTGGACGCAGAACGGCGAGACGCCGGAGTGGCGCAAACAGTTTCGGGCGAAGGCGTAAGTGCGAACCGCGGCCCTAAGGCCGCGGCACGAACATGCTCACCGCCTCGTGGAACTCCACGCGCGGCTCGCCACGCACGCCGGCCTGCTGCACACCAGGCATCAGACGCGTCGCGACGAATTCCTGGAACTGCGACGGCGAGTCCCACACGTCGACGACGCGGAAGCCGTCCGATGCGAGCCATGCGACGTGAAGGCGCGCGCCATCGGGCACATCGCGCTCCCATCCGACCAGCTCCCGCACCCGTTCGTACTCCTCGCGCGTCACCTCAGGCCAGTGCATCACCATCACCGTTGCCATACTCATCTCCTCCGGCCCGATCTACGGTGCGGAGGCGAAACTGGATTGATGGGCCGCGCAACCATTAGTAGTACACGTGATGCTCGTACACGAACGTCTTCCGCGCACCCTTGTCGACCAGCGGATAGAATTTCGCGGCCATCAGCGCGCTCGCATTCGAGTCTGCGAGTGCCACTGAGCCGGTTGTGTTCTTCACCGCCTTCACTTCGACCACCGAACCGTCGGTGTTCACCTTCGCCTGCAGGATGATCTCGCCGCGCGCGCGGAACGGCACCGCCACCGGCGCGACATAGAACCGCGGCGTGGCATCGGCGGCGAGCTTGTCGAGCTGCGCGCCGGTCATGAGGTCACTCGCCGGAACCCATCCGGCGCCGGTGAACGTGCGCACGAGGGTCCAGTCCCCCTTCTTTTCCAGCACCGAGACCGCCTCGGAGAGACCGTACGAGCCGACCACCCGCGTGTTCGGCGCCGGCTGCTCGTACACGTACATCGTCGGCACCGCGACGTACAGCACGTCGATCGCGGCGCGCTGCGACGGATCGACCGGCACGGCTTCGCGCGCCACCGGCGCGGGCTGCTGCGTGCAGGCCGCCGCGACGAGAATCAGGAGTGTGACGAAGAGCTGTTTCATGGTTCCCTCCGCACAACACGATGCCGCAGGCGTCGCGGCCGCGACATGCCCGTTGTCACCGGGGCGAGTGACGCGCATAATCGACGCACTACCGTAAATAAGAGTCTCCGTCGGAAGGGGCGTAAGCGAATGACCGTGGCTGCCGATGTGTACACGCACGACGTGTTCGTCAGCTACAGCCATCTCGACGGCGCGTGGGTGGCGGAGGTCCTCGTGACGAAGCTGCGCGACGGCGGGCTGAAGGTGATGCTCGACGAGAGCGACTTCGTTCCCGGTGCCAGCTCCATCGAGAACATGAGCAACGCCGTGAAGCAGTCGCGGCGCACGCTCGTCGTCCTCACTCCCGAATGGGTCAGCAGCGACTGGACGCACTTCGAGGCGCTGCTCACGACGCAGCTCGATCCGAGCGGGCGGGAGCGGCGGCTGATCCCGATCATGCGCAAGCCCTGCAAGCCGCCGGACTGGGTGGGCTATCGCTCGTACCTCGACTTCGTCGACGACGCGCGCGTCGAACATCAGATCGCGCGGCTGATCCGCGCGCTGAAGGAAACGTCCGCGCCCGCCGAGGTCGTGAAGGCCGATGCCGTGAACCAGGGACTGCGCACGCTCGCCGACCTGCTGCGCGAAGGACCGGTGCGCGACTCGCTGATCGCGTTCCGCGTCCGCTTCGAGACCGTCTCCGATCGCATCGAGCGTCTCGCCGACTACAAATACGTCCACGACCAGCTCCATCAGCTGCAGTTCCACTGTTACGAAGCGATTCTGCGCGACGTGCCGCGCATGACCACCGACGACGTTGCCGACGACGCGCTGTCGTTTTACGCGCAGACCTTCGAGGCCATCCTCAACGCGCTGCGCCGCCTCGGGGCGAAGGAAACGTTCGCGCGCATGCCGCTGACGTGGATCGCGACGCTCGAGAAAGCGTATGGGCAACTGACCGACGGCCTGCGCGCGGCCGATCCCGCGATCGTGCGGAAATCCGCCGGCGCCATGGATCGTGTCCTCGCGATCTATCCGCCGCAGATCGACACGCAGCTGAGCGCCGCCGCGAACGAGCTCGAGCTCGCGGAGCTCATCGCCGCCGTCAGCACCGCCTCCGACCGCGCGCGCGCGACCGGCCTCGAGCCGGCGCGGCTGCAGGCGCTCGAGGACGCGCTGACGGCGATGATGGAGCTCGACGACAACCTCGAAGCGCTCGTGCGCGATCACCATCGCTGGCAGAACGCCGACGTCGAGCTGCGCCGCGTCGACAGCGGACTCGCCTCCGACACCGGGGAGCTGATCGATACCTGGCCCGATCTGAAGAAACTCTCCGAGACGGCGACGAGCGAGGAGAACTGGGCGAAGACGCTGCGCGAGGAGGCGCAGCAGGTCGATGCCGCGATCGCCGGGAAGGACGACCGTCTGATGACGAAGCACTTCCGCCGCTACCGCCGCTCGGCGAGCAACCGCTTCTTCGAAGTCGATGCGACGCTGAAGCTGCAGTGCGATGAGCTGCGCAACGCCGGCGAGCCGCTCGCCGCGATCGTGGAGACTCTGGCGTGACCGTCACTCCCGCGGACGCCGCGCCGTTTCCGACGATCTTCGATTTGCGCAGCGCGCATCGCGAGCTCCTGCAGCAGCAGCGCGGCGGCGCGACGCCCGAAGCGCTGGCGGGCAGCGCGAGGCTGTTCGTCGAGCGAGCGCGCCGCACCGGCGCGTGGCTCGACGTCGAGGAGCATCGCGACGCCGCGCAGGGACTCATCGACTACTGGACGACGACGCTCTATCGCACGGCGGTGAAGGTCGAGGCAACGGACCTCGTCGACTTCGATCCGACGCTCGCGCCTTCGCTCGGCGACGAGCTCTGTCCGTACGTCGGCCTCGCCGCGTTCGACGAGCTGACCAGCGACCGCTTCTTCGGCCGCGAGCGCATGGTGAAGATCGCGCTGCAGCGTCTCGGGAAGGAGCGCTTCCTTTCGATCCTCGGCCCGTCCGGCAGCGGCAAGTCGTCGCTCCTCCTCGGCGGCATCATCCCGGCGCTGAAGGCCGGCGGCGTGGAGGGGAGTGCGGACTGGCATTACCTCCCGCCGATCGTGCCCGGCTCCGATCCGGTCGCGAATCTCGCGGCGGTGTTCGATCCGGCGAAACTCGCCGACAAGACCGTCGTGCTCATCATCGATCAGTTCGAGGAGCTCTTCACGCTGACCGCGAACGACCGTTCGCGCAATCAGTTCGTCGGGTATCTGCTGCAGCGTTTCGAAGAGGGTGCGCCGCGCCTCGTCCTGCTCGTCACGATGCGCAGCGACTACGAGATGTATCTCTCGAAAGTGCCGGAGATGCAGGCGCTGTTCGAGAAGGGGGATCTGCGCGCCACTCCGCTCACCGGCGCCGAGCTGCGCGATGCGGTCGAGAAGCCGGCCGAGCGCATCGGCTTGAAGTTCGAGGCCGGCGTCGTCGACGCGCTCGTCGCCGACGTCCTCGGCGAGCCGGCCGCGCTGCCGCTGCTGCAGTTCACGCTGCTGCGGCTCTGGCAGGAGCGCGATCACAATCGCATCACGCTCGCCGCGTACAAAAAGATCGGCGGCAGCCGCGGCGCGCTCGCACGCACCGCCGACGCAATTTACAGCCAGTTGCTCCCCGAGGATCAGACCATCATGCGCAAGATCCTGCTGCGCATGGTGCGGCCGGCCGCGGGGGAGGAGACGACGCGGCGGCGCATCCGCGTGAAGGAGCTGGAGAAGATCGGACACGCGCCGCAGAACGTCGAGCGCGTGCTGGCGAAGCTCGTCGAGTCACGGCTGGTGCGCCGCACCGCGGGCGAGACTCCGGCGGACGATCAGGTCGAGGTCGCGCATGAAGCGCTGATCCGCAACTGGCCGCTGCTCGTGACGTGGCTCGACGATCTGCGCGCGCAACTGATGCGCCTGCGCCGCTTCGAGGCGCTGGCGGAGGAGTGGGAGCGCTTCGATCGCAAGTTCGGGTTCCTCGACAAAAAGCAGGTCGATGATGCCGAGGAGTGGATCGCTTCGGAAGAAGCCGCGGACATCGGCGTCACCGAGTCGCTCACCGCGCTCGTCGCCGCGAGCCGCGAGATGATCCGCAACCAGCGGCGCCGCGAGCTTCGCGGGCGGACGATCGCCATCACGATTCTCGTCGTCCTCGTGACGACGATGCTGGTGCTGCAGGCCATGCACGTTCACGAACTCAAGCATGAGCGCGACGAGAACCGCAGATACGTCCGCGAACTGGAAAAGGAGCGCGACGCGAACAAGAAACTGGGGGGCGAGATCACACTGGCCGTGGAAAAAAAGAAGGCGCAGGAGATCGAAGCCGATAAGTCGCAGGAGGAGTTGTATCCGCCACCGTCTACCGGCGGACTCGAGTCCTTTGACAACCCGTCCGACATCCGGTCGCCCGAGCTGGTCACGAAGGCCGACGATCTCGGCCTGCGCAAACTCCTCGTTTCGATCCCTCTCGGCGCGAGCGTCGGAACGCTCGACGGCGGCGGCACCGGCAGTCTCTGCTGCCTCGTGCGGGACGCCAAAGGCGAGCAGTACGCTCTCAGCCAGGTGTACGCCGTCGGTCATGTGGGGACGAGCGTCGTGCAGCCTGGACAGCTCGACGGCAAGGGCCAGGTCATCGGCACCGTCGTGCGCGAGACGAAAGGCGATAAGCCGGTCGCGCTGATTCGTCTCGACCCGAAGATCCGCGTCGACGTGAACGGCTCGGAGCTCGGGCCGATTCGCGGCGTGGCGCGAAGGGTGCGCGTCGGCGACGACGTCCGCATGATCGGCCGCGCATCGGGACTGGTGAAGGGAACCGTCATCCAAAATCGCCGCGATGCGTTCCTGACGAACTTCGAAATGCGCGACGACACCGGCGCGCCGGTCGTCGACGCGAAAAACGATCTGGTCGGGATTCTGTACCTTTCCGCCGGGAAGGGCTCCCTCGTGCTGCCGATCGCGCCGATCCTGAAAGAGCTCGAAGTGGAGCTCGTCCCTTCGGATCCACGATAAAATTCCGCGCATGCGGTCCGCGCTCCTGCTCTTCCTCGCTACAACTGTGCTCGCGCAAACGCCGCAGACGACGTCGACGATGTGCGGGACGACGGAGTTCGCGGCGCCGGGCGGCAACACCGATCGATTGCTCGTCGGCTGCGGCGAGGGCTTCCCGACGAATCTACTGTGGCATCTCGACTTCTCCGACAGCGCCAGCGGCTCGCTCAACGGAAGCGTGACGCGCGCGACGACGGGACGCGGCGCGGTGGTCTACGTGATCGACACCGGCGTCTGGCGCAGCCACGACGAGTTCGTGCGCGCGGGCGGCCCGAACGTCAGCGCCGGTACGACGAGCGGGGGCAGTTGTCCGAACGAGGTCGTGGAGCCGTGCACGCTTTCCCAGCTGATCGGACACGGCACGGGAGTCGGGTCGATCATCGCGGGACGCCACACCGGCGTCGCTCCCGATGCCTCGCTCGTCGCCTTCTTCCAGGCCGGCAGCGCGCCGGGATATGTCACGCTGCTCAAGCAGATCGTCGCGCATGCCTTTCTGCCGGCGACGCCGGGTTTCCAGACCGCCATCATCAATCACAGCGGCGGTCTGTTCATGAAAGCGGGCGACGCGCCGGAGCTCGACGCGCTGATCCGGCGGATGATCGCCGGCGTCGACGCGAATGCGAATGCCGATCCGAATGGAAAGAAGTTTCTCTTCGTCACGCTCACGGGGAATCACTACCCTGGCCAGACCATCGATCAATGCGGCGAGAACAGGAAGGTCGTTCTCTATCCCGCGGTGCTCGGACCTTCGACCGACGGCGTGATCACCGTCGGCGGCACGACGCGTGAGAACCTCTACTGGGACGGCGCGTGCCGCGACGGAGCGGAGATGGCCGCGCCGGCGTTCGAGGTGTTCGTGGCGTCGTCGTCGACGAACGCGAGCTATCGCTACAAGCCCGACATCAACGCCAACGGGACGTCGTGGTCCGCGCCGTTCGTCAGCGGGATGGCGGCGCGGCTGCTGGAGAGCGATCCGTCGCGCACGCCCGTGCAGCTCGAGCAGTTGCTGAAGGCGTCCCCTTTGCGAGTCGACGGGCTTCCGGTGCCGGTGATCGTGCCGGACGCGCCGAATGTGACCGGTCCGCGCCGCCGCTCCGCGCGTCATTGATAATGGCGCGGTGATCCGGCGAATCTGTGTTTTCTGCGGTTCCAATCGCGGCTCCAACGGGGTCTACGCCGACGCGGCGCGCGACCTCGGACGCCTCCTCGCGCAGGAAGGCGTCGCGCTCGTCTACGGCGGCGGCAGCGTCGGCCTGATGGGCGAGCTCGCCGATTCCGTCCTCTCCGCGGGCGGCGAAGTGATCGGCGTGATTCCGCACGCGCTCTGGGCGCGCGAGGTCGGACATCGCGGGCTCACCGATCTGCGCATCGTCGACACGATGCACGAGCGGAAAGCCCTGATGGCCGATCTCGCCGATGCCTTCATCGCACTCCCCGGCGGCCTCGGCACGCTCGAGGAGATCTTCGAGATCTGGACGTGGGCGCAGCTCGGCCTCCACGAGAAGCCCCTCGGGTTTCTCGATGTGAACGGTTTCTACACGCCGCTGCTCCGCTTCCTCGACGACGCCATGCGCGCGTCGTTCCTGAAGGAGCAGCATCGCGCCATCGCCGTCGTCGAGCGCGATCCCGCCGCGCTGCTGCAGCGCTTCGAGGCCTGGCGCGCGCCGCGCGTGGAGAAGTGGATCACGCACGAGGAGACGTAGTGCTCATCGAAGCCGCGTCATTCCTGATGGGCTCAGAAGACGGGTTCGCGAATGAACGTCCAGTGCACCGCGTGCGGGTCGACGCGTTCGAGCTCGGCGCGACGCAGGTCACGAACGCCGAATACGCCGCGTTCCTCGACGCTACCAGTCATCCACCACCGCCAACCTGGATGGATCCAGCTCTCAATCAGCCGCGCCAGCCCGTGGTGTCGGTGTCGTGGTTCGACGCGATGAGTTACTGCGAGTGGCTGACGACGATCACCGGTCGCGCGTGCCGCCTGCCGACCGAAGCCGAGTGGGAGTGCGCCGCGCGAGGAGGAGCGGCGGGGCGGCTCTATCCCTGGGGCGATGACGCGCCGGAAACACGGCCGGAGTATGCGACGCGCTGGCGCGAGGGGCCGGAGCCGGTGGCGCGCTTCGCGCCGAACGCATTCGGGCTGTACGACATGTGCGAGAACGTCCACGAGTGGTGCGGCGACTGGTACGCCGCGGACTATTACACCGTCTCGACGGACGCGAACCCGCGCGGGCCGGAACGCGGCACGCGCCGCGTCTCCCGCGGCGGCTCGTGGCGGCATCAGGTGAAGGTGAGCCGCTGCGCGGCGCGCTCGAGCATCCCGCCCGAGCTCCGCTACGCCGACTACGGCTTCAGAGTCGCCTGGCCTCTCCGCGAACGCATGTAGAGGCGCATGTAGGAGCGCTTGCACTCGCGGCACTCCGCTCCCTTGGCCGGATGCTGATACGTGTTATCCGCCGTCATCCGATGCAGCCCCTTCTTGCACAACCGCTTCGATTTCATCCCGTTCCTCCGCGCGAAAAGTAACGCACTTCGCGCAAGTCGCGGGCCATACTTCCGCATGCGCCTCGCATTGCTCGCCCTTCTCGTCCTCGCGGCGTGCAACGAGCCCGCTCCCACACCCGCGCCCCCGGCACCAGCCCCCGTACACCCCACTCCTGCCCCCGAACAGAACATCTACCTCGACGACGTGACACCCGGCAATCCGGTCCTCGTGAAGGGACGCGCGCGGACGTTCGAAAACGCGGTGTCGATTCGCGCGCGCGACGCGAACGGCGCCGTCATCGCCGAGGAGCACGTGACCAGCGTGGGGGAGATGGGGCAGCACAACCCGTTCACTGCAGAGGTATGGCTCGTGCGCGATCCCGGCTCGCGGATCACGATCGAGGCTCTCGAGTACTCCGCGAAAGACGGCTCCGAACAATCGCTCGTCTCGCGCACGATCGCGCAGCATCTCGACCCGATCGCGGTGAAGCTCGTGTTCCCGCTGCAGGACTGCACGCGCTTCGCCGACTTCACGCGCCGCGTGCCGAAGTCCGTCGCGATGGCGCGCCTGCTCGTGGAAGCCCTGCTCGCCGGCCCGATCGACGCCGAGAAATCCGCCGGTGCCTCGTCGCCCTTCCCTCAGGGCTCCAACGTTCGCAGCGTCGTACTGCGCAATGGCGAGCTCACCGTCGACTTCAACGAGCGCCTGCAAAACGTCGGCGGCTCCTGCGCGGCCCTCGCGATCCGCGAGTCCGTCACTCGCACGCTGACGCAACTGCCAACCGTGAAGCGCGTCGTCATCACCGCCGCCGGCAGCCGCGATCTCGCGTTGCAGCCGTGACGTTGTCGGCGTTCGTTTACACCGGACGCCAGTCGTACAGACTTAGCTCACCGGCGGGCAGGAAGCCGATGGAGCGGTAGACGTTGAAGCCCATCTCCGACGATTGCAGCACCGCGGTCGTCGCGCCGGCGGAGCGGGCGTGGCGCAGCGCGGCGGTGGTGATCGCGGCGCCGATGCCGCGTCCGCGGGCGTGCGGGAGCGTGGCCACGTGATAGATCCCGGCGAGCTCGCCGGCCAGCAGCAGCGACGTGGTGGCGACGGGCGTGTCGTCGAGCAACCCGACGAAGTGCGTCCATTCGGGTCCGCACGCGGCGTACGTATCGAGCCAAATCGCCGCCTCGGCAGCGGCGCGTCCGAAGACCGCGACGAAGACGCTCGCCCATTGCTCCATGTTCCCCGTGATCGACAGTCCCGGCGGCAGAGGTTTGTCGAGATCGAGAGCGGTCAGGTCAGCGGTCATCGCCGTCGCGTCGTAGGCGTGACGAAGTCCGTGCGCCCGGAGAACCGCCGCGAGATCTTGTGGAGCAGTAGGCGAAACCCACCAGCGGAACGGACAGCGCTCCGACTGGAACTGCTCGATGGTGCGTGCGATCGCGGCATCCGCGGCGGTCGTCGCGATGCCGCTGAAGAACGTCAGCGGGACATTTGTGAGCACGCCGAACACGCCGTCGGCATCGATGAGGCGCGAGCCCGGAATGCGGGTGAAGCTGCGAAAGCACGCGCGCGAGATCGCGTCGGCGAGCAACTCAGTTGTAGCCCTTCGCGTACAGCGGCGCGATCACGCCGAGGTAGAAGACAGGCTCCGAATCGCCGCCCTGCTCCTTCGGAAAGGCGACGCCGAAGTTGAAGCCGTACGTCCTGCGCACCTTCGTCGCGTTCAACGCGAAGCCGTGCGTGTGCACGACGTCGCTGCGGAGATAGCTCGCGCGCACGCCGGCGGTCCAGTTGCGCGGCAGCGAGTAGTCGGCGCCGGCGCTGGCGATGACGCCGCGCGCGATGCGGAACTCGCCGAAGCGCGATCCGTAGACCGCGTTCTCGCCGAGGACGTCCCACGAACCGCCGACGATGAAGCGGTTCACGACGTTCAGCGATTTCCCGGTCATGGCGTTCACCGACTCGCGCAGATGCACCTTGCCGAAACGCCGCCCCGCGCGCTGATTGACCGAGATCCGCGACCACGTTTCCTGTCCGGTGAACACTTCCGCGCGCGCGCTGATCGCAACGCCGTCGAACGACGAGATGAACGGGCTCTCGGAACGCGTCACCTTCCACGTGTGCATGACGTCGAGGCCGACGAACGGTCCGTCCCAGAACTCGACGACGCGCGGGTCGGCGAGATCGCTGACGCGCTCCATCAGCGCGGCGACGCGCAGGTCCGTGGTCGAGCGCTCCGTCGGCGTCAGCCGCAGACCGGCGCGCACGCGATAGGACGAGGCTTCGTACTCGAGCTCGTGCGCGCGCTCGCCGTCGACGAAGATCCGGTCGCTGCTGTGCGCGTTCACGGGCGTAATGTCGGCGGAGAGCAGGAAAGCCTGACGCGGCGAACGATGCTTCACCATTTCGCCGTCGATCGTCCAGCCGAGGAGCGAAAGCGCGTACTCGGTCGTCTCGGCATCGCCCGTCGTGAAGCGCAGGGCCGGACCGACGATCGAGGAATCCGCGAAGAGGGCCGACACGAGCAGCGTCTTTTCCTCGGCGCGAACGGATGTCGTGAAAAGGAGCACCAGCAGGAGCAGCCGGACGGAACGCACGCGGACCTCCACGAAACGATTCAGGACGTTGCGCGCACGATAGCACGCGCCTCAGGGCAGCGTGTATTCGAGCTCGTACGAGTGCGCGCCGCCGTCGATGATGATGTTCATCGTGCCCGCGAGTCCCGTCAGCTCGCCGGTGCCGGAGTCCGGCACGACGCTCACGTGCAGCTGCGGCGCACCGCGCGTCATCGTCCCTGTGTGCTGCAGCGCGAACGTGCCTTCGCGGCCATGCAGCGTTCCGCGCACGCGCTCCAGCGCGACGTAGCCGGCCGATCCTTCGACATCCGTGCGTACCGCGAGCATCTCGCCGCGGCTCGTGGCTTCGAGATCGCCGTGAAATTGTTTGTCGAGCAATAACCGCCCGATCGCCGATTCATCACCCGCGCTCGGCGCCTGCGGTGTGACTTTCACTTCGAACGTACCGCGTGCGTGCATGGGAGCTAGTAAGACACCTTGTGGTAATACTTGAACGGCGTGCGCTGATTCTTCTGAATGATCGGGTGGAACTTCGCCGACTTCAGCGCCTGCTCGTTCTGTGACGCGAGCGCGGGGCTCCCGGTCGTGTTCGTGATGATGCGCGTCGAGATCACGTCGCCGTCGCTGTTCACGTCGGCCTCGATGTACACCTCGCCATGCGCGCCCGGTGCGGAGACGGGGAGGGGCATCACGCGGAAACGCGGAGTCGGATCCGACTCGTACGCCTCCTTCGCCTGCGCCGACCCGAGGTCCGCCGTCTTCGCCCAGCCGGAGCCGTCGCCGCTGCGCACTTCCGCCCACTCGCCCTTGTCCGACAACACCGAGATCGCCTCGCCGTTCTGATACGTCGCCATCACCGGCGACGCCTCGTTCGGCTGCTCGTGCACCGGCAGCTCCGGCGAGGCGACGTAGCGCACCGCGATCGGCGCGCGCGTGTCGACCGTTCCCGGCTCGCGCGGCACTTCCTGCGAGCAAAAACAGGCGAAGAGCAGAGGAAGAACGGCGAGCTGCTTCATCGCGAGGCAACATACCACGCGGACATCTGTCCGCGGACAGGTGTCCACCGGACGCGGACGCGGACACGCTAAAGTATTGAAAACACAGCACAGCAGCGTGGCACATCGGTTGCGCTGGGGAGCGGGAGACACCATGATCCAGGACACCTCATCGATGGACCGGCCCGTCGCGGCCGGGCGCAACACCCGTACGATCATCTACATCTCCGCCGGCGCGGCCGCGCTGCTGGCTCTCGCGATCTTCCTCTATCCCTCTTTCCGCCGCTGGATGCGCGCGGAGACCGCGGTCGACTCGACGACGCTGCGCGTCGGCACGGTCACGCGCGGCGATCTGCTCCGCGATGTCGCGGTGCAGGGTCGCGTCGTCGCGTCGCTGCATCCGACGCTGTTCAGCGGCGGGCAGGGCATCGTCACGCTGCGCACGAGAGCGGGCACCGAAACGAAAAAAGGCGACGTGCTCGCGATGATCGACAGCAAGGAGCTGCAGAGCGCGCTCGAACAGGCGCGCGCGCAACTCGGCTCGATGCGCGCGGAGCTTGAGCGGCAGAAGATCGTCGCGCGCCAGGCGCAGCTTCGCGCGCAGCAGCAGGTCGACCTGCTCTCGCTGCGGCTGGAAGCCGCGCGCCGCGCGCTCGAGCGCAACCAGCGGATGTTCAGCGAGGGGCTGAGCAACAAGGCCGATCTCGAGGCGGCGCAGGACAACGTGCGCACGTCGCAGATGGAGCTGGAGCAGGCGCGCAAGGAGCTCGATCTCTCGCGCGAGACGCTCTCCTTCGACGTGCAGACGCGCGAGCAGCAGTTCGTGCGCCAGCAGTCGGTGACGGACGATCTCGCGAAGCGCGTCAACGAGCTCACGATCCGCGCGCCGTTCGACGGCATGGTGGCCTCGGTGCAGGTGCAGGACCGCGATGCCGTCGCCGCGAATCAGCCGGTGATGACGGTGGTGAACCTCACCTCTCTCGAGCTCGAGATCGCGCTCCCCGAGGAGTACGCGGGCGAGACGAACCTCGGGACGCCGGCGACGATCTCGTTCAATGGCCGTGAGTACCAGGGGAGGGTCACGGCCATCTCACCCGAGGTCGCGAACAGTCAGGTCGCGGCGACGGTGGCCTTCGTCGGCGGGCAGCCGCCGGGACTCAAACAGAGCCAGCGGTTGACGACGCGGCTCGTGTTCGAGTCGAAGAGAAACGTGCTGAAGGTGGCGCGCGGATCGTTCGTCGACGCCGGCGGCGGCCGCAGCGCCTACGTCGTCGACGGCAGGATCGCCACCCGCCGCCCCGTCGTCCTCGGCGCGAGCAGCGTGAACGAAGTCGAAGTCATCGAAGGACTCCAGGCAGGCGAACGAATCATCGTCTCGGATACCAGCGCGTTCCGGGACGCGAAGACCGTGTTGATGAGATGACCCACGAGGGAGACAAACACATGCTCGAGATGAAGAACATCAAAAAGATCTACCGCACCGACACCATCCAGACCCACGCGCTCGAGGACTTTTCGCTGCGCGTCGACGCAGGGGAGTTCGTGTCGGTGATGGGGCCGTCGGGATCGGGGAAGACGACGTTCCTCAACGTCGCGGGACTGCTCGACACCTTCGAGTCCGGGACGTACCTGCTCGACGGCACGGACGTCAGCAAGCTCAATGACAGCGCGATGTCGCGCATCCGCAATCGCGCGATCGGCTTCGTCTTCCAGTCCTTCAATCTCATCCCCGACCTCAACGTCTTCGACAACGTCGACGTGCCGCTCCGCTACCGCGGCCTCGCCGGCTCCGACCGCAAAGAGCGCATCGAGCGCTCGCTCGAAATGGTCGGCCTCTCCTCGCGCGCGAAGCATCTGCCGTCGCAGCTTTCCGGCGGACAGCAGCAGCGCGTCGCCATCGCGCGCGTCCTCGCCGGCGATCCGAAGCTCATCCTCGCCGACGAGCCCACCGGCAACCTCGACTCGCTCATGGCGCGCGAGATCATGGATCTGCTCGATCGCATCAACGCCGCCGGCACGACCATCGTCATGGTCACGCACAGCCCCGAGTGCGCGGTGCGCTCGCAGCGGCAGATCCACGTCCTCGACGGCCGCGTCGTCGATCTCGAGACGCCGCACATCTCGCTCGCGAAAAAAGAAGTGAGCGCCGGCATGGCGTCGACGCTTGGATAGGCCAGGAGCCGCACATGTTCCTCTACAACATCCGCATCGGCCTCAAGAGCCTTCGCCGCAATCCGGTCCTCACCGCGCTGCTCATCGGCGCGATCGCGCTCGGCATCTGCGTCTCCACATCCTTCATCGCGCTGCGGCGCATCTTCGAGAAGGACCCGCTGCCCGGCAAGAGCCAGAACCTCTTCTACGTGCGCCTCGACAACTGGGATCCGACGCGCGCCTACAACGCCGACGATCCGAAGTCGCTGCCGAACATGATCACCTATCGCGACATGCGCGCGCTGATGAAGTCCGACATCCCCACGCGCCAGAGCGGGATGTACGTCGCGAGGATGTTCGCGCATCCCGACCCGAAGATCGGGCGCCCGTTTTCGGTCAACATCCGCATGGCCTTCAGCGACTTTTTCCCGATGTTCGACATCCCCTTCCGGTACGGCTCGGGGTGGGACAAAGCGGCGGACGCGAAGCCGGAGCAGGTGATCGTCATCGACGAGGCGATGAATCAGAAAATGTTCGGCGGCGGCAACAGCGTCGGCCGGACGATTCGCCTCGATGAGCGCAACTACAAAATTGTCGGCGTGATCGGCAACTGGAAGCCGGCGTTCCGCTACTACGACATCACCAGCGGCGGCGGAGGCGCGCCGGAAGGCGTCTTCATGCCGTTCAATTTCACGCCGGTCCTGCAGATGAACACCGCCGCCAACAGCGACGGCTGGAAGGGCCAGGCCGAGCCGACGTACGAGTCGTTCCTCGATTCCGAACAGACCTGGATCGAGTACTGGGCCGAGCTGCCCACCACCGCGAAGCAGCAGGCCTTCCGCGACTACGCCACGAATTACATCCGCGATCAGAAGAAGCTCGGCCGGTTCCCGCGGCCGCTGCACATCGAAGTGAAGTCGATGCCCGACCTGTTCACGGAGTTCCAGGTCGTGCCGCCGACGATCAAGTCGATGAGCGTCGTCTCGCTGCTCTTCCTGATCGTCTGCTCGCTGAATCTCGTCGGCCTGCTGCTCGGCAAATTTCTCGCGCGCATTCCGGAGGTCTCGGTCCGCCGCGCGCTTGGCGCGAGCCGGTTCCAGGTGTTCTGGCAGCACGTCGTGGAGTGCGAGCTCGTCGGCATCGTCGGAGGAGCGCTGGGACTCCTGCTGTCCATCGGCGTGCTGCAGCTGATCGCGAAGAGCATTCCGCAGAACCAGGTCCGGATCGGTCTCGACGGCGAGATGGTGTTCGTCTCGATCTTCCTCTCGCTCGTCGCCGGCCTGCTCGCCGGCATCTATCCGTCATGGCGCGTCTGTTCGGTCGCGCCCGCGATGCAGTTGAAAGTTCAATAGGAGGACGTCATGCCGATCGGTCCGATCATTCGCGCGATGAAGCACAACCGCACCCGTTTCGCGCTCATCATTCTCGAAATCGCGATCACTCTCGCCATCGTCACCAACTGCGTGAACATGATCCTCGCGCAGCGCGCGCAGATGGTGAAGACGTCCGGCTTCGACGACGACAACCTGCTCTATATGATCGCCACGCCGTTCGCGCCGGAGTTCAAGGAAACGCCGTACGTCGAAAACGTCGTGAACGCCGACGTCCGCGCGATCCGCGCGATTCCCGGCGTCAAGACCGCGACGGTCACCGGCTTCCTGCCGTGGCAGGGCGGCGGCAGCTCGGGGTCGTTCAAGACCGAGGGCTATCCTGACAAGTTCCAGGCGCAGTTCTACGCCGCGCGCGGCGATCTCGTCGGAACGCTCGGCGGAAAGATCTCGCACGGCCGCGCCTTCCGCGAGAACGACACGCCGGTCGATCCGGATACGTCGACGACCGTGACCATCATCAGCAGCGGGCTCGCGAAGAAGCTATGGGGAGACAAGGATCCGATCGGACGCGTGATCACCACCGGCGACGGCGATCGGCCGCGCACCGTGGTCGGCGTGATCGACAAGTTCTACAACCCCTATGCGTGGAAGATCGAGGAGCTGGTCCTCTTCACGCCCGGCCGCTCGTACGACGGTGGCGGCTCGACGTATCTCATCCGCACGGAGCCCGGCGCCGCGAAAGCGGTCGCGCAGCAGCTCGAGCCGGCGCTGGTGAAGGTGAACGCGGGCCGCGTTTTCCGCCTCCTCACCATTCCGGAAGTGAAGGCGAACCTGTTTTCGTCGAACATGCTCGTCATCCGCGCGATGTCGGCGGTGATCGTCGTGCTCGTGTTCATCACCGCCCTCGGCATCCTCGGCATCACGTCGCTTGCGGTCTCCGAGCGCACGAAGCAGATCGGCACCCGCCGCGCCCTCGGCGCGACGAAGAACGACATCCTCAAGCACTTCCTCACCGAGAACTGGATCGTGACCACGATCGGCCTGATCCTCGGCGTCATCGCCACCTACGCGCTCAACTACTTCCTGGTCAGCCAGCTCACCGACACGAAAATGCCCTGGTACCTCGTCGGCGTCGGGATGGTGCTGCTCTGGCTGAACGGACTCGTGGCCACGATTCCTCCGGCCCTCCGCGCCGCGAGCGTGTCGCCGGCCATCGCGACAAGGACGGTGTAGTCTCCGTATTCATGCCCCGAGTCCTCATCGTCGAAGACCAGCCCGCAGTCGCAAAAGCGCTGCGGGTGCTCTTCGATCTGAACGACATCGACGCCGAGTCGACGTCCGATCCCGAGGCCGCGCTCAAAGCCATCGAGCGCGGCGAGATCGATCTCGTTCTCCAGGACATGAACTTTTCCCCCGGTGCGACGAGCGGGGAGGAAGGCATCGCCCTCTTCCGCCGCGTGCGCGCCGCGGCTCCCGATCTCCCGATCCTGCTGATCACCGCGTGGACGTCGCTCGAGACCGCGGTGCAACTCGTCAAGGAAGGCGCAAGCGACTATCTCGCCAAACCGTGGGACGACGCGAAGCTCGTCGCGACGGTGCGCAATCTGCTGCAGCTCCGCGCGCTGAAGCTCGAGAACGAAAAACTGCGGACCGAGCGGACGCGCACGCGCGCCGCGCTCGCGCGCCAGCACGATCTGCGCGGCGTCGTGTACGAGAGCGAGTCGATGCATCGCGTCGTCTCGCTGGCGATCCAGATCGCGCCCTCCGAAGTGCCGGTGCTCATCACCGGCCCGAACGGCGCGGGGAAGGAAAAGATCGCGGAGATCATCCACGCGAATTCGCGGCGCAGGCAGAAGGCGCTGGTGAAAGTGAACGCCGGCGCGATTCCGGACGAGCTGCTGGAGAGCGAGTTGTTCGGCGCGGAGCCGGGCGCGTACACCGGCTCGAACAAGTTGCGCATCGGCCGTTTCGAGGCCGCAAACGGCGGGACGATTTTTCTCGATGAGATCGGCAATCTGTCGCCGGCCGGTCAGATGAAACTGCTGCGCGTGCTGCAGAGCGGCGAGTTCGAGCGCCTCGGCTCGAGCGAAACGCGCCGCGTCGATGTGCGCGTGCTCTGCGCGACGAACGTCGATCTGCGCCAGGCCATCGCGCGCGGGACCTTTCGCGAAGATCTCTATTTCCGTCTCGACGTCGTCGAGATCCGCGTGCCGCCGCTGAAGGAGCGCCGCGAGGACGTGCTGCCGCTCGCGCATGCGTTTCTGAAATCGCCGAAGCGCCTCAGCGACGCCGCCCGCGCCGCGCTGCTCGCGCATGACTGGCCCGGCAACGTGCGCGAATTGCAGAACCGCATCCTCCGCGCGACCGCGATGAGTCTCGAGGACGTCGTCTCCGCCGAGGACCTCGGCTTCGGCGCCGCGCGCGACACGGTCCCCGACGTGCCCCTCGAGCGTCAGCAGATCGAGATCGCTCTCCTCAACGCCGCCGGGAGCGTCTCCCGCGCCGCCGACTCCCTCGGTATCTCCCGCCAGGCCCTGTACCGCCGGATGGAGAAGCTGGGGATCGTGCTGGAGAGGAGGCCGAAGTAGTCTCCTGGTCTCATAGTCTCCTGGTCTCATAGAAGAGTTCAGGAAAACCAGGAGACTATGAGACCAGGAGACTATGAGACTCTCCACCCGCGTTCTAGCCGCACTCGCCCTAACAGCGCTCGTCGCGTTCGCGACAGCGTTCGTTGCACTCAGGATCGCCCGCGCCCTCTCGATGAACGAAAAAGCGGCGTGGGCGCTGGCGATGCTCGCGACAGTGCCGGTCGTGCTCTGGATCGCGCGGTGGACGACGCGGAAGATCACGGGCATGCTGCAGGGACTCGACGACGGACTGCGCGCGTATCGCGACGCCGATTTCAGCATGCGGCTCGCGGCGGCGGGGAGCGACGAGACGGTCACGGTCAAGCGGCTGTACAACGAAGTCGCGGACGTGCTGCGCGGCCAGCGCGCGGACGTCTATCAGAAGGAGCTGCTCCTCGACACCATCCTGCAGCGCACGCCGGTCGCCGTCGTCCTCGTCAACGCCGCCGATCGCGTCGTCTACTCGAACGTCGCCGCGCGCGAGCTCTTCACCGGCGGCGCGCGGATGGATGGCGAGCGTTACGCGTCCATCGTCGACCGCGTGACCGAGCCGATGCGCGACGCCATGCTCGCCGGCGGCGATGCCATCGTCACCGTCCCCGCCGCGGAGCAGGACGAGACGTTTCATCTCTCGCAGCGCACGTTCCGCCTCAACACGCTCGAGCACCGCCTCATCCTCGTCGAGCGCCTCACCGCCGAGCTGCGGCGCCAGGAAGTCGCGGTGTGGAAGAAAGCGATCCGCGTCATCAATCACGAGATCAACAACACCATCGCGCCGATCAGCTCCCTCTTTCACTCCGCGAGGCTCGCGCAGGACATGCCCGACCGGCGCCAGACGCTCGGCGAGATCTACGACGCCATCGACGAGCGCCTCTCGTTTCTCCGCTCGTTCCTCGAGTCCTACGCCCAGTTCGCGCGCCTCCCCGCGCCGCGAAAGGAGCCCATGCGCTGGGACGAAATCCTCGGCGACGTCCGCGCGCTGTATGAGTTCCGCATCGAAGGCGACACGCGCAGCGAAGCCTTCGTCGATCGCGCCCAGCTGCAGCAGGTTCTCATCAACCTCGTGAAAAACGCGCACGAATCGGGCAGCGACCCGCAACAGATCGTCGTCTCCGTCCAGCGCGCCCCCGACGGCACCATCCTCCGCGTCACCGACGCCGGCCGCGGCATGACCGAAGACGTCCTCCGCCAGGCCCTCGTCCCGTTCTACTCGACCAAACCCGGCGGCACCGGCGTCGGCCTCGCGTTGTCGAACGAGATCATCGAAGCCCACGGCGGCCGCATGCGCCTCCAGGCGCGCCCGGGCGGGGGGACCGTGGTGACGTGCTGGCTGGGTTCGTAGCGCCTTGCTACGAGTCGAGTACCGTCTTACCATTTCGTGATCGATCGGAGGCCATATGGCTCGCACGAGAGTCTCGTCAAAGTTTCAGGTTGTCATCCCGAAGGAAGTGCGCGAAAGCATGGATCTTCGCGTGGGTCAGGAGCTGCAGGTGGTTTCGAAGGGGGGAGTGATCACGCTCGTTCCTGACCGGCCGCTGTCCTCTCTCCGCGGTTTCGCTAAAGGAATTCGAACGGACAATTTGCGCGAAAAGAAGGATCGGATTTGATCGTCATCGACTCGTCGGGATGGGTCGAGTTCTTCACCGACGGCCCGCTCGCAGGCGACTACGCAAGCCGGTTGCGCAAACTGTCGGCCGTCGTCACTCCTGTCATCGTGATCTACGAGGTCTACAAGCGGCTCAAGCGCGATCTGTCCGAAGATGATGGAATCGTTGCGGTGTCGGTGATGCAACGAACGCTGGTCGTCGCGATCGACCAGGAGATTGCGCTGACTGCCGCGGACCTGAGTCTCGAACATGGTCTCGCGATGGCCGATGCCATGGTCCTTGCAACCGCGCGGAAGTTTCACGCCGAACTGGTGACCAGTGACCGCGATTTCGAAGGTGTCGCCGGAGTGACGTATCTGCCGAAGATCAGGGTCGGTTAAGCTAAACCCCTATGGCGGACGTCGGTCTCATCGGTCTTGGCGGATACCTGCCCGCGCGGGTCATGACCAACGACGACTGGGCGGCGCGGCTCGATACGAGCGATACGTGGATCACGCGGCGCACGGGGATCAAGACGCGGCGCATTGCGGCGGACGATGAGTCGACCGCCGATCTCGCGGTCGCGGCGGCGCGGGTTGCGCTGGAGGACGCGGGGCTGACGGCGCAGGACATCGACGAGATCGTCGTCGCGTCCGATACCCCCGAGGTTTATTCGCCCGATACCGCGGCGTTCGTGCAGCATCGGCTCGGCGCAAGAGAAGTCCCGGCATACGACCTCGGCAGCAGCGGGTGCGCGGGGTTCGTGCTCGCGCTCGACGTCGCACGCGCGCGCATTCAGGGGACGACGAAGAAAGCGCTCGTCATCGGCGTCGAAGTGTTGTCGCGGCTGATGGACTGGCAGGAGCGCGAGACGGCGGTGCTCTTCGGCGACGCCGCCGGTGCTGCGATCCTCGCGGCCGATCCGAAGGCGGCGACGATTCTCGCGGCGACCGCCGGCACCGACGGCAGCCGCACCGAGATCCTCGGCTGTCACGTCGGCGGTACGCGTCAGCCATTCAACGTCGAGCGCGCGCAGCGGCGCGAGCATCAGCACGTCACGATGAACGGCCCGGAGGTGTTCCGCGAAGCGGTCGCGCGCATGACCGCGGCCTCGAAGGAAGTGCTGCGCATCGCCGGGCTCACGCTCGACGACGTCGCGCTCGTCGTCCCGCATCAGGCCAACCTGCGCATCCTCCAGGCGGTCCGCGAAACGCTCCATCTCCCCGAGGAAAAGCTGTTCACGAACGTGCAGCACCTCGGCAACACCGGCTCCGCCTCCGTCCCCGTGGCGCTCTGGCAGGCGCGCAGTCAGGGGAGGGTCAAACCGGGCGACGTGGTCCTGCTGACGGCCTTCGGCGCGGGCTTCCACTGGGCGGCGCTGCTCCTCCGATTTCAGTCGTGATGCGCTGAAGACTCGAAGTTGCGGCTACACTGCGCACTCGATGAGTGCAGAAACCGGAAATGTGATCGCGGGCGACGGGCAGGCGTACCGCGAGCTTGGGCAGTTGATTCGCGAGCGGGGATGGATGAACAAAGCGCAGGGCCGCGTGCTGTCGCAGCTCGCGTTTCACCTCGTGCTGCACTTCGGCGGCATCGCGCTCTTCATCGCCGACAGCAACATCTTCGTGCGCATCGTCGCGATCTGGATCTCGATCTACGGCGGACTCGGCGTCGCCACCAACACCCACACCTCGTCGCACAACGCCAACCACCGCTCGTCCGCCGTCAACAAGGCGCTGACGTACTTCGGCTACACCTTTCTCTTCGGAACCGCCGCGAATTACTGGTGGAACAAGCACTGCGTCTTCCACCACCCCGCGCCGAACGTGATCGACGTCGACAAGGACGTCGACCTCATGCCCTGGTTTGCCGTCAACGACCGCGAGGTCCGGGAGAGCCGCGGCTTCCGGCGTTTCTTCTATCGCATCCAGTGGATGATCGTGCCGGTCCTGCTCGCGTTCAACACCTTCTTCACGCAGTACCAGGGCTGGGTGTTCCTGATGTCGAACCTCTTCGACTCGAAACGCCGCCGCGCCGCGCACTGGATCGACCTCGGCACGCTGATCCTCCATCTCCTCGTCTGGGTCGTGCTGCCGATGTTCTTCTTCCCGCCGCTGCAGGTCCTCGGCTTCTACGCGCTGCGCAACTGCCTGATGGGCTACGCCATGTTCGTCGCCTTCGGCCCCGCGCATTTTCCCGACGAAGCGGTGTTCATCGACAAGAGCCAGATGGCCGATGACTACGTGCTGCGCCAGACCGCGACCACCATCAACTTCCGCACCGGTTTCTTCGGCAAACTGGCCTGCTCCGGCGTCGACTATCAGATCGAGCACCATCTCTTTCCGGGCGTCCCGCATGTCTACTACCCGGAGATGAGCAAGGTCGTCGAGGAGTATTGCCGGCGGCACGGCTATCCGTATCGCACCCTGGGATGGTGGGAGTCGATCTGGAAGAGCCTCCTGATGTTCTACAAGCCGAAGAAAGTCTTTGAGAAACTCGGCGACTTCCGGGAGACCGTGCCGTCCTGAGCGGCGTGACCTGCCTCACAGCGCCCGGCCTCCGCGCTCTCTAGATTGGAAGCTCCCGCTCTCGCAGGCAACCGCAAAATTCAGGAGGTATCGATTGCGCCCATCAGGAAGGGTCTCTCTCTCCCTCGTCCTGTTCTCGCTGATTCTCGTCCCCATCGCCGCACACGCCACGGTCCACCAGGTCGAAGGTCCGCAGGACAGTCTCGCCGGCGCTCCGACGATCAATCACTGCACGCTCCGGAAAGCGATCATCAACTCGAACACCAACACCGCCGCGTACCCGCAGTGCGCCGCCGGCAGCGGAGTCGACGAGATCGTGTTCAACTTTCCGGGCGCGATCACGACGGCCATCGCCGGCATCAGTGAAGACGCCAGCCTCACCGGCGACTACGACATCACCGAGTCGCTGATCATCACCGGACATCCGGACGGCACGATTCTCGACGGCGCCGATCTCGATCGTCTGTTCCACATCAATCCCGCGAACGCGCCCGGCGTCGTGGTCACGCTTCGCAATCTGCACATCCGCAACGGCAACGGTCTCGGATCCGCCGGCGGCATTCTGCTGAGCGGCGGGACGCTGAACCTGGAGAACGTCACCATTTCGTCATGCTCCGTGAACGGCGGCGACGGCGGCGCGATCCTCGCGGCCGCGGGCACGCTGAACATCACCAACTGCACGATCAGCGGCAACACCGCCGCGCATCACGGCGGCGCGATCGTCGTCGACGGCGGATCCGCGAACATCGTCAACACGACCATCACCGGCAACTCGAGCGGCTTCGCCAACCTCACCGGCGGCATCCGTACGCTCGGCGCGACCACGCTGCGCAATACGATCGTCGCCGGCAATCTCGGCGCGGACCTCCCGAACCTCGACGGTACGTTCACGAGCCTCGGATACAACATCATCGGCGAGCTCGGGACCGCCGCTCCCAATCCGGTGATCGTCCCCGGCGTCGGCGACCAGCTCGACGTCAACTTCGCCGCGCTGAACCTCGGCCCGCTGCAGAACAACGGCGGCTCGACGCCGACGCACGCCCTCGGCGCGGGCAGCATCGCGCTCGATCAGGGACACAGCAGCGGCTCGACCACCGACCAGCGCGAGCTCACGCGCCCGTGCGACGGCGGCAGCATCGCCAACGCTTCGGGCGGCGACGGCGGCGACGTCGGCGCGTACGAGGAGCAGGTCGCGTGCGTCGCGAACGCGAATCCCGACGCCGTCGATGACAACGCGAACGTCGCCGAGGATAGCGGCGCGAATGCGATTGCCGTGCTGGCGAATGACAGCGACGCCAACGGCGACACGCTGACCGTCGTCGCGGTCACGCAGGGGAGCCACGGCTCCGTCGCCATCACCGGCGGCGGAACGAGCGTCAGCTACACGCCGAACGCGAACTACTTCGGCAGCGACTCCTTCACCTACACGATCGACGACGGCAACAGCGGCACCGACACCGCGACCGTCTCGGTGACCGTCACCAGCGTCAACGACCTCCCCATCGCGGCCAGCGACAACTATGCGATGAATCAGGACACCACGCTGAACGTGGCTGCGCCCGGAGTGCTCGCCAACGACAGCGATCTCGAAGGACCGATGCAGGCCGTGCTCGACGCCGACGTCGCGAACGGAACGCTCGCGCTGAATGCCGACGGCTCGTTCTCGTATCAGCCCGATCCCGGATTCGCCGGCGTCGACTCGTTCACGTATCACGTGTACGACGGCACCGACTCCTCGAACATCGCCACGGTCACAATCAACATCGCCGACACCCAGCCGCCGACGATCACCGCGTCGGTCGCCGTCGGCACGCTCTGGTCGCCGAACAACAAGATGGTCGACGTCGGCCTGAGCATCAGCGCGACCGACAACAGCAGCGACGCGACCACGACGTTCGTCGTCTACAGCGACGAAGACGACGGCGACTCCATCGACGCGTCGGGATCGCTCCTGCTGCGCGCCGAGCGCGCCGGCACCGGCGACGGCCGCGTGTACCTCATCGCCATTACATCGACCGACGAGTTCTCGAACACCAGCTACAAGTGTCTGACCGTCGTCGTGCCGAAGAGCCAGAGCGCGAAAGACGTTGCCAGCGTCAACGCGCAGGCCGCCGCGGCCCTGGCGCAGTGCCCGTCCCCCGCGGGCTATTTCATTGTGGGCGACTAAGTCGTTTTCCGACGGGCGGGAGCTGTGCTTCCGCCCGTCTTCGTCGCTCGGAACTTCACGATCCTTCGGATCAACGCCACCGGAATCGGCTTGTCCAGCGGAAACTGAACCGTCCCTTTCCCGCCTTCGTACTTTGACAACTCTTCCCGGAACGCCTCATCGCCACGCGGCGCGGGATAGAGGCCGATGTGCTGCTGGAACGCGGCGAAATGGATGAGATTTTTCCCATTGAGCCGGAAGGTGGGGATTTGATAGCTGATGGCTTCGTCCGCATCCGGCACTGCTTTCTGAATCGTCGCCCGGATCTGCTCGAGCTTCTTCCGGACCGCGGGCGGAAAGCCGGCGATGTAGTCGTCGATGTCTTTGGGCGCGGTTCTCATCGATTCCTCCTGCTGTACCATCCAGCGGATGAATCGTAGCGCGCTCTCGCGACTCGCGCTGGCCGGCCTGGTCACCGGCGTCGCCGACGGCCTCTTCTCGAGCGTGCTCGCCGAAGTGTTTTACGGCTCCTCCGCAAAGCGCCTCTTCCAGGGCGCCGCCTCCACCCTCCTCGGCAAGTCCGCACTGGAAGGCGGAACGCGGACGGCGCTCATCGGCATCCTGATGCACTTCGGCGTCGCCTTCGCCTGGTCCGCGGTGTTCCTCATTCTCTACGAGCGCTCGAGCCTCATCCGGCGCGCCGGAGTGATCCCGGTTGCCGCGATTTATGGCCCCGTCGTTTGGATGGTGATGTCGCTGCTCGTCATTCCATTGCTCGTCCACCGTCCGCCGACGATCACGATCCGCTGGTGGATCCAGTTCTTCGGACACATGCTGTTCGTCGGATTCCCGATCGTCTCGATCATCAGCAGGGGAGAGCGGCGATGACCGTATCCGTTTTCGTCGGCGCCAGCGTCGACGGCTTCATCGCGCGGCGCAACGGCGAGCTCGATTTCCTGCCAGAGAACGCCGAGCCGCATGGCTACGAGGAGTTCATCGCCAGCGTCGACGCGCTCGTGATCGGACGAAACACGTTCGAGACGGTCCTGGGCTTTCCGGAATGGCCTTATGGCGACAAGCGCGTCGTCGTCCTCAGCAGCCAGCCCCTCGACCTCTCCGTCGCGAAAGGAGTCGTCGAACAAATGAGCGGCGAGCCCGCCGACATCGTCGCGCAACTCGCCGCGAGCGGCTCGCACCATCTCTATGTCGACGGCGGAATCACCGTGCAGCGATTTCTGCGCGCCGGCCTCGTCAACCGGCTCATCGTCACGCGCGTGCCCGTCCTGATTGGAGAAGGGATTCCGCTCTTCGGGCCGCTGACGAAGGACATCCGTCTGCGTCACGTCGCGACGCGGCATTATCCGAGCGGCTTGGTGCAGAGCGAGTACATCATCGACTAGCCGAACACATCGCGGCGCGTGAACAGCGCGAACGCCACCACCAGCGCGCCGACCGCCCACGCTCCGAGAAGCGCGATACAGAACGCCATCGACATCCCATCATACGGCGGCGCCTGGCCGGTGTAATAGTCCGCCAGCGGCAGCGCGCTCACGAACAGATACTTGCCCGCCGTCCAGTCCGGACTCACCCGCGTGAGAATCGTGCCGCCGATCAGCGACGCGAGCATCGTCCCGATCGACGCCGCGGACGACTTGAAGATCACCGACAGCATGATCGAGATCGACGCGACCGCGAGCAGCGCATACCACTCGAGTCCATACGCCAGCAGCGCGTCCTTCCAGAGCGGAAGCTGGCGCACCGAGTCGACGCGGAACGTATCCCCGGCGAACTGGAACCCGCTGAACATCGGCGCGTCCCATCCGCCGGCCGGAAGCACCGGCGCCGTCACCGCATACGCGAGCACGCCGCCGAGGAGCAGCGTCAGCGACGCGAAGAGCCAGAGCGTCACCAGCTTCGCCGCGAGAATTTTCCATCGCCGCACGGGCCGCGTGAGCAAGAGCTTGTCCGTTCCCTCCGCATTCTCCGCCGACACGATGTCGCTGCCGAGCACCGCGACGAGGAGGGGGAGGAGCAGGAAGCCCGCGGCATTCGCAAACGTCCGCACCACCAGCGGCGCCGTCGGCTGCTCCGGATTGATCCCGCGATCGAGATAGAACTGCAGCCGCCGGATCTCCGCCCGCATCGACCGCGCCCACGAGTCATTCATCCGCCCGCGCCGCAGCCGGTTCTCATAACGCGCGATCCGCTCCTGCATGTCCGCGCGCCAGTTCGCATTCCGCTGCTGCCGCATCTCGCGATATTGCGAGTAGGAGACGAGCGTGAGAATCACCAGCATGATCGCCACCACGATCGCGAAGCGGCGCCGGCGCAGGAGCTTGGTGGTCTCGTTCTGGAGGAGCGGGATGAACATGCGGGTTCGCCGCGTGCAGTTTAACTGTTCGGGCTACGCCCGGATCTCCGTTCGATACCTTGCCACCAGTTGTGCGGCATCGAATCCGCGCAGCTCGAGAGTCCAGGACAGCGGGACCTCGAACTGCATGCGACCGTTTTCCACTTCGAGGACTGGTTCGGGCGGTCGTCCAGATAGACGTCGAGGCGCGTCATTCCTTCTGCTTCGGCGATGACCGTGGCTTGCGTTGAGGAGGTGCGCTGGAACTTTACTTTCAGCGAGCGCGCCGGGCGGTCGGCCAGCAGGGATGCCGCCTTCCGGACGAGGTCCCGGTTTCCATGGAGGACGTCGTTTCGCGTGAGGAAGTGGCGTACCTGCGGGATAACGCCCAAGTCCTCGACGGGAGCGCCCGCGTGTTCGGCGACGCGCAGCGTCCGGCGAATTGAGATGCGCATGCCGGCGCCGTTGGGCAGCTCTTCGTATCCGGAGTCCGGAAGGATGTCGCTGACGAAATAGCGATGCTCCCAGACGTTGGCGCCTCCCGCGCCCGTGTTGCTGTCGGTGCCGAGGACCGTGCCGATGCCGTGATCCTGGAAGCCGGCCGCGAAGATGTCGGTGGTGCTGTAGCAGAGTGCGTCGGTGATCAGAACGACCGGTCCGAAATACCGCTGGCCGATCGCGTTGCAGGCTTCGGGATCGGAGATGGGAAAGCCGGCCGAGAAGACGGCGCCGGTCAGAAGCGCCTGGGGGATCGAGTCCTGCCACGCCGAGAGATCGGCCCACTCCGACTGCGGCCCGTTGCGGCGGCAGATTTCGAGGTTGCGCGGCGTGTTGACGAACTGCATCGGCTCCGGCTCGATGGTCCGCGGTGTGAGCGTCTGCAGGATCAGCTCCCCGTTCATGATCACGCCGCCACCGTTGCCACGGACGTCGATGATTAGTCCGCGCTGCGGCAGGCCAGCGATCAGCCGAAGGAACTCTTCGACGAATTCCTCAGGCGGCCAGTGATTGAAGGTCCGGATGCGGAGGTAGCCGAATGTTCCGGACGGCGTGGCGACCTCCTTTGTGGTGAAGATATCGGGGAACCGCGAATCGAGGGGGCCAGCGGCCCGGCTGCCTCGCGGCGCGCGGTGAGGGCTTCGGGAGCGAAGAGAGCGGCCCGCATCCGGCGGATGATTACCCCCGCGTCACCCCCTCCGTCGCTTCGGCCGCAGCGCCTGCTGCATCAACTCCACGTGCGGCACGACGACGCCCTCGCGGTTCAGCGCCTTCGCGAGGGCGAGGGTGCGGAGGGCATGGCGGCCGATGTTCGCGCGGCGGAGGGCCACGGCGTAGCGGATGCCGCGGGCGATGATCTCCATCTCGTTGGCCACGTTGTCGTAGGCGTCGGCCCAGGCTTCGCCGTCGCGGGCGTCGTCGGAGTCGAAGCCGCTCGCGTCGTGAAGACGCGGCGTTGCCTCGACTGCCACCGCGGTTTCCTCCACGAACTCGCGCGGTACGGTCGAATTGCGAACGAGTGCCCGCATTTCGGTTGCCGACACCGGCGCGCGGTAGCCGGGGATGTCGCTGGCGATCTTGCGCAGCTTCGCGAGGATGCCGTTCACTCGAGTCTGATGATCCATCACATACTCCCTGATATTTATCCCTATTAAGAAGAGTGTGATCTTAGTTCAAACGCGATGTGATGAAACATCAACTTCAATCTACGGTCTCACCACCGGTAGTCTCGAGGAACATCTCCTCCAATGTTCGAGTGCGTTCGCGAGCATGAACGGCATCATCGATCCCGTTGTCGCGCAACAACGCGTTCGCCCGCTCGATCTCCTCGTCGGGCACGCGCTGGCCGGAGATGAGCTCGCGCACGCTGCCGGCGCGGAGGATGCGGCCTTTGTGGATGATCGCGACGCGATCGCAGATCAGCTCAATCTCGGCGAGGAGGTGGCTGGAGATGAACACCGCCATCTGCTGCTCCTCGGCGAGATGACGCAGCAGCTCGCGGATCTCGCGGATGCCGGCGGGGTCGAGGCCGTTCGCGGGCTCGTCGAGGATCAGCACGCGCGGGGAGCCGAGGAGAGCCTGCGCGATGCCGAGGCGCTGGCGCATGCCGAGGGAGTACGTGCCGACGCGCTGCTCCAGGCGGTGCGAGAGATTCACCAGCGCCGCGACGCGCTCGATCTCCGAATCCGGCACGCGCAGCATCCGCGCGAAATGCTCGAGGTTCTCGCGGCCGCTCATGAAGCGATAGAGATCGGGGTTCTCGACGATGCAGCCGATGCAGCGCATGGCCTGCTCGAACTCGTGACGCAGATCGAAGCCGCAGATCGTCACGCTGCCGGCGGTCGGGCGAATGAGACCGACCAGCATGCGGATCGTCGTTGTCTTGCCGGCGCCGTTCGGGCCGAGGAAGCCGAAGACTTCGCCGGGGAACAACTCGAACGAAACATCGTCGACGATCGTGCGATCGCCGATCACCTTCGTCAGTCCGCTGGCAACGAGCGCGGGTTGCATGCGCGCATGGTACCTTCGGTGCGATGCGCCGCATCCTCTTCTGGTATCTCCCGCTCGGCGCCGCGGTGATCGGGGTCGCGGTCTTCGCGTGGGGCTTCGCCTCGTATCTGCGCGGCGATACCGGCGAGCCGGTCGATCTCGCTGCGCCGGCGGCGACACCGGCGCCCGCGACGCGCGTCGTCGCGCCGATCATCCTCGGCGACTCGCTCGCGCGCGGCGCTGGCGACGAGACGGGACTCGGCATCGCCGGCCGTCTCGATCAGGAGCTGCGCCGCCGCGGAGCCCGCGCGCGCCGCACGGTGAACCTCGGCGTCAACGGCGCGCGCACGCCCGACCTCCTCCTGCAGCTCGATCGCCCCAACATCCAGCAGCTGCTGCGCGAGGCCAACGTGATCATCCTCTCCATCGGCGGCAACGATCTGTGGGGCGGCGCCGACTGGCGCACCGCTGCGCCGCCCGATCCCGACGCGGCGATGAACGACGTGCTGCAGCGCATCGAAACCGTCGTGCGCCGCGTCCGCGCGCTCAACCCGCGCGCGCACATCTTCTTCGTCGGCCTCTACAACCCCTTCACCGCGACGCCCTATGGCAGGCAGCTGGCGATGTTCGTCAATCGCTGGAACGCGCGCGTGCTGCAGCGCTTTGGCAACGATCCCGACTTCACGCTCGTGCAGACTTCGGATTTGTTCTCGCACAAGGACCGGCTCGCGCTCGACCGCTTCCATCCGAGCGGCGAGGGCTACGAGCTGATCGCGCGGCGGATCGCGGATGCGATGTAGCTGGCGCAGCTACTTCCGCACGCCGCGACGCCGCGCGCCCGGGAGCACCAGCTCCGCGCGCCACGCGCCGCGTCCGTGCGTGAACGCGTAGACGGCGGGGCCGCGGGCGCCCTGCGCGATCAGCACGGCCTCGGTGACGACGGGCGCGAAGCCGGTGTTCTCGACGGACCATTGCGCGCCGCGGTCGGTCGAGACGAAGACGCCGAGGTCCGTGCCCAGGTAGAGACGGTCCGGGCGGGTCGGATCGATCGCGATCGAGTGCACGGGGATGTCGGGCAGCGCGCCGTCGCCGGAACCGTCGCGCGGCGACCACGTCGCGCCGGCATCGAGCGACATCCACACGTGCGACCCGCCGAAGCCGGCGTAGGTCGCGAATACGACGTCGGGATTCGCCGGATCGTAGGCGAGCGAGGAGACGAAGCCGTCGCGCGGGTGCGTCGCGTTCCACTGCGTCGACCCGGTCGCCCCGAGCGCGGCATCGCTGCGCACGATGTCGCCTTCGTTCGTGCCGGCGACGACGCGGCGCGGCCGGCCCTTCGCGATGGCGATGGCGGAGACCTTGCCGCGCAGTTGAGTGCTCGCCGCGCTCCAGTGGTCCGCGCGATCGTCGGTGCGCCATAACCGCGTGCCGCCCAGCCAGAGGCGGCTGCTGTCATTCGGATCGAGCGCGAACGGCGTGATGAAGAGGTACGAGTCGTCCAGTCCCTCGAGGGCCGTATAGAAATGCGCGCCGCCGTCGACGGAGCGCATGAACCACCCTTCCTGCGATTCCGCGTAGATCACCGTCGGCTCGTTCGGATCGATCGCGACATAGCCGCCGTCGCCGCCGGCGATGCGCGCCCAGCCATCGGTCCCGCTCTCGATGCGCCCGCGCAGCGTGCCGTTGTCCTGCGTCCCGCCGATGAAGGCGCGTCCGTCGGGATAAACCGCGCCGTGATAGAACTGCGTCACGCCGTAGTTGTGATTGAGCGACGTGAAGCGGAGCGCCGAGCGCGCGCCGCACGCGGCCTGCAGACCGCGCGCCGGCTCGGCGAGCGTGTCCGTGCTGCGGAACACGCCGCCGTCGTTCGTGATGAACATCGTGCGGTTGCCGTTTCCGTCATAGTGCGGATGAAATTGAATCGAATGCTGGTCGGCATGCAAAAACGACGACCGCACCTCGGGGGCCCACCAGTACGACGCCACGCCCCACGACACGCCGCCGTCGTCGGAGCGAAAGAGATCGACGCCGCCCGCCCAGATGCGGTTCGGGTTCACGGGATCGACCGCGATCGTGTTGCAGTACCAGCCCATCGTGATGAACACATTGGTCGCATTCGAGGAACGGCAAATCGAGAACGTGCCGTACAACGGATTGGAGAGCAGCATCGCCGCCGTGCGATCGGAATCGCGATTCGTGATGCGCGTCTCCCACGTCCCTGCATCGCCGCTCTGCGTCGAGCGATAGACCGCCAGCAATCCCTGATTGAAATCGCCCGGCTCATTGCTCGCCGCGAGCGCGTAAACGACCGTCGGATCGGATGGCGCGATGGCGAGCGAGGTGCGACCCATGTGCGGCTCATTGAGCACCGGTAACCACGCGCCGTCGCTTTCCGCGTTCGTGTTGCGATATACGGTCGCCTGCTCGAACGTCCCGCAGGACGCAAAGAGATAGTCGCCGCCGGTGTCGCCGCGGAAAGCGAGATCGAGACAGCCGCCCTTCACGCTCGTCGCGACCACGCGCGTCCATTGCGCGCCGCCGTCGATCGAGCGCCACACGCCACTGCGCGTGGCCGCGTAAATGCGCGATCCGTCATGACCGCTGACGACGAGGTCATTGACCCAGTGAAAGTCGGAGGTGGCGGTGGAGCCGAGATGCGACCACGAGCCGCCGCCGTCGTGCGTGACATAGATGCCGTTGCCGCGCAGCGGCAGTCCCGTCCCGCGCTGCTCCTCGCGGAAGAAGCCCTCGCCCGTGCCCGCATAGAGCGTTCTCGAATCGCCCGGATGCCTCGCCAGCGTCGTGACCGCGAGATTCGCGAGCGCATCACCAACCGCCTCCCACCGCTCGCCGCCGTCGATCGTTTTCCAGACGCCGCCCGAAACGCCGCCCGCGTACATGGTGTCGGGCGCGTGCGGGTCGATGACGAGCGTGCGCGTGCGCCCGCCGATGTTGCCCGGCCCGAGGAAGGTCCAGCGCTCGAACGGCGGCTCGTCGCCCGCATCGCCGTTCGCGATCACGCCGCGCGTCGCGAACGTGTCACTCTCGGTGGCGTACCGCGCCATCCGCCGCATCTGCTCCCGCGCTCGCGCATAACTCGCCCGCGGATCGCTGCTGCCCGCTCGCTTGCTTGCGTAGTACTCCGCCGCCGCCCCCGGCTCATCGTCCGCCACCGGCGCATGCAACGGCGCCGTCACCGAGCAACCGGCGAGGAGGAGACACGCCAGAAGGGGAACCCGACCGCGGGGCATTGGCGTGTATGGTAAATCTTTTAGGAGTGCGGCGGCAGAGCCGCCGCTCTATGGCGCCTGGCTCCGATCGCGTCCGAACGGATCGCCCGCAATCGACTCGGTATGCAGAGCGCAACGCCAGCGGCCGTCACGGCGGATCCATGTCGAGGCGTCCGCGGCGACGAGCGTCACCGGTTTGCCTTCGACCGTCAATTCTTCGCGGACCGTGTAGGCAAGGATCGCGACGTCATCCTGCAGCTGGCGGACCTGCTCG
>Ga0070700_100000093_pt1 | contig 60201 bp, 45 predicted proteins | sample KBSK5101metaG_FD_65456 | JGI IMG/M metagenome (GOLD analysis project Ga0070700, IMG submission 65456) | Corn, switchgrass and miscanthus rhizosphere microbial communities from Kellogg Biological Station, Michigan, USA - KBS K5-10-1 metaG | ecosystem: Host-associated > Plants > Roots >...
CACCTCGGTTACCACGCGAGCCGACACGAGTTACCACGCGAGCCCACCCGCTTACTACGCGAGCCGACTCCCGTGACCACGCGAGCCCAGCACAGTGACTACGCGAGCCCACACCCGTGACCACGCGAGTCGACCGCGGTTACCACGCGAGCCCGCACTTTGAGCACGCGAGCTGACGATCCTCGGCTCGCGAGCAAACCATGGTTACCACGGGTGGTGACGCGTTCAGCTTGCGCCGGTAAGCGATCAGCCGCGCGTTCCGAATGTAAGCGTCGGAACTTCTGCGCGACTGCTGGCGGACGTTGCGTGTATAACTGTCATCGCGGAGGCTCCGATGATCGATCAGGCAGCGTTGACCGCTATCTCATCGAAGTTCACGATTTCCACGGTTGCCACTGCTCCGCTTCGCCCGGTTCTCACACTTCAGGCGCCAGCCGAGACACGAAATCCGCGAGCATCCGCGGACGAACTTCCGTTTTCCATCCCGGATATCGACAGGACAGTGACGAACGTCGATGTCCCGCGCATGAAGGTGGATTTCTCTTTCCTGGGGAAGTGGGTGCGCGCTCAGGCAGTCCCTCTGCCCGCGAGTCCCTCGCAGGAGCAACTGATCGGCGGTATGCCGATCGTGGAGCAGGTGGCATTGCAGCAGGGGACTCTCACGACTCCGTTGGCGGGGGTCCCGGCGACCATCCCCACACCGACCGGATCGCTCACCTCCGGGCTCAGCCAGACACTTCCGCCACCGGCGCTCATGGAGTCGACAACAACCGCGAATCAGGGCAGGGCGGGTGTCCCGGCATTGTTAGGCCAGGTGGCGTGTACGATCAGCGAGGTCGTTGAGCGCGTCTCCGAGGTCCCGAGAAGTCATCCAGTGCGGCTCGCTGTTGAGTGGACCGTGACCGACGACCTGGGGTCTGGTGTTGCTGTCGGGTATGTGAACACCACCGGCGGCACGACACCGCTTCCGGCAACACCTCTAATCTTCCCTGCGGACGGCACTCCGGCCTCCGATCGAGGCTTTCTTGCATTGACGCTGGTCTTTCCGCCGGTTTTCTCCGAGCTCACTTCGGGCGTTCCAGAGGTTTTGCGTTTCACCGTTCGGGCGAGGATCAGGCTCAGTATTACGCCGCCACCTCCGGGAGCCCCGATCGACACCGATTGGGTCGACCTGCCACCAGTCCCACTCATCGTGCCGACGATTCCGATTCCCACGATCCTTGTGTTCTGTGAGAACCGCGACTTCACGGGCCGCAAGCTGGTACTGGTCCCGAACAACTCCCTGCTGGGTGGAACGGGGACAGGCGCCATCGACATCGGTACTGCGCTTCTGCAGATCACTGCACCCGCTCTACGCACTCTCCTGCCGGCACACCCGCTATTGGCGTTTCTGGCCGGCGCCGCAATCAGTGGACCGGGAGCAGCGGCTGCGGCCTTCACTCTGATCAGTCTGGCGCCGGCACCGAATGACACCATCATCGCTGCACGCTCGAGCGTCGTTCACCTCGGCAGCTTTGTGTTCGATCCGGGCGGTTTTTTGTCGATCGGCCGCTTCACCGGGGCCGGCATGGCCAGATCTCTGATCGTGATTGGTCGTCCTGGTGCTGTGATCGACATGTATCGGGAGCAGGGTTTCAGTCAGGGATCGGGGACGCGCCTGCAGGTCACTCTGGATGGCTCTCTGGGGTGCGCAATCAGTGATCTGGGCCCGAACGACCCGACCCCGAGGATTGTTTATCCTTCGCCGTTCCCGATACCGCCGCTGCCGGCATTGGTCACTTCATTCAGCCCGCGCTGGACTCATAACCAGAGCATCATTTCCGTTGCCCTGACCCCTGCGAGTGCGCGGTTCATATGAGAACGTGCCGAACAACGTCGGCTTCAGCCGGGAATGCATCACTGGCGCACGGCACGGCGGCGCGTACCGGTGGCACAAGGGGCGAAGGATTGGAACTGGTCGTATGACGGCCAGCTCGTGACGCTGGACAGCGCGGTCCACATTCCGGAGTCGAGCTCGCCAACGAAGGCGTCAACGTTTGATGGTTGAGAGTTGAAAAACGCGGCCCACGCCACGCCGCCGTAGTTGCGGACGACGATGGTCGTGGTTCCCGGAAGGCCGCCTGTGTGCCACCAATTGGCATCCCCCAGCGACGGCCGCACCTGCCACCCCTTCGCGTACCAGGCCGCCGATGTCGACCAATAGGGGCTCGCTGGCCGGGCGATCATCAGGTTGATCGTCGCTTCCGTGAGAATGTCGGGAGGGTCGTTCATGGCATCGACCGACAGGACGAACCGGAGATAGTCGATCGTCGATGCCACCCAGCCGCCATGCGCATCCATCGCCTCCAGGTGGAATCCTCCGTCGGGCCTGGGGACTTTGGTCCCGGTGCCATAGATCGACGGCACCAGCGGCGCCCCCGGAAAGTCGTAGTACTTCACCTCCCCCGGCAGGGACTGCGCTTGCAGCGAACGACCAGGCTGCATGCATGCGGCGCCACTGGGCGCGAGAACCTGTTCCCGTACGAACTTCTCGTAGGGCTGGCCGGTGATCGTCTCGACGATGCGCCCAAGCAGAGCGTAGCCGAAGTTTGAGTAGTTGTAGTCGGATCCGGGATTGAATTGGAGCGGCTTTCCCATCATGAAGCGGATGATGCTGTCCGTCGTCGCGGGTGCCGGTGTTCCGGTCGCGGCGGCGATCGGGACCGGCAGAAACATCGGATCGAACGTCGTATCGCGGTTCCAGCCACCGGAATGTTCGAGAAGGTGTCGGATCGTGATCGTTGCCAGGCGAGGATCGACGCTCTGTCCCGGCAGTGGTTCGTAGGAGAGAATATCGAACACACGCTGATCGAGACTCAGCTTTCCCTGTTGCAAAAGAAGAAGGACTGCCGCCGAAGTGATCGGCTTCGAGAGGCTCGCGAGTCTGAATCGCGAGTCAGGCTGCACCAGGTCGCCGGTCGCCTTGTCCGCGTAGCCATACCCTCGAGCAAAGACGAGTTTGCCGTTGCGGGCCACCGCGAGGGCGCCACCGGCAATCTGGTATTTCGTCAGGAGCGTGGACGCGAGCTGGTCGTACGAGACCATTCCCGGGATCACTGTGCCAGTGGAAGGCGTATCTGCGGACGCCGTCACTGCAGCGAGAAAGGCTAATGATACGAACCATCGACGGGCCATCAACGGATCTTATCTGAACCTCATCGAAGCAGGCAGGCTCCTCATTAAATGCTAACCGCCCGTCCGTCTCCACCGTCCAACCGGGTATGAGAAAACTCCTGCTCGCCGTGCTGCTGCTCGGTTGCGCGGGTGGCATCGACTCGCAGGGGACGCGCACGCGCGTCGCGCGCTTTCGCCAGCAGCTCGAAATCGATCGCGAGCGCCTGAAGATCCCCGGCCTGTCCGCCGTGATCCTCGAGGACAGCGAGGTGCTCTGGACCGAGGGGTTCGGCTACGCGGACGTCGAGCACCGCGTGCCCGCCACGCCGGACACGCTCTACCACATCGCCTCGGTGACCAAGACCTTCACGGCCATCCTCGTCCTGCAACTCGTCGAGCGGGGAAAGCTCGACCTCGACGCGCCTGTGTCGCGTTATGTGCCCGAGATCCAGGACGACCGCATCCGCATCAGGCACCTGCTCAGCCACACGTCCGAGGGCACGCCGGGCGAACGGTTCAACTACAACCCCGACCGCTTCGAGCACCTCAAGGCCATCCTCGAACAGACGACCGGCAAGCCGCTGCGCGCGCTTTTCGCCGAAACGTTCCTCGATCCGCTGGCGATGCGCGACAGCGTGCCGGGCCCGGACGTCGCCGACGATGCGCACACGTGGGCCGTGCTGGGGTCCGACCACCTCGAGCGCTATCGGCAGGCGCTGGCGAAGTTCGCAAAGCCCTACACGTATTATGGCGACGGCGAGATCGTCTATGCCGGCTACCCGCCGCGCGACTTCTGGGCTTCAGCCGGACTGCTGTCCACCGTGCGTGACCTGGCGAAGTACGATGCCGCCGTCGACCGTCACGCGTTCCTCGGCGAGGCTATGCAGGACCGCGCGTGGACGCCTTTCCTGTCGAACGCCGGCCAGCCGCTCGCGCATGGCCTGGGCTGGTTCGTCACCGACGATCACGGCACGCGCCTGGTCTGGCACTTCGGCCACTGGGGAGCCGGCTTCTCCGCGATTTACCTGAAGATCCCGGCGCGGCGGCTCACCCTGGTCCTGCTCACCAACAGCGAAGCCCTTGCCGACCACCACTACCAGGTTGGCGAGGACATCACCAACAACGTCTTCGCCTGCACGTTCCTCAACGTGTTCGTACCCGAGGTTGCGCATGACTGCGAACGCAACTCGCGCCTTGCCCTGGCAAAGTGGATCGAGGACCGCCGTTCGAAGGCGCGCCAGGCCATTCCGGTGGAGCGCACCCTGCTCGACTCTTATGCCGGCCGCTACCAGTTCCCGCATCGCGTGATCACCGTGACCCGCGAAGACGCCCGGCTGTACATCGACGTGCCCCAGGGCGGCCGGTCCGAATTGTTTGCCGCAACGCCCACGCAGTTTTTCCTCAAGATCCGGCCCTGGACGCTCACCTTCGTCCAGGAAGGCGGACGGATCACGCGCCTCGACATTCTCGAGGCCGGCCAGATCGTGGCGGGAACGAGGATCGAGTAGCACTCACGTCCGCCGGCCGATCAACGCGACCGCCTCGTCAGGCGGCAGCGGCGGCGAAAAGTAGAACCCCTGCGCGCGGTCGATGCCGAGCTCGCGCATCCGGTCGACCTGCTCGCGCGTCTCGAGACCTTCCACCGTCACCTCCATGCCGAGGGAGCGGGCGAGGCTGGCGATCGTGCGGACGATTGCATCAGCGCGGTGCACGTCGGCATCGAGAAGGAACGAGCGATCGATCTTGAGCGAGTTGAACGGGAACTCGCGCAGGGAACTGAGCGACGAATAGCCGGTGCCGAAGTCGTCGAGGCTCAGGCCGACCTGCACGCTGCGCAGCTCGCGCAGCAGCGCCGCCGCGGTCTCCGCGCTGTCGATCAGCACGCTCTCCGTCACTTCCAGCTGCAGCCGCCGCGGATCGACGCCGCTCTTCACGAGCGCATCCGCGACGCGGCCGACGACGTCGGGCTGGAGCAGCTGGCGCGCGGAGAGATTCACGTGGATGTCGAGCGCGCCATTCAACGAGCTCCACTCGTGGGTCTGGCGCAGCGCCTCTCGCAGGACCCACTCGCCGATCGGGATGATGAGTCCCGTTTCCTCGGCCACGGCGACGATCTCCTCGGCGGAGATCAACTCGTCGCCGCGCTGCCAGCGCACCAGCGCCTCGAACCCGAGGAGCTTCCCGCTGACCATCGACACGATCGGCTGGTAGTACACGCGCAGCTCGCGGCGCTCGATCGCGCGGCGCAGGTCGGTCTCGAATTGCAGCAGCGTTACGGCGCGGTCGTGCATCGCGGTGTCGAACAATTCGTGGCGCGCCTTGCCGCGCGACTTCGCGCGATACATCGCGATGTCGGCGTCGCGCAGCGCATCCTCGGCGCGCTGGTAGCCGGTCGTGCTGAGCGCGATGCCGATGCTGACGGTGGTGAAGAGCTCGTGCCCGCCGACCTCGAACGGCACGTTGAGCGCGTCCTGGATCCGCTGCGCGGTGCGCACGGCGTCGGTCTCATGGTCGATCTCTTCGAGCAGCATCGCGAACTCGTCGCCGCCGAGGCGGGCGAAGGTATCGCTCGAGCGGATGATCCCCCCGAGCCGCTGCGCGACCGCGACGAGCAGCGCGTCGCCGAGCACGTGGCCGAGGCTGTCGTTCACGACCTTGAAGCGATCGAGATCGAGGAACAGCACCGCGAACAGCGAATCGGGATGGCGATGCAGCGTTTCCATCGCGCGCTCGAGGCGGTCCATGAACAGCGCGCGGTTGGGGAGCTGCGTGAGCGCGTCGTGAAACGCGTCGTAGGTGAGGCGCTCGACGGCGAGCTTGCGCTCGGTCACGTCGGTCTGCGAGCCGGCGATGCGCATCGCGGCGCCCGACTCGTCGCGCACGGCGAGTCCGCGGCTCAGCATCCAGCGATACTCGCCGTCGGCGCAGCGCATGCGATGTTCGTTCTGCAGATGCGGCGTGAGCCCGCGGAGGTGCATGTCGACCGCCGCGCGCAGCAGCTCGAGGTCGTCGTCGTGCACGCGCGAGAACCATTCGTCCGGCGCGCTCCCGATCTCGTCCTCGGCATACCCGAGCATCGTCTTCCAGCGCGGCGAGAGATACACCTCGTCCGCGGCGAAGTCCCACACCCACAGCCCGTCGTTGGCGCCGCGCGCGGAGAGCGCATAGCGCTCCTCGCTCTCGCGCAACGCGCGCAGGGTGCGGCTCTGCTCGAGCGAGTAGCGGATCGAGCGCTCGAGCAGCGCCGCGTCGATGCGGCCCTTGATCAGATAGTCGGCCGCGCCTTCCTTCATCGCCGCGAGGTCGATGTCGCCGTCGCCCTGGCCGGTGAGCAGGATCAGCGGCGCGGCGACGCGCGAGGCGCGCGCGTGGCGCAGCAGCTCGAGGCCGTCGTGCTCGCCGAGGCGGTAGTCGATGAGGTAGAGGTCATGCGCGTGACGGCTGATCGCGGCGCGCGCCTCGTCGAACGACGACACCCACTCGAGATCGAATTCGGTGCGCCGGCAATCGCCGAGGAGATCGCGCGTGAGCACGTAATCGTCCTCGTCGTCTTCGACGAGGAGAACCCGAACGGCGCGCTGATTGAGCTCAGTCAATGTGATCGGGCGGCAACTCGACGATTTCGATCCAGTAGCGGCCGATGTCGCGCATCACCGCGACGAGTCCCTCGAAGCTGACCGGTTTGGTGATGAAGGAGTTCGCGCCGAGGTCGTACGTCCGGTAGATGTCCTCCTCGGCCTTCGACGTCGTGAGCACCACGACCGGAATGCGCCGCAGATCGGGATCGGCCTTGATCTCGCGCAGCGCCTCGCGCCCGTCCTTCCGCGGCATGTTGAGGTCGAGCAGGATCAGTCCCGGCACCGGCGACGATGCCGCCTCGGCGTAGCGCCCGCGGTGATAGAGATAGTCCAGCAGCTCGTCGCCGTCCTCGACGAAGCGCAGGTCGTTGACGACGCGGCTCTCCGCCAGCGCGTCCGCCGCGAGCATGCGGTCTTCCTCGTCGTCGTCGGCGAGAAGGATGATGATCGGTTTCCCGGTTTCTTTGCTCATTCTGCGTGCCGGGCGGGCAGCGTCACCGTGAACGTGCTCCCTTCCCCGGGCGTGCTCCTCGCTCGAATCTCTCCGCCGTGACGGTGCGCTATTTTGCGACAAATCGCCAGTCCGATGCCGGTTCCTTCGTATCGGGAGCGTGCGTGCAAACGTTCGAACATCGTGAAAATGCGATCGGCGTACTTTTCGTCGAAGCCGATGCCGTTGTCGGAGACCGTGATCTCCGCGCGTCCGTCGCTCGCGTCCCCGCGGATCTCGACGCGCGGCGGGACGCCGGGACGGTGGAACTTCAGCGCGTTCGAGGCGAGGTTCTGCAGCAGCTGGCGCATCTGCAGCGGATCGGCTTCGATCGCCGGCAGCTCGCCGATGATCATCTCCGCGCCGGCTTCGTGCGTGCGCAACTCGAGATCGTGCGCGACCTCGCGCGCGATGGCGCCGAGGTCGACGGGGACGAACGGCTGCCCCTTCGTCGTCACGCGTGAGAACGACAGCAGATCGTTGATCAGCACCTGCATCCGCTTCGCCGCCGCCTGCATGCGCTCGATGTAGTCGCGTCCCTGCGCGTCCAGCGCTGCGCCGTGCTTGGTCTTCAGCAGATCGCCGAACGCCTGGATCTTGCGCAGCGGCTCCTGGAGATCGTGCGACGCGACGTAGGCGAAGTCCTCGAGCTCGCGATTGCTCTGCTCGAGCTGGGTCAGCGTCGCGCGCAGCTCGGCCTCGGCGCGTTTGCGCTCGCGGATGTCGCGCGCGATGACCACCGCGCCTTCCTGCGCCTCGCGCTCGCCGACGGGCGAGAGCGACACGCTCACGTCGATGGTGCGGCCGTCGCGATGACGGAAGACGCGCTCCTGATCGCGGATCGGGCCGCGCTGCGAGAGCTCGTGCAGCGTGCGCGAGATCGTGCGGTCGCTCCCGGCCGATTCCAGCTCGTCGATCGAGCGGCCGAGGAGGTCGGCATCGGTGTAGCCGAACAGCGAACGGACCGCGCCGTTCGTGACGCGAATGCATCCACTGGCGTCGATGACGAACAACGCATCGGCCATCGTGTCGAGGATCTGACGCGCCGCGCGCGCCGCGGTGATCGGCTGAAAGCGATGGCGCGCGATCGTGCTCCACGCGAAGACGACGAACGCGATCACCGGGATGTAGCCCATCGGCCGCGTCGGCGCGCCGAGCATCGGCAGGAAGTCGATGGCCGCGAAGTAGACGACGCCGAAGCTGAGCATCAATTTGCCGACGCGCCGCTTCCGCTTCGCGTCCTCGGTGCGCCGATATTCACGGACGCCTTCGATCACCTGCACGACGAGCACGGCGAAGAAGAAGATGAGGAACGGCGCCGTCGCCGAGCCGGCGTATGGATAGAACCCCCACGCATGCGCCGTCATCCCCGGCACCAGCGCGCCGGTGAACGCGGAGAGCGCGGCGAAGGCGCCCGCGATCACCCACACGAGCTGCACCAGCGTCCTGCGCGCGGAGTAGAGCCGCAGCGCCGTCGCGGTGAAGTCGTAGATCGACGCCGGGAGCAGACACACCGCCGCAAGCGCGACCCGCCCCCACACCCTCGCCGCGTCCGCATCGGTCGCGAGCAGCATCCCTGCGAAGCCGGCGAACCATACCCCGACCAGCACGATCATCGCGCAGAACAGCACCGCCACCCGCGACGCCCGCTGCTTCGCGAAAATCACCCCCGCCAGCACGAACAGCGCTGCGCCGACGATGGCCCAGGGGAGGGCGTTGGGGTTGGAGTGGTACACGCGGTGAATTCTGACGCTTCCGGCAGTCTATTGGGTAGGGAATGCCGCGATTCCGGCACTCCGTCTATATGGAAGGTCCATGCGATCCGGGCTCCTGAAGCTGGCGTGGGTTGCCGTGTTTCTTTTCGGCGCGTGGCCTGCGGCTGCCCAGTCGCCACCGTCGCTGGGATCGGCCGCGAGCTTCGCGGTCCTGGGCGGGTCGGCTGTGACCAATACGGGAGCGACGACGATCGCCGGGAACGTGGGGGTGAGTCCGGGGACTGCCGTGACGGGCTTTCCACCCGGCAACGTGATTCTCGGCGATGTCGTCTCAAAAGAAATCGCCGCCGCGGCGCAGAGAGACAACGCCGCGGTGTACGCCGATCTATCCGGGCGAACCTGCAGCGCCGGCACGACCACGTTGACGGGCACGCTCGCTCCGGGCGTCTATTGTGTCGCCGCGCCGGCAGTGCTGAGCGGAGTGCTCACGCTGAAAGCCGGAACGGACCCGGACGCGGTCTGGATTTTCAAAGTCACGGGCGCGCTCACGACGGATCCCGATTCTTCCGTGCTCGTCACCAATGGCGGCAAAGAGGGGAACGTTTTCTGGCAAACCGAGTCCGCCACGCTCGGCGCGGCGAGCACCTTTACGGGAAACCTTCTTGCGCGCACGAGCATCACTCTGGGCGCAAATACGGGCGTATCCGGCAGACTGCTCGCGCAGACCGGTGCGGTGACGTTGAACGAGAACAGCGTCACGATCTGCTGCGAGCTGGTCACGCTGTTCCCGTCGACGCTTCCGGACGGAACGGTGGGGAAGGCCTGGAGCGCAACGATCACCGCCAGTGGCGGCAAACCGGCCTATACATTCCGGCTGCTCGCGGGTCCGCCCGGAATGACGCTGTCTTCGGCAGGAGCGACGGCGACGTTGTCCTGGACTCCGGCGGCGACTGGCACATTCAAGGCGACGGTCGTCGTCTCCGATTCACAGGGTTTCTCGTGCATCCGGGTTTATACGATCGGTGTCGGCTGTCCGGCGATCGATCTCTCTCCCCTCGATCCTCCCAGACTCGCTGTATGTGCAACTTACACGCGGACAATCTCGGCGAGCGGCGGCACAGGACCGTATGTGTTTACCGGGGTGCCGGGCTGCGGGTTGTCCTTGTCGTCGTCCGGCGTTCTCTCCAGTTCCGCGTTGCCGGCTGGCGTATGCACGTTTGCCGTGACGGCTGTCGACGCGACGGGATGCTCGGGTACACGAACCTACACGTTGATCGTCACTCCGGCGACGATCAATCCTGCGGCTCTTGATGATGGCACCGTCGGCAAGGATTACAGCGTGCCGATTTCTGTAGATCCTGCCGGGAACTATGAATTCACCGCGACCGGTCTGCCGGAGAAACTGGATGTCGTGGGCAGTGCGATCGCCGGCACGCCGCTGACAGCGGGTACGTTTGAGGTCGGAATCACCGCCGTCGAAAGAACGTCGCGTTGTGTCGCGGGGAGGCGTGATTACACGCTTCGAATCCATCCGAAGATCATCGTCGTCCCGTCGTTCCCCCCGGGAAAGGAGTGCGTTCCGTACAGTCATACGGTCAAGCCCGATGGCGGAGTTGCTCCCTACACCGTGAAGATCCCGCCGGACGCATTACCGCCGGGTCTGACGCCGTCCGGTGACCTGGTCTCGGGTACGCCAACGGCCGAAGGAACGTATTCCGGCACGCTTCTCGTGACCGATGCGTTCGGTTTTTCGGCGCTTGTTCCCTTCACGATCGTGATCGCGCCGTCGGCGATCGTTCTCTCGCCCGAAACGCTTCCCCCGGCGTTCGTCGGTACGCAGTATTGCGAAACCATCACCGCGAGCGGCGCGGGCGGTTCCTATTTGTTCGAGGCGGCCGGCCTGCTCGAGGGTTTCTCGCTGACGAAGACAGGGCTCGACACCGCGGAGATCTGCGCAACGCCGATGTTCGTCGGCCGCGTGGGGTTTACCGTGATCGCGACCGACACCACAAAGAGTTGCTCCGGCTCGCGCGACTACACAATTTACGTCGCTTGTCCGGCCATTACGATTACGCCACCGGCGCTCCCAACTGGCGAAATCGGTGTTCCTTATCCCACGACCCAGTTGAATGCGACTCCCGAAATCGGCAAGTTCACGTTCCTGCGGACCGCCGGGCCGCTCCCACCCGGACTCGTTCTCTCCGAGGGAGGCGAAATCTCCGGGACGCCGACAAATTCCGGCACTTACGCATTTACCGTCACCGCGACCGGACCGGGCCCCTGTAGCGGAACGCGCGACTACACGATCATCATCCGGGAACCAAGGGTTCCCGGCGCTGACGGTGCCCCGGCGCTGTCGGAATGGGGGATGCTGGCCCTGATCGCGCTGCTGGTTGTTGCCGCGCTATTGTCATTGAGGAGGCTCGGTGTCTAGCGCGGAAGCCGAGTCCGCAGATCTGACGACTCGCGAACGGGCCGCGCTTCACGCCGCCCTCGTGTCTGCTTTTTACGATGGTGACCAGCTTGACACCCTGCTGTACAACGGCGAAGGGCTCGGAGTGTCGCTGGCTTCGATTACCGCGCCGGGCCCGCTGGACAGCATGGTCACGAAAGTGATCAGGTGGGCTGAGAGGAACGGGAAGACCCATGCCCTGATCGAGGCTGCGCACGCCGGGGGTTCGGATAACGCGCTGCTTCACAGGTTCTACGGCACCTATTCGGGATCTGCACAGCGTCAGGTCACGCGCGACACGCTCGAAAAGATCACCAGCTCCGCGGTCCTGTTCAAAGAGCCCGGCCGGTGGCGCGACCTCATGGCACGCAGGGAGAGCTGTGTCTGTTGCATCGTCATTGGCGGGGCGCGGCAGGGCTCCGGTTTTCTCGCCGCTCCGGGCGTCGTGATGACCAATTACCACGTCGTTCGCGATGCCGACTGGAAGTCGATTCAGGTCGAATTCGATTATCAGGCTGCTGCCGACGGTTCGTTGACTCCGTCGCGCTATTACCGCGTGTCGGGTCCGTTGATCGCCTCCAGCCCGTACCACAATGTCGATTCCCGGCATCCCAAACCACCGGCGCCGCCGCCGGACGATACCGCGCTCGACTACGCACTCCTGCCCATCGACGGAAAACCGGAAGAGGCGCGGATGTCCGACGGGCGGCCGCGCGGCGTGATTCCGCCACCGGCACCCGTGCCGAGGCTGGTGGAAGGGATGCCGCTGCTGATCCTGCAGCATCCGAAAAAACCAGACAAAAATCTCGAAGGGCCCGACCTGCATCCATTGCGATTCGCCTTCGACGAGGTCACGGAGGTCAACGAGAACGCCAGCCGCGTGCGCTACCGGGTCAACAGCGAGCCCGGATCTTCCGGATCTCCCTGCTTCGACGCCGATTGGAATCTCGTGGCATTGCATCATTCGGGCGATCCTCGCGAAATCGAGCCCGCCGAATACAACGAAGGGATCCCCATCGCGACGATCCGGCGCACGCTTCAGGACGGCGTACGCGAACAACTCGGGTGGGCGCGGGAACAGCCGTATCGCGTTGATCCGGGCAAGCCGGTCACAGAGATCGAGATCCCGCCGGATACGGACGTCATCGAAACGCCGCCGGAAACCGCAACGCCGTCCGACCATACGCCGAAAGAGCACGGCCGGAATTGGAAAGCGCTCATTGTGATCGGCTGCGTGATCCTGGCAGCCGCGCTGCTATACGCGTTCGCCGATTCCAGCACGAAGGCGACATTTGCTGATGCCGATGACAAGGCGATCTATCTGGATGTGAAAAACAACGGATGGAAGCGATCGCACGTCAGCCGCAGCGAACTGAAGTTCGCGGAGCCCAACCTGATCGAAGACGCGACGATCGGCCCGCTCAGAGCTGTGATCGCCGCGATTCCGGCGCGCGGTGAGGAGCGCGTGCAGCTCGAGGTATTCGGACTGGTGGCGCGGCGCGATGAAACGCGAGGCACGCCGTTTACAAGCGAAGAGATCGCAGCATGGCTGCGGACGACGAAGGCGCAGGTGTCGATCGTCATTCAGGAGTCGGACGGTCCTCCCCGTCGCGATACCGTCGATGTCGACGGCGAGAGCCTTCAGCTGCTCGTCGCCGAAAAACTCATAACCCGGAGGCCTTTCTGATGCCGGGCAGATTCGCGATTGCGATTTTTCTCTGCTCGCTCACGCTGCACGCGCAGACGCCAGCGCCTCCTCCACGCCCTCTCGCCGTTTCGAATGCGGTGGTTTACATCAATGACGCGTACTGCAGCGACGCGCAGAACGTCCGCATCGTGATCGATGACGATGACCGCGTTCCCTATCCGCTGACGGGGAGCGGGCAGGAGCGCACGGTCATCACGCCGGGTTACAAGTTCGACGCGACTCACTCCAAGGCCAGCCTCTATTTCGGGGACATGCACACCGACTGCGTGCGCGCGGAGCCCGACTGGACGAACCGCCGCGCGAAATTCGTTTTCAACCGCTGCAGCAGAAAGGCCGTGCGCAACATCACGATTCGTTCGAGTCAACTGATCCGCATCAGTTATTTCCGTTACCTTCCGGCCGGCGATCCGGGCACGGTGCCGTGTCACCCGCGCGCATCGTTCTTTTCGAACGACATGCCGCCGGTGGAGGCCGTGAGGGATCAGGACGAGGAGCTCGTGCTGCAACTCGATTTCACAAAGCCGCTGCCCGATCGTGATGGCCTGCGCCTCAGCGCGATCCTGCGCGTCGTCGAGGGCGCGAAGAAAGGGAAGCGGGTGGCGCTGGGACCGGACAGGATCGTGGAGGTTCTGGCGGTGCAGCGCGCGTACGGAACTTCCGCACCTCCGACGTTCTCCTCCCTCGCGATCGATCTGGACAAACAGAAGATGCGGGAGCTGAACAACCCCCGACTCGAGCTCGACATCACGTATCTCAAACGGGAGCAGCGGTGATGCGACTGCGCGCATTGTTCGTTCTGCTTCTCGCCGGATCCGCCGCCGCGCAGCAACGCGCCCTCTTCGACGTCGACGATTTCGTCGATCCGCGGCAGCACGACGTTCCGCTCTTCAGTTCGCGCCTCGTCATCGGCGGCGCCTGGAATTTCGTCGATGACTACAGGCCGGCGAATGAGGACGTCGGGTTTGTGCACGTCGCCAACAGCTTCTATGTTCGAAATTTTCAGTTCGACTACAAGCACAGCGAGGTCCTCGGCGAGGATCCGCCCCCGCTGCACGCGTGCGCGTGTGATCCCCCGATCTATTTTCCGACCCCGCCGCCGCGCGACGCCACGCCCGCGGCGCCGCCGGCCGGCTCAAGAAACACGCTGCAGGCCGCGTGGTACGTCCCCGTGGGCGGCGAAGATCGGATTCCGGTCATGCTTCGTTATCGACTGACCTGGAGCCGGCAGGCCTTCGACGTCCCGGTCACCGCGCCGCAGAGCGATGACGTGCTCTCGCGCCGCTCGGGCCGCGAGCAGACCTTCGGTCTCGATGGCGACGTCTATGTTCCGATGTTCGGGCGTTATGGATACGGCTCCTTTCAGTACGCGAAGAATTCGCGCAGAGGGCCGGTGGAGGATCGGACGCAGCAGGAGCTCGTCTATACGAGCCGCCCTCCCGGCACGACGTGGAAGGGCATGCTCTTCCGCGCCACGCTCTCCGTCGGCGCGGTCTCGGACCGCGGCGGAACCGCGATCAACATGATCAACCCGTACTTCGAAGTGTTCCTGCACGAGCGTACGACGCGTGCGAACTTCCACCTCGTCTGGAGCCCGCAGTTCCTGAACAGCGGTGCGCGCGGATGGGAAACGACACATCAGATCGCCCTCTTCGCCGATCGCGCCCTCCTGCTGAAACTCGTCCGCTAACCCAGCAACCTATAATCCGCCCATGCTCCCACCCGGCACTCGCCTCGGCGTCTACGAGATCGTGGCGCCGATTGGCGAGGGCGGGATGGGGGTGATTTATCGCGCGCGCGACGTGCGGCTGAATCGCGACGTCGCGCTCAAGATGCTGCCGGAGAACCGCGTCGCGGACTCGGGCGCGATCGCGCGGTTCCGCTTCGAGGCCCAGGCGGCGTCGGCGCTCAATCACCCGCACATCCTCACCATCTACGACATCGGCGAGACCGAAGAAGCGACGCCGCGGCGGTTCATCGCCATGGAGTACATCGCCGGTGAGACGCTGCGCGCGCGGATCGGGCGGCGGCACGACGTCGGCGAGACGGTCGAGCTGCTGATCCAGATCGCCGAAGGACTCGCCAAGGCGCACGAGGCCGACATCGTCCATCGCGACCTCAAGCCCGACAACATCATGATCACGGCCGACGGCTACGCGAAGATCCTCGACTTCGGACTCGCCAAGCTCTCCGATCCGAATCGCATCGACCCCGATGCCACGACGCCGATCGCGCCGAACACCGAGCCGGGACTCCTCATCGGCACGCCGCAGTACATGGCGCCCGAACAGCTCCAGGGCGGCACCGCCGACTCGCGCACCGACATGTTCGCCTTCGGCGCCGTCGCGTACGAAGTGCTCTCCGGCCGACGCGCGTTCGCCGGCGCGGGGCTCGCCGAGACCGTGCATCAGATCACCGCCGTCGATCCGCCGCCGCTGCGCACGCTCGACGAGCGCGTCCCGCCGGAGCTGCAGCGCGTGGTGAGCCGCTGCCTCGCCAAGCGGCCGGAGGCGCGTTACGCGACGATGCGCGAAGTCGTGGCGGAGCTGAAGCGCGTGCGCGAGCGGATGCGCGAGACCACGCGTCGCTTCCCGCGCCTCGTGCAGCTCACGTTCGCGCGCGCGGTCGAGCAGTTCCCGGCGCTCTCTCCCAACGGGCGGCAGCTCGTGTTCGCGCGCGAGATCGGGCGCGTGCGGAAGCTGATCCTCAGCGAGCCGGCGGAATCGAGCGAGCGCCAGCTCACGCGCGGCGAATGCGACGACATCCATCCGGCGTGGGCGCCCGACGGCGCCACACTCCTGTTCGTGCGCGCCGCCGAGGCGGGTGCGCGCTTCGAGCCGGCCGACGTCTTCGGCCGCTACGCCGACCTGCGCGGCGACGTCTGGTCGCTTGAGCTCGAGAGCGGACGCGAGACGTGCATGATCGAGAACGCGTTCAATCCCGCGTGGTCGCCGGACGGCACGCGCATCGCCTTCGACGCGTCGTGGAGCGGACCGCGGCGGATCTGGATCGCCGACGCGCGCGGCCGCAACGCGCAGCAGCTCACGACCGATGATTCCGAGGCCACCGCGCATGTCAGGCCGCGCTGGTCGCCGGATGGAATGCAGATCGTGTTTCAGAACATCGAAGGCACGAAGTCCGACGTGCGCGTCACCGACCTTCGCACGCGCGACATCCGCTGGGTCACGAACGACTTCGTGATGGACGTGCATCCGGTCTGGTCGTTCGACGGCGCGTCGATCTTCTTCTCGTCGTACCGCACCGGCGGCATCAACATCTGGACCATTCCGATCGACATCGACGGCTCGCCCGCCGGCCCGATGCAGCAGATCACCGCGGGGCCGGGACACGACGTCGATCTCGACGTGCCGCGCAGCGGGGAGCGTCTCGTCTTCGCGATCCTTCGGCAGAACGCGGAGATGTGGCGGCTGCCGGTCGATCCCGCGACCGGCGACGCGGCCGGCGCGCCGGAGCAGGTCGTCGCCGGCTCGCGCGAGAACACACGCGGCGCGTGGTCGGCGGACGGCTCGCAGATCGCGTTCGGCTCCGACCGCGGCGGCGAGATGAATCTCTGGCTGCTTTCCACGCGCGACGGAAAAACGCGGCGGCTCACCAGCGGCGCCGGCGGCGACTATCAGCCGAACTGGTCGCCCGACGCGCGGTCGCTGGTCTTCTTCTCCGGCCGCGCCGGCGCGATCGATCTCTGGCGCTACGACTTCGATGGAGACGTGCTTACGCGACTGACACGCGGCGAGGGCATCAACATCAATCCGTTCTTCTCCCCCGACGGCCGCGAGATCGCGTTCATGTCCGATCGCGACGGCCGCCTCGAAGTGTTCGTGATGCGCGCGGACGGGGGCGGCGTGCGCCAGCTCACCACGTGCGGCGCGGGCGGGCATTTTCTGCGGTGGATCGATTCGCGCGTGTTGTTCCGCTGCCCGGCGTCGAAGAGGACGCTCGCGGTTCCCGCCGCCGGCGGCGAGCCGGAGCCGGTCGCCGAAGTGATCGGGGGCGCGCACATGTCGCTCTCTCCCGATCACTCCCGCATCATGGACGTCCTCGGCCACCGCACGCTCTGGTGCTCGCCGCTGGACGGAGACGCGCCGCGCAAAGTGTTCGAGTTCGACGACGCCGATTCGCGCATCGACTATCCGGTCTGGTCCCCCGACGGCCGCTGGATCCTCTTCGACCGCTTCCTGCCTCAGGGCGGCGACGTCTGGGCGGTGGAGGAGTAGATCACCTGCCGCAGCTGCGAGGTCCCGCGGTCGAGTTGGTCGAGCGCGTCGTTGATCGCGCGCGCCTCGAGCGGGATGCGCGAGGAGATCGCGCTCGCGATGTCGATGCGGCCACTCGCGGCCAGGTCCATCAGCTCGAACAACTCCGACTTCAGATGATCGGAGCAGCCGCGGATGCTGCGCTCGTCCGACAGGATGTCGCGATACGGATTGAACGTGATCGGCGCTTCGGAGAGCGCGATCAGGACTAACCGCCCCTTCGGCGCGAGCTTGCGCAGCGCATCCATCGCGACTTCCGGGCGTCCGGTGAAATCGAGCGCGAGATCGAAGCCGCGCAGATCGCCGCCCGGCATCGCGCCCATGCGCTCCGCCGCCGCGAGTTTCTCCGGCACGACGTCCACCACCGCCACGGCCTTCGCTCCCAGCGCGAGACTCAGCTGCAGCGCCGACACGCCGAGACCGCCGAACCCGAGGAGCGCCACGCGCATGCCCGGCGCGAAACCGCCGACGCGCAATGCGTGATACGCCGTCGCGGTCGAGCACATCATCAGCGCCGCCGCATCGAACGGCACGTTGTCGGGAATCGGAACGAGATTCGCCGCCGGCACCACGATCGACTCCGCATACCCGCCGTCGCAATGCTTCCCGATCATCTCGCCGCGCTCGCAGAACTGCTCGCCCGACTCGACGCAGCGCGTGCAGATGCCACACGCCCGGAGATAATGCACCGCCACCCGCTCGCCCGTCCCGCTCACCACGCCCGCGATCTCGTGCCCCAGCGTCCGCGGCACCGCCACGTTCCCGAATCCCGCCCGGTAATGCGCGTCGCTGTGACACACCCCGCACGCCCTCACCTCGACGCGCACTTCACCCGGCCCTGGGGTCAGGTCTGGAATTTCAACCTCGGCCAGCGGCGTGTTCGGGGCCACCAATCGCACTGCGCGCATCGCCGCAGAGCGTATACGATTGCCGCACGATGCAAACGCGCAAGCTCGGTCCCCTCGCAGTCTCCGCGCTCGGTCTCGGGTGCATGGGCATGAGTCAGGCGTACGGCGAGGCCGACGAAACAGAGTCGATCGCGACGCTGGATCGCGCGATCGAGCTCGGGGTCACGTTCTTCGACACCGCTGAGGTCTATGGACCGTTCCGGAATGAAGAGCTGCTCGGGCGCGCGCTGCGCGGGCGGCGTCACGAGATCATCCTCGCGACGAAGTTCGGATTTCGCATCGAGGACGGCAAGCCGAATGGTCTCGACAGCCGCCCCGAGCACATTCGCGAAGCGGTCGAGGGTTCGCTGCAGCGGCTCGCGACCGATCACATCGACCTTCTCTATCAGCATCGCGTCGATCCGCAGGTGCCGATCGAGGACGTCGTCGGCGCGATGTCCGCGCTGGTGAGCGAAGGGAAGGTGCGCTTTCTCGGATTATCCGAAGCGGGGGAGAGCACGATCCGGCGCGCGCATGCGGTGCATCCGATCGCCGCGCTGCAGAGCGAGTATTCGCTATGGGAGCGCAATCTCGAGGCGCGCATCATCCCGACGCTGCGCGAGCTCGGGATCGGACTCGTTCCGTTCAGCCCACTCGGCCGCGGGTTCCTCAGCGGCAACGCGCGTCGCGCGGAGGAGTATCCGGAGGGCGACTTCCGCCGCGGCGACCCGCGCTTCCAGGGCGAGAACTTCGACGCGAACATGCGCGCCGCCGCGGCGGTGCATCGCATCGCCGCGAGCCGCAACGCGACGCCCGCCCAACTCGCGCTCGCGTGGCTCCTGCACCGCGGCGGCGACATCGTCCCCATCCCCGGCACGAAGCGCCGCAAATACCTCGAAGAGAACGTCGCCGCCGCCGACATCGCGCTGACCCCCGCCGAGATCGCGGAGATCGACGACGCGCTCGCGCCCGACAAGATCGCGGGACCGAGGTACAACGAGCGGAACATGGCGTTGGTGGACCGGTGACGCGTGAATCCCACCCGCATCTACCTCGTCCGCCATGGCGCGACCCAGCTGACGGCGGAGGATCGCTTCTCCGGCGCGGTCGGCGTCGACCTCTCCGAGGAGGGGCGGTGGCAGGCGGCGCGCCTGGGAGCGCGCATGCAGCGCGAGAGCGTGTGCGCGGTCTATTGCAGCCCGCTCTCGCGCACCATCGAGACGGCGCAGATCATCGGCACGCGCTGCGGACTGACGCCGGTCGCGGTCGACGGGCTGCGCGAGATCAGCCATGGGCGATGGGAAGGAATGACGCGGAGCGAGGTCGAAGCGCAGTTCCCGGAAGAGTATGCGTCGTGGGAGGAAGACCCGTTCACCTTCGCGCCGGTCGGCGCGGAGTCGGGCGTCGCGGTGCTCGCGCGAGCGCTGCCGGCGATTCGCGAGATCGTCACGCGGCATCGCGGAGAGCGCGTGCTCGTCGTCTCGCACAAAGCCACGATCCGGCTCCTCCTCAGCAGCCTCCTCGGCTTCGACGCGCGCGGCTACCGCGACCGCCTCGATCAGGCGCCGGCGTGTCTCAACGTGATCGACTTCCGCGACCCCGTGCATCCGCGGCTGATGCTCTTCAACGACACGTCGCACTACTCTGAGCACCCGCGCGTGCCGACGCAGAACCTGTCGAAGTGGTGGGACGCGTAAGTCGGTTGCTCCGTTATACTTCTGCCAGTCCAGAAAAATTGCGGAAGGAGCTCCGATGCCCCACCTCGGTCGCGTCATCGCTTTTCTCTCTCTTCTCCTCGCGCTCCCGCTCGCCGCGCAGACCGTGATTCGGGGCCGCGTCACGCTCCCCGACGGCTCGCCTCTGCCGGGCGTCACCGTCTCGATCGACAACCCGCCCGTCACCGTCGTCACCGATGCCGACGGCAACTACATGCTCACCATCCCCGCCGGCAGCGCGCGCGGCATCGTCGACGTCACCGCCGAGCTGGAAGGATTCCAGTCGCGCACCGCCAGCGTCGATGCCAGCCGCGACGTCACGCACGACTTCGTGCTGCGCGTTTCGTACGGACAGCAGATCACCGTCGGCTCGCGCGCCATCGGCGCCGAAAAAGAGAAGGCCGTGCCGGTCGTCGTCTTTCCCGCGGAGCAGATCAGCACCGCGCCCTCGAGCGAAACGAGCCAGATCCTGCAGAAGCTCACGCCCTCGCTCAACTTCCCCCGCCCGACCATCACCGACGGCACCGACACGGTGCGTCCGGCGACGCTGCGCGGACTCGGCCCCGATCAGCTGCTGGTCATGATCAACGGCAAGCGCCGCCACGCGAGCGCGCTCGTGAACGCGAATAACTCCGTCGGCCGCGGCTCGAGCGGCGTCGATCTCAACGCCATTCCGGCGTCGGCGATCGAGAACATCGAGATCCTCCGCGACGGCGCAGCCGCGCAGTACGGCTCCGACGCGATCGCGGGCGTGATCAATCTCGTGCTGAAGTCGGACGCGCAGCCGCTGAAGGTCGACGTCAAGGCCGGGGCGACGACGCACGGCGACGGGCAGGTGATCTCCAGCTCCGTCAGCGGCGGATGGAACCTCGGACGCGGCGCGGTCTTCGGCACGGTCGAATATCGCGACCGCTACGAGACGAACCGCGCCGAGCGCGATCCGCGCGATCAGATCCGCGCCGGCGACGCCAGCACCAATACCGTCGACATGCCGAACCATCACTGGGGCGACTCGTACGCACGCGACCTGATCGGCTTCCTCAACCTCAACCTCCCGCTCACCGAGGATGGGAAGCAGGTGTTCTACGCGTTCGGCGGATTCGGCAATCGCCACGGATCGCACGGAGGCTTCTTCCGGCGCGCGCTGCAGGCGCAGAATCATCCCGCGATCTATCCGGAAGGGTTTCTCCCGCTCATCGAGCCGCGCGTGAACGACCGCTCGCTCACGGCGGGGGCGCGCGGCGAGCTGTCGTCGTGGTTCTACGACGCCAGCGCCGGCATCGGCCGCAACAAGTTCGACTTCTTCGTCGACAACTCGCTGAACACGTCCCTCGGCCCGAACACGCCGCCGAACCAGACGCACTTCTACGCGGGCACGCTCGGCGACGAGCTCATCACCGTCAACTTCGACGTCTCCCGCGCGTTCAAGACCTCGATGATGGCCGGCCCGCTCAACGTCGCGGCCGGAGTCGAGTGGCGCCGCGAGGGATACGACATCAGCGCCGGCGAGCCGAATTCGTACATCGACGGCGGGTTCCCCGACCAGTTCGGCAATCGCGCTCCTGCCGGCGCGCAGGTGTTCCCCGGCTTCCGCCCGTCGAATGAAGTCGACGTTTCGCGCAACAGCAAGGCGGTGTACGTCGATCTCGAAGGCGACGTGTTCTCGCAGCTTCGCGTCGGCGTTGCCGCGCGCTTCGAGGACTTCAGCGATTTCGGCAGCACCAGCGACGGAAAGCTGACGCTGCGCTATTCGCCGGTCAAACAGCTGATCCTCCGCGGCGCGATCAGCACCGGCTTCCGCGCGCCGTCGCTCAATCAGTCGTGGTTCTCGTCGGTCGCGACGAACTTCCTGCGCGATCCGAACACCGGCCAGCTCGCGCCGTTCGAAGTCGGCACGTATCCTGTGAGTCACCCGGTCGCGCGCATCCTCGGCTCGAAGGATCTCGAGCCGGAGCAGTCGAAGCATCAGAGCCTCGGATTCGTGTGGGAGCCGATGCAGAACCTCGAGATCACCGGCGACTACTTCCACATCGACATCGATGACCGCATCGTCTTCACCGGTAACTTCACCGGCGCGCTCGTGGCGCCGCTGCTGGCGCAGTTCGGCGTGACCGGCGCGCGCTTCTTCGCGAACGCGATCAGCACGGAGACGAAGGGCTACGACCTCGTCGTCAATCACCAGCGCGCCTTCGGGAGCTTCGGACGGGTCGACCTTTCGGCCGCATACAGCCACAACGAGACCGAGATCGTCGGCAACGCCGCGACGCCGCCGCAGCTCTCATTGCTGCGCGAAGTGCTGTTCGATCGCATCGAGCGCCGGCGCATCGAGTGCGGACAGCCGCATGACAACATCCGCCTGATGGAAAGCTGGAGCCTCGGCAACTGGAACACGACGCTGCGCCAGAGCAAGTACGGCGAGTTTTGCAGCTTCACGCTCCTGCCGGTCGACGATCAGGTCTACAGCTCCACCTGGCTCGCCGACGTCGAAGTTTCGTATCGCTGGCGCAACTACACGCTGGCGGCCGGCGCGGAGAACCTCTTCGACCAGATGCCCGATGAGAACTACCCCGGCACTCCCCAGGGCAACTTCGGCATCTTCCCGTATCCGAGCCAGTCCCCGTTCGGCATGAACGGGCGCTTCGTCTACAGCCGTCTCACGTTCTCATTCTGATCGCATGCGATGGAGTGCGGCAGCCTCGCGCTGCCGCACTCCGCTCCGCGGCGCGATAAGCTAGCGCCGCATGTCGCGCCCTTTGCGAATCATCCATCTCACGGCGGCCGTCGACGGCGCGCCGTGGATGATCGGGATGTCGCGGGAGCAGCGGCGGCTCGGGCACGACGTCGCGGTCATCATCCCGTCGGACAAGGGCAGCGTCGCGCGCGCGCTCGAGCGGGAGGGGATTCCGTACCATCTCGCGCCGTGCGACCTCCTCGCCATGCCCAGCCATCTCGGCAGGGCGCGCGTGATTCTCACGCTCGTGAGGCTCCTGCGTCGGCTGCGGCCCGACGTCGTGCATAGCCACATCCTCACCTCCGTCTTCACCGCGCGCATCGCGGCGTGGGTCGCCGACGTGCCGATCCGCTTCGGCGCCAACGCCGGTCCGCTGACGATGGAGTCGGAGATGCTGCGGCTCCTCGAGGTCGGCACCTCGGTCTACGACACCCGCACGATCGCGTCGGCGACTTATACGCTCGAGCTCTTCGAGCGCTACGGCATCCCCGCGTCGCAGTGCGACCTCGTGTACTACGGCCCCGACGCATCGCGCTTCGTTCCGGCGGACGCGGACGGCGCGCGCGTGCGGCGCGAGCTCGGCCTCGGCGAGGACACGCCGGTCGTCGGCATCGTCGCGTACTTTTATCCGCCGTCGCAGTCGGTCGCCGTCTACGGCCCTCATCTCGTCGGCCGCGGCGTGAAGGGTCACGAAGTCCTGATCGATGCCGTCCCGCGCGTCCTCGCGCAGGTGCCGGGCGCGAAATTCGTGCTCGTCGGGCGCGGCTGGGGTCCCGAGGGCGAGGTGTACCTGCAGTCGGTGAAGGATCGCGCGAAGGCGCTCGGCGTCGCCGATGCGGTGCTCTTTCCCGGCGAGCGCAGCGACGTCGCCGACACGCTCATGGCCTTCGACGTCTCCGTCCATCCCTCGCTCAACGACAACCTCGGCGGCACGATCGAGTCGCTGCTGATGGAGCGCCCGATGGTCGTCTCCGACATTCGCGGCTACGCCGATACCGTGCTGCACGAGGAGACCGGACTCGTGGTTCCGGCCGGCGATGCCGCGGCGCTCGCGGATGCGATCGTGCGCCTCCTGCGAGACCGCGAGCTCGCGCGCAGGCTCGGCGCGAACGGGCGCGCGCGCATGCTGCGGTACTTCACGCTGCAACCCGCCGTCGCGAAACTGGAGACGATGCTCGCGCGGCAGAGTGAGCGTGCCGAGGGGCACTATCGGGTGCTGACGAGCCTCATGCGCGCGATCGGCGTCCCGTTCCGGCTGCTGCCGATCCTGCGCAAAGTGCGCGACGTGCAACGGGTCTCCATCCCGCGGCCGCAACGGCCGCGGTGGCCGCGACTTTTCCTGCGCGTGAAGCACGTGCTGCGCACGATGCTCAAGCCCGCCGCGCCGCCGGTGAGCAAACGGATTCGCGTCGCGCAGGTGGCGGGCGTGCGGGACAACTGCGCGTGGTTCGTGAGTCTCTGCCGCGATCTCACCGCGCGCGGCTACGACGTCATCGCCATCATCGACGAGCACGGCAGCGAGGTCGCCGCGCAACTCGAAGCGGAGGGCATCCGCTACCATCGCCTCGCGCTGAACTTCGCGACCTCGCTCGATCTCGCGCGCCTGCCGGTCTACGCGACGAAGCTCCCGCTCGCGGCGATCCGGCTCGCGCGCATCCTGCGCCGCGAGAAGATCGACATCGTGCACTCGCATACCTTCGCCTCCATCCTGACGGCGCGCCTCGCGGCCATTTTCGCGCGCGTGCGCCACGTCGCCGGCATCGCCGGACCGCGCCACCTCGAGGCGCCGTTCACGCGCATGATCGATCGCCGCACGTGGTGGATGGACGACCTCACCGTCGCCGGCTGCCAATACACGCGCGACCTCTACGCCGCGCTCGGCGCGCGCGACGATCGCCTCGCGTGCATCTACTACGGCGTCGATGCGGATCGCTTCGATCCCGCGCGCAGTGATCCGGCCGCCGCGCGCCGCGCGCTCGGCATCGCCGCCGACACGCCGCTCATCGCGCTCGTCGCGGTCTTCTATCCGCCGACGCGCGGCCCGCAGACGCCGCCGCACACGATGGGACGCGGGCTGAAGGGGCACGAGGACCTGCTCGCCGCCGCGCGCATCGTGGCGCAACGGATCCCCGACGCTCGCTTCGTGCTCGCGGGAAACGGCGTCGTCGAGGCAGGGGAGGCGTACCGGCGGCAACTGATCGAGATGAGAGCGCACGACGAGCTGCTGCGCGACCGCGTGATCTTCACCGGCCACATCGACGACGTGCCGTCGCTCCTCGCCGCGGCCGACGTCGCCGTGCAATGCTCGCTCACCGAAAACCTCGGCGGCACGATCGAGGCGCTGCTGATGGAGTGCCCGGTCGTCGCCACGCGCGTCGGCGGCATGCCGGAGTCGGTGCTCGACGGCGAGACCGGCCTGCTCGTTCCTCCTTCGAATCCCGAGGCGCTGGCCGCGGCGATCGTGCGCCTGCTGGAGGATCGCGAACAGGCCGCCGCCCTCGGACGCGCGGGCCGCCGACTGATGCTCGCGCGCTTCACCTCCGCGCGGACGGCCGACGACGTCGACGTCGCCTATCGCCAGCTCGTCACGGTGCACGCGTGATCGAGTACGACTCCGCCGCCCGCCGGCCACGCGCGCTCGAAGAGCTGTTCGAGCTGCGCGAGCACGCATCGCTTCTCCGCGCGCTCGTCGCGCGCAACATCAAAGTGCGCTACAAGCGCTCCGCGTTCGGCTTTCTCTGGACGATGGTCAGCCCCGCGCTCATGCTCGTCGTGCTCTCGCTCGCCTTCACGCGCGTCTTCGCCGCGACCGCGCCCGGCTATCCCGCGTGGCTCTTTCCCGGCCTGCTGCTGTGGAGCTTCTTCGCGCAGACGACGACGATCTCGGGCGAGGAGATGGCCGGCAGCGACATCTGGAAGCGGGTGCGTTTTCCGAAGACCGCGCTCGCGATCTCGACGCTGCTGACCGGCATCATCAACCTCGCGCTCGCCATCGTGCCGCTCATCATCATCCTCGCCATCGCCCGCCGCCCGCTCGGCCTCGCGCTGCTGACGCTGCCGCTGACGATCGCGCTCACTTCGCTCTTCGTCCTCGGCGCCTCGCTCATCCTCGCCACCGGCGCGCTCTATTTCGCCGACGTCATGCCGGCGTGGGGGATGATCCTGCCTGCGCTGATGTTCACCGCGCCGGTCGTCTATCCCGCCGCGATCGTGTCTCCGTCGCTCGGGGCCTGGCTGAACCTCAACCCGATGACGCTGTACATCGAGGCCTTTCGCGCGCCGCTCTACACCAACACGTCTCCCGATGCCCGTTCCTTCGCGCTGATGCTGGCGATGGGTCTCGCGACGCTGGCCCTGGGATGGCTGCTCTTCACCCGCTCCGCCGATGACATCGCCTACCGCGCCTGACGATCACGCCGTGCGGCTCGACGGTGTCTCCGTGCGTTACCGGATCGCGCTCGATCCTCATCTCACGCTGAAGGAGTCGATCGTGCGCGCGCGGCGGCGTCGGTTCGTGCATCACGTCGCGCTCGACGACGTCACGTTCTCGGTCGCGCGCGGCGAGATGCTCGGCGTCATCGGCCGCAACGGCGCGGGAAAGACGACGCTGCTGAGCGTGATGGCGCGCGTGCTCCAGCCGACGAGCGGCCGCCTGCGGATGCGCGGCAGCGTTTCGTCGATCATCGATTTGCTCGGCGGGTTCCATCCGGAGCTGACCGGCCGCGAGAACGCGTATCTCCGCGGCGCGTTCCTCGGCGTGAGCCGCGCGCGCATGGACGAGCGCATCGACTCCATCGCCGCGTTCGCCGACATCGGCACGTTCTTCGACGCGCCGCTGCGGACGTACTCCGCCGGCATGATCGTGCGGCTCGCGTTCGCCGTGACCGCGAGCAACGACGCCGACATTCTTCTGATCGATGAAGCCCTCGGCGTCGGCGACGCGGAGTTTCAGACGAAGTGCGCCGCGCGAATGGCCGACCATCGCGCGCGCGGCGTGACGTTCATCATCGTCTCCCACGACGTGGCGCGCCTGCGCGAGAACTGCGACCGCATCCTCTGGCTCGACCACGGCCGCATCCGCGCCCTCGGCGATCCGCACGACGTGGTGGAGCAATACGCGGCGGCGCACCACGCATGATTTGGACTCGTCCCGCCGTCTGCTCTCCGTCGACGACGTGCATCCCGCGCCGGTCGCGGCGGAGGCGCTGGCGCATGTGCGGTGGCTGCAGGAGCGGCATCTACGGTTGCGGGTCACGCTCTTCACGACGCCGGACTGGCGCACGCTCGATCCGTATCCGACGCGGCGGTTTCTGTCGCGCGTGCCGTTCGTGCGCGATCGCATTTTCACCGTCGCCGTGCATCCGCGCGGAACGTTCCGTCTCGACCGGCACGAGGAGCTTTGTTCGCTGCTGCGCGGCTGGGAGAGTGCGGAAGTCGGGTTGCATGGCTTGCATCACGTGCGGAAGGGGACGCGTCCGATCCTCGAGTTTGCGGGGCGCGATCGCGACGGATGCCGGGCCGTGCTCGACGAAGCGATGGCGATCCTCGACGACGCGCGCGTGCCGTTCGTGCGCGGCATGTCGCCGCCGGGATGGGACGCGCCGCCGCCGCTGCTCGAGGCGATGCATGACGCGGGACTCGCGTTCGTCGCATCGGCGCGCGATCTCGATACGCCAATCTCGCGCGACGCGGTCGCGAACGGCAGCGGCCTGCGCGGCGTCTCGCTCGTGCGCCCGCAGCGCATCGAGCCCGGTCTGCTGCACTTCCCGACGAACTTCCAGGCGACGTCGCCGATCGAGCGCGCGCTCGCGATTCTCGAATGCGGCGGACTGCTGTCGATCAAGGCGCATCTCCTCGCGCAGTCGGGCTCGTACCGCGCGCTCGACGGGCTCACGCCCGAATACCGCGACTATTTGCATCGCCTCTTCAGCACCATCGAAGATCGCTTCGGCGACCGTGTGTGGTGGACGTCGATGGGAGAGATGGCATCGTGAAACTGCGACGCGTGCTCGCCGCCGGCGCCGATCCCGCGGAGTACCTCGCGGGCGCGAACCTCGCCTTCGGAAAGTGGGGAGACGAAGCGACGTTCGCGTGGGCGTTCCGCGGCGGGGAGCTGCTCTTCGTCGATGACGACGACGGGAGCGTCGTTGCCGCGTCGGGGATCAACTACCGAACGCTCGTCGACGGCCGGCAGGGGGCCATCATGACCGGCTCGTGGACTTCGCCGGAACGGCGCGGCGCGGGTCTGTTCGCGCGACTGATCGCGGCGACGCACGAAGTCGCGCGCGAGCGCGAGGCGATCACTCTCGCTTTCGTGCGCGCGGACAATGCCAGCCGCCGGCGGCTCGAGGCGGCAGGCGCGCAATTGCATGCGTCGTTTTATTGCCGCTCGATGTGGGGGACAGACAATCCTGTCTGTCCGCCGCTCGAGCTGGACAGACAGGATTGTCTGTCTTCCATGTTCCGCACGGGCTTCCGCTACACGCCGGACGAGTGGCGCGCGCAGTTCCTCGAGCGGCCGCACGCGCACATCGAATGCGTCGGCGTGCGCGGCGAATGGGCGGCGGTCGTCGAGCACACCGCCGACTTCGATCGCGTGCATGCGATCTCGCACGACGACGCGCTGCCGCTCCTCGCGTCGCGCGCGCACGCGGCAGGGCGGCGGCTGTTCTGGTTCACGATGCAACGGCCGTCGCTCGCATGCGAGTGGACCGACGGATTCTTCACCACCTTCCCGCCGGCGGACGTCAGCGGGTGGCGGATCCAGAACGGCGACCGGATATGATCAAGCTGCCGGTCTCCTCGGCGACCGCATCGCAGACGAACTCGATGTCCTCCGCCGACAGGTTCCCGTGGAACGGCAGCGCCAGCATCGACCGCCCGGCGGCTTCCGTGTGCGGAAACATCCCCGGGCCGAACCCGAAGCGCTCGCGATAGAACGGCTGCAGATGGATCGCCGGGAAATACGGACGGCTGTCGATGCCGCGCGCCGCGAGTGACGCGATGAGCCGCTCGCGATCGATCCCTTCGGCCAGCCGCACGGCGTAGACGAACCAGCTGATGCGCATCCCCGGCCGCGCGGGAGCGAGCGGCGTCGCGCCATCGACGTCGGCGAGCAGCGCGTTGTAGCGCATCGCCACCGCCTCGCGTTTCCGCAGCAGCTCGTCGAGGCGGCGGAACTGGCCGAGCCCGAGGGCCGCGCTCATGGTGTCCATCCTGTAGTTGAAGCCGAGGCGGTCGTACTGCACCGCGCTCGACTCGGAGCGCCCCTGATTGCGCAGGCTGCGCGCGAGCCGCGCCCAGTCGTCGCGATCGGTGAGCAGCATCCCGCCCTCGCCCGTCGTCATCTGCTTGTTCGGATAGAACCCGAACGCCGCCGCATCGCCCCAGCGCCCGGCCGGCACACCGTCCGCCGACGCGCCGACGGCCTCGCACGCATCCTCGAGCACCGCGATCCCGTGACGGCGCGCGGCAGCCAGGATCGCGTCCATCTCCACCGTCCGCCCGAACACATGCACCGGCAGTACGGCGCGTAGCCGCCCGTGCGGCGCGAGCGTTTCGATCGCGTGTACCGTTGCGGCCGGATCCATCGTCAACGTCACGGGATCGATGTCGACGAAATGCGGGATGCCGCGCTCGAACAGGATCGAGTTCGCCGAGGCGACGAAGGAGAAGGGAGAGGTGATGACGACGTCGCCGTCTTTCACGCCCGTGGCGATCATCGCGACGTGCAGCGCGGCGGTGCCGCTCGACGTGGCGATGGCGTGCTGCGCGCCGAGGCGCTGCGCGAACTCGCGCTCGAACGCCTCGAGCACGGGGCCGAACGAGAGCTGGCCGGAGCGCAGCACCTCATCGACCATGCGTCGTTCTTCGGAAGAAACGTCAGGGAGGGAAAGCTGGATCCGCCGGGGCATCGAGCCCCTACGATATCGCACTCCGCGTGCGGCCGGACGTACGGAAATGCGGCAGCGACGCGCTGCCGCATTTCCGTCAGAAGCTAGCGCTTCCGCTTCGCGGGAGCTTTCTTCTTCGCCGGAGCCGCCTTCCGGGCGGGGGAGGCTTTCTTCGCAGGAGCCTTCTTCGCCGGTTTCTTGGCGGGGGCTTTTTTGGCGGGAGCCTTCTTCTTCGCGGGGGCTTTTTTCTTCGCGGGGGCTTTCTTCTTCGTTGCGGTCTCGTCGTACGAGGGCCATTCGGGCCAGGAACTCATGGGTCGTCTCCTTTCTACGGTTGTTGTGCTGCGTTAGGGATCCTCTCTCGAATGAGAGACTCGAATTCGGGGTGGTGGTAACCGATGGCGAGGAGCCTGTCGATCAGCGGCCGCGCGCCCTCGGCGCGATCGAGCCGCAGCAGCAGGCGCGCGTGCAGGTCGGCGATGCGCGGATCGGACGAGAGCGCGTCGAGCGGCTCGACGATGCGCAGCGATTCTTCCCAGCTCGTCGCGGCGGCCGCGCGATTGCCGCGCGCCGCGAGCGCTTCGCCCTGCACGAGCAGCGCTTCGCCGAGTGTTCTCCGCGCCGGCAGATCATTTTCCATGCGCACCAGATCCTCGACAGCATGATGCGCCTCTTCTTCCGCGGCGGCGGATTTTCCTGCGGCGAGCAGCGAGCGGGCATGATCGACGCGCGCCATCGCCATGTCGCGCGTGAGCGTGGTGGTGCGGCGGTCTCCCTCGACCGCTCCGCTCAGCGCGGTGATCGCGGCGGCGTGATCCTTCAGCGCGCCGGCGAAGTCGCCTCGCACGCGCGCGGCGGTTCCGCTGTTCCGGTATGCGGCGACCATCTGACGAGCCCAGTCGACGTTGTTCGGCTCGAAGAGCACGAGCTCGCGGGTCGTGGCGACCTGGTTCGCGGCATGGCGGCTCGCCGACGCGAGGTCGCCCATGGCGAAGGCGACCGTCACGAGGCTGTCGTCGCATCGCGCGAGCACCTCGCGCGCGGCCATGTCGCGATTCTGCCGCGCGAGCATCGACTCGAGATGCACGCGCTCCTCGTCGAGCATCGTCTGCGCGCTGCGGAATCGCCCGGCCTTGAACAGCGCCATGGCCAGCTTGTTGACGGTCACGCCGAGGTCGACCTGCATCACGTGAGTGTTCTCGAGGAGCAGGAGCTGCCGCTTGAGCGCGACCGCGGTCTCGAACTCGCGGAGCGACGGCTCGATCTCTTCGCGACGGTCGTGGATCGAGCCGAGGTTGCTGTGCGCGTAGGCTTCCTGCAGGAGAAAGCGCACGTTGCGCGGCTCGAGCCGCACGAGATCCGCGGAGGTCGCCGCGCACGCCTGCGAGTGGCGGAGCGCGCCGGCGAGGTCGCCGACCTGATCGAGCGCGCGGCTCGTCCACGCATGCGCGAACGCCACGCCGTAACGAAGCTCGAGGTTGTCCGGCGCGCGCCGCATCGTGGTCTCGCCGAGGCTCACCGCGCGGCGGAACGACTCCAGCGCCGCCGGGACGTTCGACCGCGCGAGCTGGTTCTGTCCGAGCACGGCGAGCGCCTCCACGTGCACCGCGGCTTCGGAGGGCGAGATCTCTGCCGGATTCGTCGACGCGAAGTACTCCAGCGCCTTCGCCGTCGCGGCATCCATGATGTCGAGCCGTCCGACCGAGCCGAGCTTCGGGCGGAGGTCGCGGATGAAGAACGAGAGGAGCTTGGTCGCCTCGACGCGGCGCGCGTCGGCTTCCGCTTTCATCTCCAGCGCCTCGCGCCGCTCGCGCTGCAGGTCGAGCGCGTACTTGATGCCGCCGCCGATGAAGACGGCGGCGACGAGAATGATGGCCGCGAGGCGGATGCGCCGCGACTGCCGGCGGCCGAGGCGGTTCAGGCCGGCGAGCGTGACGGCGGCGGTCGCGCGCTCGCTCGGCACGTCGCGCACGAGCGAATTCACGATCGCGCGCACGTCGCGGTCCTTGTCGCCGAAGAGCTCGCGCAGGAAGAGGCCGAAGGCGTACATGTCGCCGGCGCGCGAAGGCTCGTCGCCGAGTTTTTCCTGGGGGCTCTGCCAGCGCGGGTCGGCGCGGCGGCCGTCGAGCTGCGTGCTCGTCGAGCTGAAGTCGGCGACCTTGATCTCGCCATTGTCGGCGAGGATCACGCTCGCCGGCGAGAGCGCTCCATGCACGATGCCGTTGCGGTGCGCGACGACGAGCGCGCTGGCGACGGCCGTCGCGATGCGCACCTTCTTCGCGAAGTCGAGCCGCCCTTCCTCGAGCGCCTCCGGCAATTTCGTGCCCGGCGCGAACTCGAACGTGAAGACGTCGTAGCCGCCGCGCTCGCTGTAGTCGTGGATGCGGAGGACGTTGGGGTGGTCGAGGCGCGAGAGGATGCGCGCTTCTTCGATCAGCCGCTGGCGCGCGCCCGGTTTCTCGAACGACGCCGAGGCCAGCCGCTTGACGACGACGCGACGGCGCAGCACTTCGTCGAGACCGACGAAGACTTCTCCCCACCGTCCCTCATCGATGAGGCTGACGGCGCGAACCCGATGCACGCCACGGCCGATCTGTTCCACGTTCGTGTGCAGTTGTTTGAACCCGATTGAGTATCGCAGGTTTGCATCGCGTCGGCGACCCTCTATGCCGTCGATGATGGAAGGTACTTCCAGCGCGGACCGGCGTTGACGCCGTCCATGTCCGGAATCGGCGTGGTCATGAGCTGCAGCGCCTGGACGCGGAGCGCGTACATCACGCCGACCGCGACGTCGAGCTGCGACGGGTCGCCGTTCACCGTCGCGTCGATCGCGTGCAGCAGCGTCGTGTACGACTCATCGAACTCATCGGCGTAGCGCGCGACGAGCGAGTTCGCCGGCAGCTGGACGATCGACGGATTGTCGACCATCGGCCAGACGCCGTCGGGATCGAATGGGATAGGCATGCCGCTGTACGAGTAGCCCAGCGGCGCGTTCGCGTTCGGGACGAGCCGGCGCCCTTTCACGATCTCGGAGAAACGGTAGTAGTGCGCGTTGCGTCCTTCCGGATCGGTCGGCGCGGTCGACGTTCCTTCTCCCTGCTCGATGATGATGTTGATCGCGCGCGACGCGGAGTCGACGTCGCTCACCGGGAAGAGTTCCTCGGGCGGGAACCAGCCCGTGACCTGCAGCTTCGGGTCGCCGATGAAAATCGAGTTGCCGAGTCGCTGGATGGCTGCGTCGATCGCGACATAGAACGCGCCGATGGTGTGATAGTCGGGATGGCTGTCGGTCTCGTCGATCGGGAACTCCAGCGGATTTTCCGGTTCCTCGATGGTCATGAAGATTTTCTCGATCAGCTCGATGGACGCTTTTTTGATCGGGACGATGAACGGCTTTCCGCGGAGTCCCGGCTCCTTGCCGATGTCCATCGGCAGCTTGCCGGGATAGTGCGGCGGGAATCCCGGGACGGCGATGGCCGGATGTCCGCCGACCGCGTTGAGGATGTTGCACGCGATGCAGAGGTGCAGCATCTCTTCGCGTGCGACGCTGAGAAGGATCATGGCGGCGTGGCGGTTCGTATCGGGCTTGATGGAGTAGTACGCGGTGAGGTAGGGCGGCAGCGTGGCCAGCTCCAGCCGCACGGCGCCGTGAAGGGCCGCGATGAGCTGCCGGACGGTCTTGATCTTACGTTTGCGCAGGTGAAGCATCGTCGTTCCTCAATCGGTCAGGGAAGGCTCTTCGACTTCGCCGCGCGTGTACACGGCGAAGGTCTTCGAGCCGTGCTGCGGCGTGATCCCGGCGGCGATGGCGATGGCGTTTCGCAGGTCCGCCATCGCGGCGGCGAACGCCGCGGTCTCGGCGGGCGGGGAAGGGAGGTGGGAGATCCATTCCTTCCCGGGAAGCGGACGGGCGAGGAAGCGGAGGATCGCGTCGCGTTTCGCGTTCGAGAGATCGCGCGTGACGGGCATGTGATTCGGGTCCTCCAGCGGCAGCCGGAACGCGAAGGCGAGCAGGCGCGCGTGGTGGACGACGCTGTCGTACCTGCCGAGGTTGATGATGTGGCCCATCACCGGATAGAGGTTGTCGTATTGCTGGAAGATCGGCTGCAGGCGGGACCACGTCGGTCTCTTCGGCGCCTCGTACTCATCGAAGACGAGCACGCTCAGGAAGTCGGAAGGATTCCAGCCGAACGTCCAGTTGCCGTCGTCGATGCGGTCGTAGAGATCGGCGAGGATGTAGCGGATGCCGTAGACCTGTCCGTCGATGTAGCCGCGCGGATTTCCGGGAGCGTTGCCTTTGATTTTGAATTTGACGCGTCCGCGGCGGTCGGTCTTTACCAACCGCGGGAATCGCATCGCGCGTCTCGGCACGCCGAACGGCGGCGGCGTGCCGTGCGGGTCTTTGGGATTGGCGGCGGGCTGCAGTCCGCTCGAATCGTGGAAGACGTAGATCTTCGCGTTGGCGAGCGGCTCGCCGTACCGCGTCGCGCGGAGCTCGACGTCCGCGCTCTCGCCGGGCTGGAGACGGAACACGAACTGATCGGCGCGCGCGAAGAGTCCGTCGTCGTTTTCGCGCAGGACGGTGGTTCCGTTCTGCGTGATCGCGAGGCGATTTTTGCGCACCGCGGTGAGCTGGCGCGACGTCAGCCGGAACGCGTGGACGCCGGCCGTGCGCAGGTACCATTCCTTCTGCAGATACGGGACTGAGCCGATGGCGTGGAAGTGGTCGCGGCGGTCGAGCCACCCGAGCTGCACCTTCCCGACGTTCGCGAGCGGGCCGGCGGGTCTGGCGGTGGGCAGCGCGTTGCCGAAGTCGGCGTAGACCCGTTTCGCTTTCGCGTCGACGACCGCGGGCATGAAGTTCATCTTCACGGCGGGTTGCGTCTGGACGAGCTTCGGGAGGAGCTGGCGGCCGGCGATGTAGCGGCGCGGCTCGTCCGCCGTCGCCGGGCCGATCGTGCCGGTGACGCGCCCCAGCGTGCAGTTCGGCTTCGTCATGTCCATGCAGTAGCCGTCGACGTTGAACTTGATCGACAACAGGCGTGCTTTGCCGCATGCGGCGCGGAGCTCGCGCAGGAAGCGTGAGCGCCTGGCGTCGTTCCAGGTCACCGGTCCGATGACCGACTGATAGAACGAGGTCGCGGCCATGTCGCCACCCATGCCCGGCGCCTGTGCGCGCGCCCACCACATGTCGCAGAACGGCGAGACGGTGTAGGGTCCGGAGAAGAAGTCCTGCTTGCCGTCGGTGAGGCGGACGATCAGTCCCCAGAGCTCGGAGACGAGCTGCTGCTGCGGATCGAGGTCGACGATCTTGCCGGCGACGCGCGCCGGTGCGTCGCCGATGCTGAGGCCGACCACGGAATCGCGCCGCGACGTCGTGCCGTCGGCATAGCCGACCATCGTGACTCTGCATCCGACGAACCGGAAGACGCTCGAGCCGGTGTTCTTCTGCGTGGCCTGACACTTCGGGTCGAACGTGTCGTTGTCGTAATGCCGCACGTCGTTGTTGATGGTCGACACGTCGGCCTGAAACTGCCCGGAGAAATGGAGCCGGAGCGGACCGAGATAGCTCACCAGCCACCTCCTCCCCCGCCGCCGCTCGAGCTGCTCGAGGACGACGAGGACGATGACGAAGAAGACGAGGAGCTCGAGCTGCCGCCGCCGCTGCCGCTCGAGATCGCGGGACTCATCGGCGAGGCGAGCGACATCGCGGCGACGCCCCAACTGCCGCTCGCGCCCGCGCCCCCGAACCCTCCGCCTCCGCCGGTGAACCCGCGTGGGGCCGCCTCTCCAGACGGCCGCGATGATCCCGATGACACCGACGGACTCGACACGCCGGACGGGCTGAGAGCCGCTGTCTCACCGCCGAACGCGCGCCACCACGACGCCATCGCACGGTCGAGCCCGAGGGCGATCAGCCACGGCGTCCAGGCATCGCGGATCGCGGGGCTCGCCTGCTTCAGCTCCGCGCGGAAGAACTCGCGAGCGCGCAGGAGTGTTTTCCGGATTGCCGCGGCCTCGGGCGGAAACGCGTCGCGCGATTTCCCGAGCGTGACCAGGAACACGCCGAACCACGCCACGAGGATCGGGATCGCCAGCTTGAGCTCCAGATGGATCGAGCGCATCAGCACGTACGCCATCGCACCGCCGAGGAACGGCATCGCGATGAGGCGAACGAGTCCCGACGTCCGGCGCGACGGGTTCCACGCCTTCGCCGCGGGGATGCCGAACATCGCCAGCACGATCGCGCCGGCGAACAGCACCATCAGCATGAGGAGGTTGTCGGACTTCTCGGCCGCCGCCATGATCATTGCGATGAGCGCGCCGACGAACACCAGGCAGCCGAGCGCGTACGTCTTGCCTTCCTTCGGAATCGCCGCGACTTTCTTCGCTTCCTTCAACACGTCGGCGCGGATGAGCGCCGGCGGATCGAAGCCGTTTTTCCGGTTCGCCCTCCGGAGCTCATCGGAGCTCGTTTCGAGCTGCTTCGCGAAAAACTTCTCCGCGATCGCGCGCTCCGGGCCGTGCAGACTGCTCTTCGGCACCAGCAGTTTCAGATGCAGGTTCTTCTTGCGCGTGAGCCACGTCTTGATTTTTTCTTCCTGCTCCATGCGTGCGAGGATGGCCGCGAACTCGGGCGGTCCCACGTCGCCGTCGACGAAGACTCCCGCGACCTCGGGGGCATAACGCAGCACGTTGCGCTCGATCCAGCCGGCGTCGATGGGACCTTCGTCGATCGCGACGGTTCGGCCGCGCAGCCATTCGAAGAGCAGGAACACCAGCAGCGCGAGGAGCATCGCCGCGCCCAGCACCCACGGCTTCGCGGCGTGTGCGAACGACATCGCGTAGCTCATCGACGCCGGCCGCTGCGCGCCGTGAAACGCGAGCGGGATGGTAACGATGACGCTCTCGCCCGGCAGGAGATTGCGCGCGCGGCCGCGCAGCATGTGGCGCTCCGATGTTCTCCACGCGGGACCGAGCGTGAGCTCGTACGAGAAGCGTTCGATCATGCCGGAGCGATCGGCGAACGCGAAGTCGTGGTTGAGCGCGTACGCGTTGCTGCGCGGCGGCCACGGCGCGGGGATCAGCGCGCGGGCGATGCTGTAGTCGATGACGTAGATGATCTCGGTGTGGTCGAACTCCGGATCATGCGTCGAGCGCGCGCGCCAGCGAAGGACGTTTTCGTCCATCATCTGATAGTGATCGACGTAACTGAGGTCGCCCGGGGTGAGCGGATGCACCGTGCCGTCGGCGTCGATGCGCGAGAGCGAGTGGATGGTGAGCTCCTGGTGCGGCGCGACGCGGAACCGCCGCTCGCCGCCGTTCCAGTCGCCGGTGAAGACGATCGCCTGGCGCTCGCTGGCGCTCAGCGTTCCGTCGTCGTCCAGCTTCGCGCTCACGGCGAGCTCGCGCCAGTAAAGCTCGCGAGCCTCGAGCGGCAATGCGAGCACAAGAAGACACGCGAGGATGACGTTGCGCATGCGGCATTCTAGCCGCCGTCAGCGCCGCGGCAGCAGCAGTGCGACGAGCGCGGACGCAAAAAGCACGGCCGGGAAGACCAGGAGGCGCGGGTCGTTCGCGGCCGCGTTCGCGGCGAGGAGTGCCACGAGGCCGCTGCCGATCACTCCGCCGACGTAGCGCATCGTCGATAACGCGCCCGAGGCGACGCCCGCCTGCGACGCGTCGATCGCGCTGAGCGCGGCGGCCTGGGAGGGGCTCGTGGAGACGCCGATTCCCGCGCCGAGGAGGATCAGCGCGGGAAGCGTGACGCCCTGCGCGACGAAGAGCGCGGCGCCGGTGGTGGCGAGGATGGCGCCGGCCAGTGCGATAGCTCGCGGGCCGAACGCATCCGAGGCGCGGCCGGCGAGCGGGGAGGCGAGCACCATCGCGGCGGTGAAGAGCAGCAGCATGCGCCCGGTCGTCGACGGAGCGGCGCCGGTCCGCGCGAGAAAGAACGGCAGGAGGAAGAGCATCGAGTACATCGCAAGGTTCTGCAGCGCGACGATCGTGCTGCCGGCGGCGAACGCGCGATGCGTGAAGAGGCGCACGTCGAGCACGGGATCGGTCGCGCGCAGCTCGCGGATCACGAACGCGAGCAATGCCGCTGCGGTGAGCGCGACGAGGATCGCGTCGCCGCGCTCGACCGCACTGACGAGGAGCAGCACGGCGATGCCGAGGAGCGCGCTGCCGAGGAGATCGAAGCGCGTCGTCCGCGCGGTGCGTGCTTCGGAGCGCGGCGGCGCGAGGAGAAACGACAGCGCGACGACGGGGATGTTCACGATGAACACCGAATGCCAGCCGTAGCGCGAGGTCAGGAAGCCGCCGATCGGCGGGCCGATCGCCGCCGCGGCGCCCATGATCGCGCCGAAGATGCCGAAGACGCGTCCGCGGCTGCTCGCGGGGACGCTGTTGCGGAGCTGCGCGAACACGGTCGGAATCGAGAGCGCGCCGCCGAGCGCCATCAGCACGCGGCCCGCGCCGAGGATCGCCAGTTGCGGCGAGAACGCGGCGACGATCGCGCCGAGCGCGAACAGCGTGCGGCCGAGCGTGAGCACGCGCGAGTAACCCCACAGGTCGGCGATCTTGCCGGCGGGACTCTGCGCGACGATGCTGACGACGAGGTAGCCGGTGACGAGCCACCGCGTGACGACCGCGCTGCTGGCGTCGAACGCGAGCGCGATCGATGGAAGCGCGACGGCGATGATGGTCGAGTTGAGCGGCGCGAGCAGCGCCGCGAGCGCGAGTCCCGCGAAACGGCGCGGACTCAGCTCCTCTTCGACGCCGCGCGTGACGGGGCGCGATTGCAGCAGATACAACTCGCCGCCGGCGATCGCCCACTCGATGTCCTGCGGCCGTCCGAAGAAGCGCTCGCATCGCAGCGCGAGCGCGTGCAGGTCCGCGAGCTGGTCGTCGGTCAGCGAGAGGCGATGCACGTCGAGCGCGTCGACCTCGGTCTCCGCGGTTCCGCCATCAGGCGCGAAGCGGATCGCGAGCTGCTTCGCGCCGGGATCGCGAGCGCGGATGCTGCCGTCCGGCGCCATGCGGAAGCGATCGGGCGTGACGAGTCCGGCGACGACTGCTTCGCCGAGGCCCCACGCCGACTCGATCACGCGCTCGTTGGCGCCGGTGACGGGATTGCGCGTGAAGAGCACGCCCGCGACGTCGGCGTCGATCATTCGCTGCACGACGATCGCGATGCGCGGCTCTCCGCTCACTCCCATGCGCGCGCGATACTCGGCCACGCTCGCGGCGTGCGCGGAGTCATGAATCGTGCGCACCGCGTCGAGAAATGCTTCCTCGGAAATGACGTTGAGAATCGTCGCATGCTGTCCGGCGAAGCTCGCGCCGAGCGAGTCCTCGCCGATCGCGGACGACCGCACCGCCACGCGGTCGCCGCACGCGCGAAACGCGCGCAGCGCTTCTTCGATGGCCTGTGCATCTCCCGCGGCGATCGCGTGCACCGTCGTCCAGTCGAGCGCGAAGCCGTCGGGAACCGGAAGTCCCGCGCGCCGCGCCGTTGCGAGCGCTGCTGCTTTTCCGCCGAACGAAGCCTTCGCCGACGCGTCGGAAAGCGCGGCGACGGTCACGCGAGGATTTCGACCGTCCCGTTTCCGCCGTCGATGCGGATCCGCGCGCCGTCGGCGATCAGCTCCGTCGCGTTGCCGCAGCCGACGACCGCCGGGATGCCGTACTCGCGCGCGACGACCGCTGCGTGCGAGAGCGTGCCGCCGCGATCGGTGACGATGCCGCCGATCAGCGGCAGCAGCGCGTTGAACGACGGCGCGGTGGAGCGCGTGACGAGCAGCTCGCCGCCGCGGACGCGCCCCATGTCGGAGGGATCGAGGACGAGCCGCGCGATGCCTGTGACTTCGCCGGGACTCGCCGCGTAGCCGGTGATGCGCTTCGCGTGATCCTGCTGCGTGCGCGCGGCGAACATCTCGTTCATCACGATGCCGATGGCGCGCGAGGAGCGCGCGGCGTCGCCGGAGAGCCAGTCCGACGGCGGCGGCGCGGAAGGCGTGCCGCCGAGGAACTGCGGCGCGTCGCGGAACGTGCGCGTCGTGCGCCACTCCACCCACACCGCGACGTCGTCCGCGGACGGGCCGCCGCCCCCGCGAAGCATCGACGTGATCTCGTCGGGCGTGAGATCGACCGCGTGCCCGGCGGCATGAAGGCGTCCCTTCGCGGCGAGACGCTCGCCGCCGGCGAGGATCGCGCGCCGCGCGATGCCGACCGACCACATGTCGTTGAGGTACGTCCGCTCGTCGCGGATGCGATAGGTGAGCCGCGCTTCCTGGAGCAGCTCGTCGAAGAGCGTGCGATGGGCGGCGGGAACGTGCTCGCGGATCGACTGCTCGCGGCTCGCGTCGGCGGCCTGTGAGCCCGTCTCTCCACTGAGGGCGGCGCGGATGGTCTCGAGCAGGAGCTCGGGCATTTCGGCGACGGTGAGATCGGCGACGTCGTAGCCGGTGGCGACGCGGATTCCGGCGACTTCGACGTAGCGGCGCATCGCCTCGCCGACCGCGTCGTGCCGCTGCAGGAGTGCGGCGATGATGGCTGATGCGTCACCGGCGTCGAGTGCGTTGCCGTCGTTCGCGAGCGCACCGCGCAATGCGTCGAGCTCCTGCGCCGCGCCGAGGGAAACGCGGCTCGAGCCGCGGAACAGCGGCAGGACCGCTGAGGGTGCGAGCCCGGTCCATTCCTGCACGTGCGCGAGGAAATCGCCGAGCGGCAGCATGGTGGTCGCGTTCAGCGTGTGATGCTGGACCACGCCGCGACGCACGGCGTCGAAGCAGCGGTCGAGATGCGCGGCGAGTTGTTCGTCGCTCAGCGCGCCGAGGTCGACGCTCTGCAATGCGCGGTTCTGTTTTTCGATCGCCGGCTTCAGCTCGCGATCCCATTTCTCGACGTCTTCGCGCCACAGCCGCGTGGCGAAGACTTCCGTCGCTTTTCGAATGCGCCGCCGGACCTCGGGATGCAGCTTCGACAACAGCTTGAAGATCAGTTTCGGCGGCGGACCTTTCGCATCCTTCGGCGCGCCGACCGGGCGCGGACAGGTGTAGACGAATCCGTTCACGACCGCGAACTCGAGATGATCGAGCAGGAGTCCATAACGCGCGGTCGTGGCCTTGAAGCCTTCCGTCGCCGCCGCGGGAAAAATCGCCGCGACCGCGCGCGACACCGGCCGCATGATGTGTGTCGACTCCCGCTCCCACACTCCCGGTCCGGGCGGGGTGAAGGTCTCTGTCGGTTTATGCACGCCGCCGCCTCCATCGCCACGTTGCCAGCCCGATCAGCACGACGCCCAGCCCCACAACATCGAGCGGCACCGGCGTGCGGTTCACCGTCTCCTGCACGTACGGCGGCGGGATGTGCGGGCTCTGATCGGCGTCGCGCGTGAAGAAGAGATCGTCGGTGCCGGGGCGGACGTTGTGGACGTCGTTGAACGCGGTGAGGCGCGTGTTCGCGGGGATCGTGAGGCCGGCGACGGAGTCGACGCGATCGCTCCACATCAGCACGCCGGGCCAGAACGTGTCCGCGCCGATGGTGCCTTTCACGCGCTCCGGCCCGAGGAACCAGATGCGGAGGACGCGGCGGTCGTCGTACTTTGCGTTCGCGCGCTGCGATGCGGGCTCGCGATAGGGGAAGAACGGACGCTCCGTCTGGAACGACATCTTCACCGCCGACGTGCGCGCGGCGACGTCAGCGGACTTGTCGATCTTGAACGCGGTGATCTTCCAGCCCTGCTTCACGTACGCGTCGAGCCACTCGGCGAGATCGGGCGTGGTCGCGTAGCCATGCTCGCCGAGCCAGCGGCTGAGCGCGGACGCGTCGGTGGCGTCGAGCACTACCGCTTCGTAGCCGGCGATTCTCTTCGTGTCGAGCACTTCGACGGGCGCACGGCCGGCGGTCGCGTTCTCTGCGCTCTTCACACGCGCGAAGTAGAGGAACAGCGGCGTCCATTCGATCGCGCGGCTGGTCTTGTAGACGGTCTTCCGCGCGGTTTTCGTATCGAGCACGTCGAAGAGCTGATCATCGACTTCCGCGAGCGCGGGTGCGGTGGGCGTGGGCACGAGGAAGCCGAAGTCCTTCGCGGTGCCATGGAACGTCGCGCGGCGGATGAAGTGCTGCGTCTTCGTCGCCGGCTCCCACACGATCACCGCCGACTCTTCGACGACGTTCACCTCTTCTCCGGCATGCGGAGCTGGGGCGCAGGCGAATGCCGGCTGTGCCGCGCCGATCACCGCGAGGAGGAGGATCGCGCCGCGCCGCATGTCAGGGACTGACGAACTCCGAATTCGAGAGCCAGCGCTGTTCGGGGTAGTAGGCGAAGACGGGCGAGCCGCCGCGCAGGGTGTTGATGATTTTTTTCGCGACTTCCTTGCGGACTGCCGGGCATCCCCAGCTCCGTCCGAGGCGCCCGAGGGCGCGGACGGCGGTGCGGCTGACGTACGCCGCGCCGTGCATCACGATCGCGCGGTCCCACGCCATGTCGTTCACGCCTTCCTCGAGTCCCCTGAGCCGCAGCGAGTAGCCGTTGTTGCCGAAGTAGGTGTCGGCGGTGACGTAGAGACCGAGGCTCGTGGCGAGACTTCCGGGGCTGTTCGAGAAATATGTCGCCTGATCGTCGCCGCTGTTCTTGCCGTGCGCGACGAGCTCGCGGAACAGCAGCTTGCGCGCCGCGAGGTCGAACACGAAGAGCCGCGGCTGCGAGGAGGGGAGCGAGTAGTCGATGACGGTGAGCAGATCCTGCCGCTTCACCAGCCCCCGCTCCGCCGCGCGATGCGTGGCCTCGAGCGCGAGCCGCAACACCTCGGAGCGCAATCCCGGCGCCTGCCGCAGCAGCGACTTCACGAGCGGATCCGATTTTTTCGTCGCGGCCTCAGCCGGAACGACGAGCGCAAAAGCAACTGCCACAGCCAGAACGATTCGTTTCATTTAGACCTGACTCCGGGGACGATCTACAAATGGTAGCAGTAGGATGGCGGAATGACTACGTCTGTCGTGCTGCATGCTCGCGGATCGTTCCGGACCGAAGTCGAGGCGGGGCCGCATCGCTGGGTGCTCGATGAGCCGCCGGATGCGGGGGGAGAGGGGGAGGGACCGACGCCGTACGACATGCTCGCGGCGGCCCTCGGCGGCTGCACGGCGATGACGCTGCAGTTTTACGCGAAGCGCGAGAAGCTGCCGCTGGACGGCGTCGATCTCACGGTCACGCACGATCGCCAGCACGCGAAAGACTGCGCGGACTGCACGACGCAGAGCGGCTACATCCACCGGTTCCGCGTGGAGATCCGCCTCCTCGGCGAGCTGACGGACGAGCAGCGCCAGCAGCTGATGTCGATCGCGAAGCGCTGTCCGGTGTCGAAAACGCTCGGGTCGGAGATCAAAGTCGACGATGTGCTTGTGACATAGGGGCTTGGACGTAGGCAAACAGCGTGCACTGCAACGCTGCATGCGTCTCAGGACGGCGCTTGCAGTGCTCCTTGTTGTGGTCGCCTCGACCTCCAGCGCGGACGTGTTCCGCGTGCTCGACGATCCGCGCGAGGCCGTCCAGGCGCGCGTCGACATCATCCAGCAGTCGCAGCGCGAAGTTCACGCGCTCTACTTTCTCGCGCGCAACGACCGCATCGCCCTCGGCGCGCTGGCGCTGCTGCGCGACGCGCGCCGCCGCGGCGTCGGCAGCGTGCGGCTGATCGTCGACGCGAACTTCTCGCACATCCCGAAGGCGGTGCTCGCGCATCTTCGCGACGAGGGCGTCGAGGTGCGCGTCTATCACCCGATGACGCTGCGTCATCCGAACTGGATCTTCCGGCGGATGCACGAGAAGGTGGTCGTCGTGGACGGAGAGCGCTACATCACCGGCGGACGCAATCTCGCCGAGGCCTACTTCGGACTGGCGAAGAAAAACTATGTCGATCGCGACGTGTACGTCGAAGGCGCTTCGGCCGCCGACGCGAACCTGCATTTCGAAAAAGTCTGGACGAGCAGCAACGTTGCCGATCTGCGCGTGCGCGTTTCGGCCCGCGAGAAGGAGCGTGCGGCGGAGAAGCTCACGAACGTACTGCGCGATCTCGAACACAGCGGCATCGTCGCGCTGAACACCGGCAGCAACTGGTCGGAGGGGCGGAAGGACGTCGGCGAAGTGCGCTTCCTGCACGACCCGCAGCGAGCCGACGGAGGTCCGCGCGTCGGCGTGCGGCTGGCGGAGATTCTCGAGGCGGCCGAGAAGTCGATCGTGATCGAGTCGCCGTACCTCGTGCCGTCGAAGGCGCTCCGCGACCTGCTCGAGAGGAAGGTGAAGGAAGGTGTCGAGGTCACGGTGCTGACGAACTCCCTCCGTTCGTGCGACGGCGTGCTGCCGCAGGCCGGCTACCTCAAGTACCGCCGACGCCTCGTGCGCGCAGGGATCGACGTGCGCGAGTACAAGGGGCCCGACATGCTCCACGCGAAGAGCGCGGTGATCGATGGGCGGGTCGTAGCCGTCGGCTCGTACAACCTCGACAACCGCTCGCAGAACCTCGACACCGAGGTCGTTTGCGTCGCGGTGGATGAGGAAGTGGCGCGCGAGCTCCTCGCATCGATGGAAGAGCACATGAAAAACGCCTGGACGATCCGCGGCGCCCGCCTCCCGCGCCTGTCATTCCGCGTGTGGGCGGTGCGAGTGCTGATGATTCCGCTGATCGAGAATCACCTGTGATCGCCGCGTGACCGCGTGACCGCGTGACCGCGTGACCGCGTGACCGCGTGACCGCGTGACCCTTCCAGGCGACACCCTGTCCCCGAACGAGGAGCGTCGATCGCAAAAAACACGCAAAAGGGCCGAGAAACAATGGCAACTCAATCGCATGCGAGCGCGGCAGGAGACGATCTATGAAACGACTCGCGGTTCTGCTGTTGAGCCTCATCGCGTTGCCGCTGTTCGCGGATGAAGAACGCCAGCGCACGACGCTGATCGAAGACGTGATCCGGATGTCGCAGGCGGGCGTGAATGACGAGGCCATCATCGACTTCGTCGAGAGGTCGGACAAAGGCTTCGAGCTGAATGCAGACGATCTGATCGCGCTGACCGACGCGAAGGTGTCGAAGGACGTGATCAAGGCGGTGATCGACGAAGCCGATGAGCGCGACGGCGCGCGCGGACGGGGCCGCGAGCGCGTGGTGCGATCGCGCGTCGTGTACACGTCGCCGTACTGGTACGACCCCTGGTACGATCCGTTCTGGTACGGACCGCGGCTCTCGATCGGATTCGGCTTCGGCCCGCGCTACTACGGCGGGTTCGGCCGCGGCTTCCATCGCGGCGGCGGCTTCGGTCACGGCCGTGGTGGCCGCGGCCGCGGACGGCACTGACGTTCGGGCGTCGGCGGGAATTTGCGCGCGCGTGTCAGTCCGTCTCCGTCGAGGGAGGACGAGATGAGACTGATGCGCGCGATGTTCCTCGTGGTGATGGCGATCGGTGCGGTCGCCGCGGATGCGGCGATTGTGAAGGTGGCCGCGGCCGCGCAGGCGACGGCGCTGGATGACACGAGCGGAAACAAATGCGCCGGCGGCGGAGGCATGCTCGAATGCGTGTTCGTCAACGGCGGCGCGATCTGGTACACGAAGACCGCGGATGGCGTGAAGTGGACGCCGCCGCTGAAGATCGATGACGGCGCCTCGCCGGCGATCGCGTCGTCCGCCAACGGCGCGGGGCTCCTCTATGTCACGCCGGCCAACAGCATCGCGTATCGCTACCGCGCTGGCGGCGCGGGGTGGAGCGCGCCCTCCATCGTCTCGCAGGGATTCGCGATGTCGCCCACGCTCACCGCGTACGGCCCGCGGCTGTTCGCGGCGTGGATCGCAGGCGCGCAGGTCTGGTTCGCGGAGATCGCCGAGAACCAGCTCGCGTCGGCGAAGAGCGTGGAGGTGGTGAAGGCGCTGATCCCCGGGAAGGCGGAGGTGTCGATCGCGAAGACGGCGATCGTCGCGCTGGCGCCGCCGAAGCCGGGACAGCCGCCGCTCGTGCGCGTGTTCTGGTTCGAGATGAACAAGAGCGTCGCGCCGGCGGGGTTCTTCGGCGTCGCGTACGCGGATCGCGTGCTGCCGCCTTCGAACACGGGATGGCCGTCGAAGAGCATTCAGAACCTCGCCGTGTTCGGCGCGAATGCGAGCGCCGCCAACAACGGCATCTCGCTCTCCGCCGACGCGATCGCGTCGACCGGCGACGTCTTCGTCGCCGCTTCCGCGATCACGCTCATCGGTCCGCCGAAGCAGCTCACGCAGCTGTATCACCAGAACGTGCGCAGCGCGACGCCGTGGGCGATGCACACGATCAGCGCGAAGACATCGCTGATCGACGTCGCGGCGCGCGTGGAGGGTGCGGTCTGTCCGAAGGTTCGCGTACGCATCGCGGTCGCGGAGAATCCGGGCGGCGTCGGCGCGTCATGGACTCGCATGGCGACGTGGGGCGCGGTGCCGGAGTGGAGCGCGATGGGAACGCTTTCGGCGGGCGGGCGCTCGCCGCAGGCGCTGTTCTGGGACGACGGGACGACTCCGATCGGCGGCAGGCAGTTCCCGCGCGCGGTCGATGTGCTGTTCGCGGAGGCGAGCGGGATTTTCGCGGTCACCGGACCGTGGGCTGGTCCGAGCGACTGCATTCCGAAGCCGGAAGCGCCGTGAGCGTCAGGCGGCGGCGCTCGGCGGATACTTCGGCGCGCGCCGCGCCTTCGTCGCCTGCTCGAACGCATACGCGAACTTCAGCAGCGCGGGCTCGCTCCACGCGCCGGCGAAGAACGAGAGTCCGACCGGCAGGCCGAACGCCTGTCCCGCGGGCACGGTGATATGCGGGTAGCCCGCGACCGCGGACGCGCTCGAGTAGCCGCCGGTGTAGTGGTCGCCGTTCACGAGATCGGTGCACCACACCGGGCCTCCCGTCGGCGCGACGAGCGCGTCGAGTTTGTGTTTCTTCAGCGTCGCGTCGATGCCCTCGGCGCGCGAGAGGCGGTGATTCTTCGCGAGCGCTTTCCTGTACTCGGGACTCGTCAGCGGTCCCTTCTTCTCCGCGCGCTCCAGCAGCTCCTGCCCGAAGTACGGCATCTCGCGGTCGCGATGCTCTTCGTTGAAACGGATCACGTCCGCGAGCGAGCGCACGCGGACGTTCGGCGGCAGCGCGGCGAGATAGGCGTTGAGATCGGCCTTGAACTCGTACAGCAGCACTTCCAGCTCGGTGTCGTCGTACTTGCCGGTCGTCTCCATGTCGGCCGGATCGACCAGCGTCGCGCCGAGCTGCTTCAGCACATCGAGCGCGGCGTTCATCAGCTTGTCGACGTGATCGTTGATGCCGAAGTATTTGCGCGCGACGCCGATGCGCGCGCCGCGAAGGCCGTTCGGATCGAGGAACTTCGTGTAGTCGGCGTGCACGTGCGCGCGGCTGTTCGCGGTGATGGCGTCGAGTGAGTCGATGCCGGTCATCGCGCCGAGGAGGATCGCCGCGTCGGTGACGGTGCGCGCCATCGGGCCGGCGGTGTCCTGGCTGTGCGCGATCGGGATGATGCCGGTGCGGCTGACGAGACCGAGCGTCGGCTTGATGCCGACGAGGCCGCACGCGGACGACGGGCAGACGACGGAGCCGTCGGTCTCCGTGCCGACGCCAACGGCGGCGAAGCTCGCGGCAATCGCGGCTCCGGTGCCGCTGCTCGAGCCGCACGCGTTGCGATCGAGCGCGTACGGATTGCGCGTCAGACCTCCGCGTCCGCTCCAGCCGCTCGTCGAGTGCGTCGAGCGGAAGTTCGCCCACTCGCTGAGGTTCGTCTTGCCGAGGAGCACCGCGCCCGCCTCGCGCAGCCGGCGGACGACGTGCGCGTCGCGCGCGGCGATCGAGTCGGCGAGAGCGAGCGAGCCGGCGGTCGTGTGCATCCGGTCGGCGGTGTCGATGTTGTCCTTGATGAGGATCGGGATGCCGTGCAGCAGACCGCGCGACCGTCCCGCCTTGCGCTCGCGATCGAGCATCTCGGCGATCGAGAGCGCGTCGGGATTCAGCTCGATGATCGAGTTGACTGCGGGTCCGTGTTTATCAAACGCATCGATGCGCGCGAGGTACCACTCCGTGAGGTCGCGCGCGGAGAAGCGCTGCAGCTCCGCGATCGTGAGCTCCTCGAGACTCGGAGCGCTCTGCGCAAACACGAGCGGCGCCGCCAGTGCGGCGGCGGCGCCGAGGGATGCGACTTCGAGAAAAGTGCGGCGATCGACGTCACTCACACGTCCAGTTTAGAACGAGTGCACGACGGCGATCGAGGCGCGCCGCGTTTCCTCCGACTCGTCGAACGCGAGATCGAGCCGCGCGTTCTTTCCGTAAAACGCCGCGCCGTACGTCCTGTGCTCGAGCGTCTGCTGTCCGCTGAAGCGCGCGGGATCGCTCCACCAGCCGGCGCGCAGCGCGATCGGCAGCGACGACAGCCGGTACTCCGCGCCGGCGTGATACTCGACCCCGTCGCGGCGCACGACTTCGCCGGCGAAGAGGAGCCGCTGCAGCGGCTGGATCGTGATCCCCGCGCGATACGCGTCCGGCATCCGCAGCTTCGACGTCGCGGTGACGGCAGTGCGTGACGAGCAGACGCCGAACTCCGGGAATGTGGTGTTGCACGCGCTGGTCGTGCGCGTAAACGACGCTCCACCGTTGTATGCGAGCGCGAGTGCGACCTGCGGCGCGACGTGCCAGCGGAGGCCGGCGTTCGGAACGACTCTGCGATTCGACACGTCGAGGAAGGCGCGCTCCGGCTGCGAGCCGTTCTCGCCGCCGAAGACGAGCCGCGGCTCGCTGTAGTGCTCGTCGAGCTCCTGCAGCTCCGCGCCGGCGCCGAGAGAGAGCGTCCCGCGCTCCCATCCGGCAGTGACGCCGTAGCTGCGCTCGCGGCGCTGGAACGACGGGAAGATTCCGGATGCGTACACGCACTCGCCGGTGCAGCCCGGCGAATACGCGGCGGTCGGCGCGGCGTCGACGGGAGAGCCGTACGGTCCGTCGATCGACGGCTCGTTGCGGTAGTACGCGCCGAGGGAAAGACCGCGGAACGGAATCGCGACGGCGACGTGCGAGAGTGCCTGACGCTCGAGCGCGTAGTCGCCGGTCGAGGGAGCGCCGTTGACCATGCGGACGCCGAGGAAGTGATGCGTGCTGCGCGCGGCGGCGATGGAGATCGTGAGCTTCTTCACCGCCGCGGTCGCCGCGGGGTTCTCGGCGATGTCGGCGAGGTCGGGTGCGAGCGCGTCGAGCGCGCCGCCCATCGAGGAGCTGCGGGCGCTCATCGGCGATTCCTGAAGGCGGAGGAAAGCGAGCTGCTCGAGGGTCTGTGCGTGAAGCGCGGGGGCGAGAAGGAGCGCGAGGAGGAAGGGGGTTCGTGGCATGTTGGTGTGACGCGCGGCGCGCGTCCTGGTTACGATGGCGCCATGCCGGATCGTTTCGAGCACCTCTCCATCAGCAACAGCGGCCTGCACTACGTGCGCGAGCGGAAGGGCGGCGTGATGCGCGTCCTCACCGACAGCGAGCTCGCCGACTTCAACGACCCGCCGCCCTGCCCGCACTGCGCCGAGCAGTTCGGCTGCGAGCATTTCAATTGCGCCGGCGAGCCGTTGCTCGACGAGGCGCAGCTGGAGTCGCACGTGCCGCCGGAGTGGCTGGCCTTCGCGCGCGCATCAGGCGTGAGCGAACGCGATCTCGAGCGCCTGCGCGCGGTCGAGGTGCACGAGGGCGCGTATCGCGTGGGCGGGGGTGTGGAGGCGGACGTGCGGATGATGGAGATCGTGTTGTTGTTGAATGAAGGGGAGTGACGCGCGTGCCGTACGTTGTCGCGATTGCGGGACCGAACGGGGCAGGCAAGACCACGATCGCGACGACGGTCCTGAGCGAAATGCTCGGCATCACGCAGTACGTAAACGCGGACACGATCGCGCGCGGACTGTCCGAGTTCGATCCCGAGAGCGTGGCGATCGAGGCGGGACGCCAGAATCTCCGACGACTCGAAGAGCTTGCGAGCGCCGGCGAGAGCTTCGCATTCGAGACGACGTTGTCCGGAAAGTCGTACGCGGCGCGGATCAAGCGCTGGAAGGCAGCGGGCTGCAAATTTCTGCTCTTCTTTTACTGGCTTCCGGACGTGGAGATCGCGGTGGAACGAGTTGCCGAGCGCGTGCAGAGCGGCGGCCACAACATCCCCGAAGCCGTGATCAGACAACGATACGAGCGAGGAATCGCCAATTTCTTCGAAATCTATCGTCCGCTTGCGGAAGCATGGATCGTCTTCGACAATACGGGAAGAACGCCGCATCCGATTGCATTCGGAAGTACGGCGGACAAAATTCTGGAGCGCGCATCATGGGAGAGACTGCTGAACCAGGCAAAGAAGTAGACCTCGTGGATCTCTTTCTCGACATGGAGAAGATGACCGCGGCGGTCACCCGCGGTGTTCATCGCGCTCTCTGGCGCCACAAGCAACTCGGTCAGTACGTCGTCATGTGGGAGAACGGTCGCGTCGTCCACGTCGCGCCCGAGGACATCGACGTCGAAAAGCCCGACTAGCCGCCCATCCGCTCCCGCCGGAGCGACGTAATTCCTCATCACTTGCGGCAGGGCAATGACGGCAGTAAGCTTGTCCGTGGGTCCCGCCACAATCACGTTTTGAGAAAAGGAGCTCGCTCATGAGCTTTCCGCGAACCTTCGTCAGGAATTCGTTCCTCGTCCTCGCGATCGTGATCCCGTCGATTGCCCGGGCCGCCGATCCGCTCGAGGCCGCGCTCTCCTTCCAGCCCGGCACGATCCCGGCCGGAGCCACTTCGGTGATGCTGCTCGAGATCACGAATCCGAACGCGATCGCCGCCATCGGTCTCGCGGTTTCGGACGTTTATCCGGGCGGCATCTTCAATGCGAGTCCGGCCTCGGCGACGACGACGTGCGGCGGTACGGTGACGGCGGCGCCGGGCGATCATTCGTTCTCACTCAGCGGCGGCTCGCTCGCCGCGAACTCCACCTGCACCATCGCGGTCGGCGTGACCGGCTTCGGCGGCATCTGGGTCAACGCAATCGATCCCGGATCCGTGACCAGCGCCAGCGTGCCGGCCAACGCGTTCTTTTCGACGGCGCTGCTGATCTTTACGACCGATCCTCCGCCGCCACCACCACCTCCGTCCACGCCGGCTGTGACGATGGCGTTCACGCCGCCGGGCATTCACGCGGGCAAGACGTCCACGCTTTCGATCGTGCTGACGAATCGGAATGCGACGGCGTTCAGCGGCGTGTCGTTCTCCGCGGATTATCCGGAGGCGCTGATCAACACGCCGAATGGTGCGGCGTCGACGTGCGGCGGGACGGTCACCGCAAAACCGGGCTCGCGGACGCTCGCGTTCAGCGGCGGAACGGTTCCGGCTCGCGGCTCGTGCCGCGTCGACGTGATCATTCGCGGCAGCTCGCCCGGAACGTATACGGTCGCGCTGTCCACGGGTGCTGCCGCGACGCTGGCCGTTGCGTCGTCGCGTTAGCGCCGGCTCACCGCACGTCTCTTCCCGCCGCCCGCGGGCTGCTCGCTCTTCCAGAACCGGAGCAGCGTCCGCAGCGCCTCGGGGGAGTTCTGCGGGGCGGGGCGGCCGAGCTGGTCGCGGGAGTTGACGCCGTGGCAGGAGCCGCAGACGCGGACTTCGCCGGGCTGGAACGTGAGCCAGTAGCGCTCGCGGACGACCGGCGCGTTGTGCGCGTCGGTGGTCTGCCAGCTCAGCGCGCGGCGCGCCGGGACGAGCGCGGCGATCGAGCCGTCGGCGGCGATCTTCACGCTGCCGGGCGCGCCGGTGGTCGCGGGATTCTTCGCCGCCGGCTCGTGCATCGCGCGCGCGAGCACGCGGCGTCCCGCGCGCGGCGACTGCGTGCCGCCGGTGCCGCGGACCTGATCCGCCTGAAAGAACTGCATGTATGAAACGTCGTACGCCTTCACCGACGTCGACGCCGGCGCGTTGCCGGTCACGCGGAGATTCCACGGCTGCTGCTGATCGGCAACGTCGCGCGTCGTGACGTTGCGGCTGACGACGAGCGCGAGATTCTTCGTCTCGAGATCGCGGCGGAACGCGGCAGGGTCGACGCCTTCCTCGCGAAAGATCCGCGCTTCCGGCTCTTCCATCAGCGACGCGCGCGAGATCGGGCGCGGACGCGCGCGCACTTCGACTGGGCTCAGCTCCCACAGCTCGCCCGACCATGTCACGCGCACATCGGGATCCCAGTACGCCACGCTCGCCGTCATGCCGGAAGTCAGCGCCTCGCCGGCGAGCGTTTTGATGCGGAACGCGTAGCGCGACTTCGGCTGCGCGCGCGAGCCTTCGTTGTCGTCGTCGCGCGACTCGCTCGTGTGCACGACGAGCAGTGTGCCGTCCGAGAGCGGCAGCGGATCGCGATAGTGGCCGCCGGCATTCGAGCGCGGAGTGACGTACTCGACGCGGATCTGATCGGCGGGCCGCGACGGCTCGGCGTTGAGACTCACGAGCTGTCCCGCCGCGTGCGTGTCGAACTCCGGCGCGTCGGTGCCGAGGTAGCGGCCGGGATGCGCCGGGTCTTCGCGGAGCTGGAAGAGGTTGTTGATCGGGTTGGAGTTCATGCGCCCGCTGGTGTCGGCGATGAACTCGTCGATCGCCGAGTCGTCGTTGATGCTGCGGTTGAAGTAGCTGTGCAGCTCATGGCGGCCGACGTGATTCAGCGTCTCTTCCGCGGTTCCGTCTTCGTTGATCTCCCACGGAAAGAAGTGATTGATGCTCAGTCCTTCGAGATTGGTCCCCGCGAGGAGGTCGCTGCGCGAGCTGCGCGGCTCCGGAAAGACTTCCGTCCGCTGCCCGAGGCGCGCGGCGTTTTCGGTTTCATCCGCGTAGTCGAAGGTCCCGTAGCTCTCGCCCTCGGTGGCGTCGGAGTCGGCCTGCTGATCGCGCTGCAGGTGATCCCAGCGCGTGAAGATCACGCGGCCGAAGCTGTCGATCGACGGCGAGAACACGCCGGAGGGGGAGTGGTTGAGCATGCGCAGATCGCCGGTGGCTTCGTCGAGGCTCCAGAGGCCGGTGACGGTCGGCGCTTCTTCGTACTCGTCGAGCTGCGGATAGAGATGGCGCGCGCCGTTGCGCGGGCGATCGGAGGTGAAGAGGATGCGATCGTCGGTGCCGTAGATCGGGCTGACGTTGTTGTAGCTCGCGGGCTGATTCGCGATCTTTCGGATCGACGGCGTGTCATTGATGCCGAGGCCCGTGACTTCGTAGATCTGCCAGTAGTAATCGTTCCACTGATACTGGCGCGGCGCGCCGATGACCATGCTGAAGAGCGCCTTCGTGCCGCTCCAGTGCACGGACGGCTCGCGCACCGCGATCGCGCGATCGCCCTGGTCTCCCTCCATGCCGAAGCCGGCGGCGCGCGTGACATTCTTCAGCGTGCCGTCGGGATAGCGGATCCAGAGATCGCCGCCGCGCGGCGCGGAGTCCATCGCCCCGCGGTGATTGCCGAACGTCGAGGCGACGGTCGTGAAGTCGGCGGGAGTCGGGACCTGGGTAACGAACAGAATCGGATTCGAAATCGTGACCGCGAGCAGCGCGGTGATCAGCTTCATGACGAAGGATGATTGGTCCTCGGCGTCGTTGCGACTGTGACCGGGCGCACTACTTCTGCAGCGCGGCCACGCCCTCGGCCATCATCAATCCCGACGCTTCGTCGGTCACAGAGAGGATCGCGCGCTTGCCGTCGGGCGAGAACGCGAAGGTCTCGGTGATGGCGTCGGAGTCGGCGGCGAGGAGCGTGCGGCGGGTGGCGATGGTGTTGACGCCCGGCTCGAACGATTGCGCGAACAGCGCGATGCGCCCCGTGGCGTCGGGCGCGCGATACGCGACGCTGTGCGTGGCGCCGATCCACTTCGCGCGCGCGGTCACGCCGCTGATGCCGGACGCGAGGTTGAAGACGTGACCGTCGCTGACTCGCACGACGTCGATCGCCGACGCGCCCCCATCCTCGGGGCGTTGATAGACGACGTACTCGCCGTCGGCCGACACTGACGGATGCACCGTTTCCGCCGCGACGACGAGCTTCGCCTCGCCGCCGCCGCGCGGGATGCGCCAGATGCCGTCGCTCTTCGGATTGCTCGAATCGTAGAAGACCCAGTCGCCGGCGGCGGAGAGCGACGGGTTCTCGGCATCGACACCGTCGCGCGTGACCTGCCGCGGGTTCGCGCCGTCGATCGCGGAGCTCCACACTTCGAAGTGCCCGCCTCGGTTCGAGCTCCAGTAGAGCTGCGTGCCGTCGGGCGCCGGCTGCGGATCCCAGTCGATCGCGCCGTGATCCGTGACTCGCCGCACCGTGCCGCTGTCGAGCATCAGCTCCCAGAGGTCGGCGTTGCCGCCGCGATCCGACGTGAAGATCACGCTCGCGCCGTTGCGCGCGTACGCCGGCTGGCGATCGACACTCATCCCGCGCGAGAGCCAGCGCGGCGCGCGCGTTCCGTCGAGCGCGATTTCCTGCAAACTCTGTCGCGTCGCATCCTCTGTGAACACGATGCGTCCCGCGCCCGCGATGTCGACGGTATCGGCGGCGCTGTGCGCGTTGCGCAGCAGCACGCGCGCGCGTCCGCTGTCCGCGTCGTGCAGCACGATCACACTGCTACCGCGGAGTCGTGGCAGACCCCGGCCGGCGAGCGCCTCGAGCTCCGCGTAGATCAGCGCGTCGCCGCCGCGCGTCCATGCCGCGCCGGAGAGGAGTCCGTGCGGTTCCTCGCGCGACAGTACGCGTTGCTCGCGCGACTCCGGATCGACCAGCAGCAGCGAGCCGGCGGCGGTGCTGTGCGGCGCGCGCGTGATCGCGATCCATGTTCCAGCCGGAGACCAGCGCGGTGCGCTGAAGTCTTCTTCCGTCGACGCGGCGATCTCGCGCACCTCGCCGCCGTCGACCGGCGCGATGCAGAGCGTCGAGTAGCGCTGCGTCGCGGTGCGATTGCGGATGAACGCGACGCGCTTCCCATCGGGCGACCACTCGCCGTCGAACGCGTTGTCGATCAGCTTGCGCGGCTCGCCGCCGAGGACGGGCACGCGATGCAGCGCGCTCGCACCGTTCGCCGTGCGTGTGAAGAGCAGCGACGAACCGTCGGGACTGAAGCGCGGCGCGGTGTCGTCGGGTCCCGAAGTCACTGCGGCCTCGGTGCCGTCGGCCAGCTGCTCGATCCAGATGCGGCGCGCGCCGTCGCGCGAGGAGACGTACGCGATGAGGCGTCCGTCCGGCGACGCGGCGGGCGAGCCATCGCGTCCCGACCACGTAAGCGTGCGCAGGCGCGGCGGCTCGGGCGCGCTGCCGGAGTCGAAGCGATCGCGCGAGAGCAGCGCTGCGGCGAGGACGCTGATCGCGATCGCGCCGAGGATCGCGATGCGCGTGCGTTTCGCGATCGGACGCGCGGTGGGAGCGCTGGTGCGGCGCGACGGCGCCGAGCTCGTGATTGTCTGCGCCGTGGTCTCGAGCGCCCACGCGAGATCGCGCGCGGAGGAGAAGCGCTGCGCCGGATCCTTCTCGAGGCAACGCCGCACGATCGTCTCGACCGACTCGGGGATCGAGGAAACGATCCACGCGAGATCGGGCGCGTCCTCGACGAGGATCGCATTCATCGTCTCGACGGGCGAGCTGCCCTTGAACGGCACGCGGCCGGCGAGCATCTCGAACAGCACGATGCCGAGGGAGAAGATGTCCGAGCGCGCGTCGAGCGCGGTGCCGCGGACCTGTTCCGGCGACATGTACGTCGCCGTGCCCATCACGTAGCCGGGCGCCGTCTTCGCCGCGTTCATCTCGGGAACGACGGCCAGCCCGAAGTCGAGGATCTTCAGCAGGTCCCCCTCGGTGACGAAGATGTTCTCCGGCTTCAGGTCGCGATGAATGACGCCCTTCTGATGCGCCGCCGCGAGCCCGTGCGCGATCTGCGCGGCCCACGTGAGCGCCTTGCGCATGCTGAGCGGCGCGGTGCGGAGGCGGTCGCGCAGCGTCTCGCCTTCGAGCAATTCCATGACGAGATACGGGGCGCTGTCCTGCTCGCCGACGTCGTACAGCGGGCAGAGATTCGGATGGCTGAGCGACGACAATGCGCGCGCCTCGCGCTCGAAGCGGAGGCGCAACTGCGGATCGCTCCAGCGATGCTCGGGGAGGACCTTGATGGCGACGGCGCGATCGAGGCGCGTATCGGTCGCGCGGAAGACGTGCCCCATCCCGCCGGCGCCGATCTCGGCGTCGATTCTGTAGGGCCCGAGGCGTGCACCGCGATCGAGTGGCATGGACGCCGACAGTGTAGATCGCGCAAACGGGCGCGAAAGTCCCTCAGTCGATGCGCTCAGTCGATACGCACGTCTGACAGGTCCACGTCGGGATACTTCATCCGCCAGCCCTTCATCGTGTCGAGGACGACGGAGGTGATGAAGTCGTTGCGATACCACTTCTTGTCCGAGGGCACGACGTACCACGGCGCGTGCTTCGTCGTCGTTTTGTTGATCGCGTCCTCATACGCCTTCATGTACTCGTCCCACAGCTTCCTCTCCTCGATGTCGCCGCGCTGGAACTTCCAGCGCTTCTTCGGATCGGCGACGCGCGCCTCGAGGCGGCGTTTCTGCTCGTCCTCGCTGATGTGCAGGAAGAACTTCAGGATCGTCGTCCCGCTCTCGGTCAGCATCTGCTCGAAGTCATTGATCTGCCGGTAGCGATCGCCCCACACATCGCGCGGGACGAGGTCGTGCACGCGCACGACGAGCACGTCCTCGTAGTGGCTGCGGTTGAAGATCCGGATCTCGCCGCTGCCAGGCACGTGCGGATGGATGCGCCAGAGGAAGTCGTGCTCGAGCTCCGGCGCCGTCGGTTTTCCGAACGACGCGACGCGCACGCTCGCGGCGTTGAACGCGTCCATGAACGCCCGGATCGCGCCGTCCTTGCCCGACGTGTCCATGCCCTGCAGGACGATCAGCAGCCGCCGCCGGTGCTCCGCCCACATCTTCTCCTGCAGCTCTTCGAGCTGCAGCCGCATCTTCTCGCTTCGCTTCTCGGCTTCCTGCTTGCCGCCGCTGAGGTCGCGCGTGTCGGCGGGATCGAAGTCTTTGATGCGGATCGATTTGCCGGGCTTGAGCTTCCAGCGGGTTTTCATGGCGCTATCTTGTCACTCCTCGCGCGTGGAGAAGGTAGGGATCTGATGCCGCCACTACTCTCCTACATGAAGAGGAGAGGAGCACGCGAATGACCAGCAGCGGCCGTTACGACCCCCCTGCGTTCATGACCGACTTCGACGACATCCCGGGCCAGCTCGAGGCCTGGAGCAACGCCATGTCGGGGTGGGTGGACGAGATGATCTCTCAGGTGCAGCAGCAGCTGCCCCCCGGCGCGGAGTGCCAGTTCTACAACCTCGTGACGAACCCTCAGCCCGGTCCGCACCTCGAGCAGGACGTCATCTGGGCGGCGTTCCCGAAGTTGCTGCGGGTGCTCTACGGGACGGAGGGAGCCTTCGAGCTCGCCGACAACAAGCTCTATCCGCTCACGGAGTCCAACGATCCGAGCCGCGCCGGCTTCTATACCGGAGAGATCTGGAAGACGCTCTTTTACCGTCCTCTCGACGAGTACTGCGAATGGCGGGTGGAGAAGAACGACGCCGGCAAGATCGTCAGGGTCACGTTCACCTCCGAGCCGCCCGAGTACTGGCAGGCGCTGCACGGCGACGAGCTCGCGGACGTCAACGGCAATCCGGCGTATCCGACCGTCGGCGATCCGAAGAAGGTGCTGGCGCTCTACCAGGACCTCGTCAGTCCCGAGGTCACGCTCGACGATCTCCGCTGCCCGTTCGACTTCGTCGACGAAACCGATCCGAAGAACCCCGTCGTCATCTACCGGAAGGGAGGCTACAACCCGTACAACAAGTGGAACTCGACGCACGGGATCATGCACCTCGGGCAGCCGAACAACTCGCTGTCGGCCGAGGTGGGGCTGGGCGCGCTGGCGACCGTCATCTTCCACAACCTGACGAACGACCCGATCGTCATCGGGGAGGCGCTCGTCTGCGCCGGCCGTCTCGGCGGCCCCAATCGCACCAGCGATCCGACCATCTCGTCCACCGTGAATGATCTGGCGCGCCTCGGCGCGGCGATCACGCTGCGCAATCCGGTCGGGCTCTACATGGACAGCATCGACCTGACCGGCTTCCACGACCCGTCCGGGCAGCAGGTCCCGCAGGAGTTCTTCCGCGTCGTCCGCGGCCGCGAGGAGGACGGCCTGATCGAGCGCGCCGTCTTCGAGGTGCCGGAGGGTGAAGGGTACGTCGTCGGCGACATTACGGTCGCGGGCGTGCCGATCCGCTACGGCGGTCAGATCGCGGAGCACATCAAGGTCAAGCTCGTCGGCCTCGGCTCGTCGATCGGCAAGTACAGCAACGCCTCGATCCCGGCCATCGGACAGTGCTGCGTCGGTCCGTCGCAGCCGCTGTTCCTGCGCCGCCCGTCCGACATCGCCGTCCCCTGCGACGCAGCGATGTACCGGGCGTTCGCGTGGGGCGGCAACCCGCAGGGAGGCATGCCGCTGCCGCAGGCCGAGATCATGAGCGCCACCGCGGCGATGCTCGCGACCGCGACGACACGCCGCCCGCGGATGGCTCGCCACCGCAGCCGCTGAGGAGACGAACGACCATGATGAACACACCGACCGATCTGCTGCGCCAGCTGCCGAAGTTCGATGCGATGCCGCGTCACACCGGGCCGAACGTCCCGGAGGCGCCCGCCGAGCCGCGCCTGGCCATCAACGACATTCAGGGGAACGTCTTCCCTGGCTTCAACAAGCCCACGACGTACTTCACCGCGTTTCGCATCGAGGACGTCGCCGGTGCGAAGGCGTGGCTCGCGGAGGTCCTCCCGTTCATCTCCACGGTCGAGGAAGTGCTGGCGTTCCGCCGGCTCTACAGCGCGCGGCGCAAGCGCCTCGGCGGCGCGAAGCCGCCCGATCTCGTCGACACGAACACGAACATCGGCTTCTCGTACGAAGGGCTGCGCAAGCTGGCCGGCGTGTCGGCGGAGGAGTTCTCGGATGAGGCCTTTCGCCTCGGGTTGGCGGAGCGCGCGGCGCACATGGGCGACTCGACCGATCCGTGCGACTGGGTCATCGGCGGTCCCGGCAACATCCCCGACGTCCTGCTGATCACGGGCGGCGACGACGACGACATTTTGCGCGCGCGCGTCACCGCGCTCACCGAGGAGGCGGAGAAGCGCGGGGTGGTGAAGATGTGGGAGGAGGTCGGGCTGGTGCGGCGCGACCTGCCGGGCCACGAGCACTTCGGCTTCGAGGACGGCGTGTCGCAACCGGGTCCGCGGGGCACGCTTTCCGACATTCCGGACGACTACCTCACGCCGCGCTACATCGACGCGTCGCAGGGCGTGGAGGCGCTGCTCTACGGACTGCCGGGACAGGACCTGGTCTGGCCGGGCGAGTTCGTGTTCGGGTATCCGGGGCAGGGTCCCGATCCGCTCGTCGCAGGGCCGGTGAGGAATCCCGGACCGTCATGGGCGGCGAACGGCTCGTACCTGACGTTCAATCGTCTGCGTCAGGATGTGAAGGCGTTCTGGACGTTCATGACCGAGACCGCGGCGGAGCTCGCGACGCAGCCGGGCTTCGAGGGGATGACCCCCGACAAATTCGCGGCGCACCTCGTCGGCCGCTGGAAGAGCGGTGCCCCGGTGGCCCGCACACCCGACGCCGACGATCCGACCCTCGGTCAGGATCAATACGCGAACAACCATTTCTTCTATGGCTCCGACACGAAGAAAGCGTCGCTGCACAGGATGCCGCGGTACGGCGGCGGCGACCCGTATCCGGACGCGAAGTCCGATCCGCTGGGTCTCACCTGTCCGCTCGCCGCGCACATCCGCAAGGTGAACACGCGCGACGTGTCGAATGATCAGGGAGGAACGCACGCGACGTACGCCGTCCGCCTGCTGCGTCGCGGCATGCCGTTCGGTCTCCCGCTCGAAGATCCATTCGGACCCGACTCCGAGGATGGCAACCGCGGTCTGATGTGGGTCTCGTATCAAACTTCGATCATCGACCAGTTCGAGTTCCTGCGCGGGAACTGGATGGGCGACGCGAAGCCGCCGCGCATGCCGGGCGGCGATGACATGATCGTGGGGATGAACGGCCGCCCCGGCGCAGAGCGCGAGCGGACCTGCCTGATCTTCGGCTCCGGCCTCGAGACCGCCACGCCGTCGACCCGTCAGGAATGGATCTTCCAGACCGGCGGCGGGTATTTCTTCTCGCCGTCGATCACGGCCATCCGGGAAGTGCTGGCGGGAGGAGGGTAGGGTTGACGTTCGCCTGGGGCCTACCATTCGAGTTGTGTACGTCAAGTTCTGCAAAATGGGCTTGGCGTCTCTTTCGGTTCTCCTCGCGGTTGGCCAGTTCCACCCCCAGCACGCACCGTCGTCCGTCCCAGTTGATTCCGATCGCCACCAGCACCGCCCGTTTGTGGATCGTTCCGTTCTCGCGAACACGTTCGTACCGTGCGTCCAGGATCAGATACGGGTACTCCTCATCCAGCCGCCGCGATGCGAACTGCGCCAGTTGCTCGTCGAGCGTTTTGTTG
>Ga0070700_100000094_pt1 | contig 60178 bp, 51 predicted proteins | sample KBSK5101metaG_FD_65456 | JGI IMG/M metagenome (GOLD analysis project Ga0070700, IMG submission 65456) | Corn, switchgrass and miscanthus rhizosphere microbial communities from Kellogg Biological Station, Michigan, USA - KBS K5-10-1 metaG | ecosystem: Host-associated > Plants > Roots >...
CAGGCTTTCGCCCATTGTGCAATATTCCCCACTGCTGCCTCCCGTAGGAGTCTGGGCCGTGTCTCAGTCCCAGTGTGGCCGGTCGCCCTCTCAGGCCGGCTACCCGTCGTCGCCTTGGTGGGCCGTTACCTCACCAACAAGCTGATAGGCCGCGGGCCCATCCCTAGCCGAAAAACTTTCCAGGTCAGAAGATGCCTTCCGATCTCATATCCGGTATTAGACCCGGTTTCCCGGGCTTATCCCAGAGCTAGGGGCAGGTTGCCCACGTGTTACTCACCCGTTCGCCGCTCCGTCATCCTCCCGAAGGAGGAGCGTCGCTCGACTTGCATGTGTTAAGCACGCCGCCAGCGTTCGTCCTGAGCCAGAATCAAACTCTCCGTGAATGTTTTATGACTTAGCCGCTTTAGCGGCATTGTCGACACAGATAAGCTACCGAAGTAGCCATTTGATAGCTGACCAATCCGAGCTGGTTATTGCTCGTAATCAATCAAAGAAATTCGTACATGGCCACCAGCTAGGCTGGTGATCACGGACGAGGTTGTGCTTTTATGGCACTAACTTTCGGCACACTGTTGAGTTCTCAAGGAGCGGACGCACACCATCACGAACCTTTCGGTCCGATCCGGGGCAACCTGTGTAACGCTAGTCGGTCCGTTTCGCAGTGTCAAACTGACCTGCTCGTCCCGATCGCCTGCCCAGTCTAGCCCATCGGATTCCCGATCTGCCACCTAGCGGCCTGCCCGGCCGGCCCCCGCTTGCGGGCTCCGTTCGCCGTGCAGAGAGAACATTAACGGACTGACTTTGCGGGGTCAAATCCGGGGTCGACCGGGCTTGCAGGCCCGATCTATTCGGCCATTTTGCCCTTACACCTACAGCTGATTCAGTCTGATTCCGCGACAATCCTGGCGACCTTGCGCTTGCCGACCGCCAGCAACCGGCCCGCCAGTCCGGCCGCCGGCAGTTCGTAGTGCCCACGGGCGATCGGCTCGCCGTCGACCCGCACCGCTCCGGCGTCGATCAGTCGGCGAGCCGCCGAGCTGCTCTCGGCCAGGCCCGCCGCTGTCAGCACCGCGGGCAGGTGCACCGGATCGGTCAACCGGGTAGCAAAGACCGGGGCGTCGGTCGGCAACTGGTTGTCGCGGAAGATCGCGTTGAACCGCTCCTCGGCAGCGCTCGCGGCTGCTGCGCCGTGGTAGAGGCTGACGATCTCGCGGGCCACCCGGCGCTTGGCCTGGTTGGCCCGGCCACCACCGGCGGCCACCGCGTCGCCGAGTGCAGCCACCTCGGCCGGCAACAGCGTCGTACACAGGGTGGCGTAGAGCGGCACCACCGAGTCGGGGATCCGCATCAACTTGCCGAACTGCTCGTCCGGCGGCTCGCTGATCGCGACGAAGTTGTTGAGCGACTTGCCCATCTTCTCCACACCGTCGATGCCCACCAGCAACGGCAGGGTGAGCACCGTCTGGGGTGGTTGGCCCTTGGCCCGCTGCAGCACCCGGCCCACCAGGTTGTTGAAGGTCTGGTCGGTGCCACCGAGTTCGATGTCGGCCGCGATCTGCACCGAGTCGATGCCCTGCAGCAGCGGGTAGAAGAACTCCGACAGGGTGATCGGGGTGTTGGCGGCGAACCGCTTGGCGAAGTCGTCGCGCTCCAGCAATTGGGCCACCGTCAGCTGCCGGGTGTAGTCCAGCAACTGCGCCAGGCTCATGGTGCCCAGCCAGTCGGCGTTGTCCACCACCTCGGTGCGCTGTGGGTCCAGGATGCGCATCACCTGGTCGAAGTAGCCGCGGGCGTTGGCGATCACCTGCTCGGCACTCTGCGCCGACCGGGTGGCGGTCTTGCCGGACGGGTCGCCGACCTGTCCGGTGAACCCGCCCACCACCAGCACCGCGGTGTGGCCGAAATCCTGGAACTGGCGCAGCTTGCGCAACACCACCGCGTGCCCCAGCGTGAGGTCGGCACCGCTCGGATCGATGCCCAGCTTCACCCGCAGTGGCCGGCCTTCGGTGTGTGCGGCCAGCAGCCGTTCGGCCAACCCGTGCTCGGGGAGGATCTGGGCGGCGCCGGCGGCCAGCACCTCATACGCCGGGCGCAGCTCGGCCGGCAGCGCGTCGATCGGTGACCTGGGTTGCTCCGGTGCGGTGTTCACGGCGCCCCAGTCTGCCGGGTGGCGGCAACCCGCTTCCGGCCGCCCGGGCGGTAGGACGACACGCTCGGTTCGTCCGGCAGCCAGAACCGCCACGGATGCTCGGCGGCGGCTGTGATCCCGACCCGCGGGCCGGTGCGGTAGTCCGCCGGCGCACCCAGCTCGGTCAGCCGGACCGGTGAGCCGGCGTCGAGCAGGTCCAGGCCGGTGTGCTCGCCGGCCAGGCCCAGCACCCGGGCCAGCCGGGCCGGGCCACTGGCCAGCTTCGCCCTGCTGAGCGGATTGGGAGTGCGGGCCTGTGCGACCGGTTCGCCGTCTTCGATCTGCGCCGCCCGCAGCAGCACCGCGGCCGCGGTTCCCGGCAGCGCGCAGGTGATATTGGCGCACCAGTGCATGCCGTAGATGAAGTAGCAGTACAGCCGGCCCGCCTCGCCGAACATCACCGCGTTGCGCCGAGTGGGGCCGCGAAAGGCGTGCGAGGCCGGGTCGGCGGTGCCCTCGTAGGCCTCCACCTCGGTGATCCGCACCGCCACCTCGGCACCGCCGATGCTGCTGACCAGGGTGGCGCCGAGCAGCACCGGGGCGACCTGCAACGCCGGCCGGGACAGCAGCTCGCGGTCGATGCTCACGCCGGTCAGTGTGCCAACCCGCCGGCCCAGTCCTGGTAGCCGGCCAGCCGGCCACGCAGCTGGTCCAGTTGCTCGGCGACCCGGGCCGGCGCAGTCCCGCCGACCGCCGAACGGCTGGCCAACGAACCCGACACGGTCAGCACCGAGCGGACCTCGGGCGTGAGATGGGGTGAGATCGCGGCGAAGTCCTCATCGGAAAGCTCGATCAATTCCTGCCCGCGGGACTCGCAGACCCGCACGCACTCCCCCGCCAGCTCGTGCGCCACCCGGAACGGCACACCCTGCCGGACCAGCCACTCGGCCACGTCGGTGGCCAACGAGAAGCCCTGGCCGGCCAGCGACTCCAGCCGGGCGGTGTCGAAGACCAGGGTGGCCGTCATGCCGGTCAGCGCGGGCAGCAGCAGGTGCAGGGTGTCGATCGAGTCGAACACCGGCTCCTTGTCCTCCTGCAGGTCCCGGTTGTAGGCCAGCGGCAGTGCCTTCAGGGTCGCCAGCAGCCCGGTCAGGTTGCCGATCAGCCGGCCCGCCTTGCCCCGGGCCAGCTCCGCGACGTCCGGATTCTTCTTCTGCGGCATGATCGACGAGCCGGTGGAGTAGGCGTCGGCCAGCCTCACGAACGAGAACTCCCTGGTCGCCCACAGGATGACCTCCTCGGCCAGCCGGGACAGGTTCACGCCGATCATCGCGGTCACGAAGCAGAATTCGGCCACCACGTCGCGGGACGCGGTGGCGTCCACCGAGTTCTCCGCCGGCGCGTCGAAGCCGAGCTCGGCCGCCACCGCCGCCGGATCCAGGCCCAGCGACGAACCGGCCAGCGCTCCCGAGCCGTACGGGCTGACCGCCGCCCGGACGTCCCAGTCACGCAACCGGTCCAGGTCGCGCACCAGCGCCCAGCCGTGTGCCAGCAGGTGGTGGGAGAGCAGGATCGGCTGGGCGTGCTGCAGGTGGGTCCGGCCGGGCATCGGCACCCCGAGGTGTGCCTGGGCCTGGTCGGCCAGCGCAGCGACCAGATCGGCCAGCCGGCCGGCCAGCGCGCGGGCCTGCTCGCGCAGGTACATCCGGATCAGCGTGGCGATCTGGTCGTTGCGCGACCGGCCGGCCCGCAGCCGGCCACCGAGCTCGGTGCCGGCCCGCTCCAGCAGGCCCCGCTCCAGGGCGCTGTGCACGTCCTCGTCGCTCGGCGCCGGCCGGAACGCCCCGGTCCGGACGTCGGCATCGAGGGAGTCCAGCGCCGCCAGCATGCCGGCGAGCTCGTCGGCGGTGAGCAGCCCGGCCCGGTGCAGCACCCGGGCGTGTGCCCGGGAACCGGCCAGGTCGTGGCCGGCCAGCCGCCAGTCGAAGTGGGTCGAGACCGACAGCGCCGCCAGCGCCTCGGACGGGCCGCCGGCGAACCGGCCGCCCCACAGCTTGCCCTGCGGTGTGCTCGCCGGCCGTCCGCCGTCGCTCACGTGCCGAGGCGCTGCTGCCGCCGGGCCGCGATCCGGCTGGGCAACCCCCACAGCTGGACGAAGCCCTTGGCCAGGCTCTGGTCGAAGGTGTCGCCGGTGTCGTAGGTGGCCAGGTCGAAGTCGTACAGCGAGCCCTCGCCGCGCCGTCCGGTGGGCACCGCCCGGCCGGCGTGCAGCCGCAGCCGGACGTCACCGGTGACGTGGCGCTGCGAGGAGTCGATGAAGGTGTCCAGCGCCTGCCGCAGCGGGGAGAACCACAGCCCGTCGTAGACCAGCTCGGTCCAGCGCTGCTCGACGGAGAACTTGAACCGCCGCAGGTCCCGCTCGACCGTCAGGTCCTCCAGCTCCTGGTGCGCGGTGATCAACGCGATCGCGCCGGGTGCCTCGTAGACCTCGCGGCTCTTGATGCCGACCAGGCGGTCCTCGACCATGTCCAGCCGGCCGACACCCTGTGCACCGGCCCGCTTGTTCAGCTCCAGGATGGCCTCCAGCACGCTCACCTGGCGGCCGTCGATCGCCGTCGGGACGCCGTCGACGAAGCTGACCGTCACCTCGTCCGGCTCGCGCGGGACGCCCGGGTCGGCGGTGTAGGAGTAGACGTCCTCGATCGGGGCGTTCCACGGGTCCTCGAGGAAGCCGGTCTCGACGGCGCGCCCCCAGAAGTTCTGGTCCACCGAGTACGGCGAGCGCTTGGACTGGTCGATCGGCAGCCCCTTGTCCTCGGCGAACTGGATGGCCTTGTCCCGGGTCATGCCGCTGTCGCGGACCGGGGCGATCACGTTCAGCTCCGGAGCGATCGCCCCGATGCCGACCTCGAAACGGACCTGGTCGTTGCCCTTGCCGGTGCAGCCGTGTGCCACGGTGTCCGCGCCGTACTGCTGGGCGGCCAGTGCCAGGTGCTTGGCGATCACCGGCCGGGACAATGCGGAGACCAGCGGGTAGCGCTCCAGGTACAGGGCGTTGGCGCGCAGCGCCGGCAGGCAGTACTCCTCGGCGAACTCGGTCTTGAGGTCCAGCACCACCGACTCGACCGCGCCGCACTCCAGCGCGCGCTTGCGGATCTGGTCCATGTCCTCGCCGCCCTGACCGACGTCGGCGGCCACGCAGATCACCTCCGCGCCGGTCTCGGCCCCGATCCAGCCGATCGCCACCGAGGTGTCCAGGCCGCCGGAATAGGCGAGCACTACCCGCTTGGTCATGTCGAAACTCTCCCTGTCGATCCGTTGAGGTGACGTCCTACGTCCTGTCGGTGCGTCGTTGTTCGTGCGCTGCGTCAGGTGCTGGTGGACAGCCCCATCAGCTCGGCGGCCAGCGCCGGGCCGCCCACCGGATCGCGGCTGATCACCACGATGGTGTCGTCACCGGCGATGGTGCCCAACACCTGGGGTAGCCCGGCCCGGTCGATGGCGCTGGCCAGGAAGTTCGACGCGCCCGGCGGGGTGCGCAGCACCACCAGGTTCGCACTTCCCTCTGCCGAGACCAACAGCTCGCCGAGCAGCCGGGCCAGCCGCTGCGGCGGAGCGTCGAGCACCTGGCGGGCCGCCAGCGGTGCACCGTCCTGCGGCACCACGTACGCCGGCTGGCCGCCGTCCGGGGTGCGCAGCTTCACCGCCCCGAGCTCGTCGAGGTCGCGGCTGAGGGTGGCCTGGGTGACCGGCACGCCGGCATCGGCCAGCAGCGCGGCCAGCTCGCTCTGCGATCGCACCCGGCGCTCGGCCAGCAGCGCCAGGATGCGGGCGTGCCGGGCGGCCCGGCTGGGCGGCTCGTGCGATACCGGGACAGCCGGGCCGGGGCGCCGGTCGGTGCGCGCCATCTAGGACCGCTCCAGCAGCCAGGTGAGCAACGCCTTCTGGCTGTGCAGCCGGTTCTCGGCCTCGTCCCACACCACGCTGTGTGGCCCGTCCAGCACCTCGGCGGCGATCTCCCGGCCCCGGTAGGCCGGCAGGCAGTGCAGCACGATGGCACCGGGGGCGGCGCGTTCCAGGCTGTCGGCGGTGACCGCGAACGGCTGCAGCTCGTGGTCGCCGGCCGGCTCGCGCTCCTGCCCCATCGACACCCAGGTGTCGGTGATCAGGACGTCGGCGCCGTCCACCGCGGCCAGCGGGTCGGAGGTGATGGTCACCGAGCCGCCGGTGCCGGCCGCGATCGTGCGGGCCCGGTCCACGATCGCCGGATCGGGAAGGTGGCCCGGCGGGCCGCCGATCCGGATCGAGATACCCGCCGCGGCGCTGCCCAGCAGGTAGGAGTTGCCCATGTTGTTGGAGGCGTCGCCGACATAGCTCACGGTCAGGCCGGCCAGCTTGCCCTTGTGCTGCCGGATCGTTTGCAGGTCGGCCAGGATCTGGCACGGGTGGAACTCGTCGGTGAGCCCGTTGACGACCGGCACCGCGCTGGCGGCTGCCAGGGCGGTGAGGCGCTGCTGCTCATAGGTCCGCCACACGATGGCCGCCACCTGCCGGTCCAGCACCCGGGCGGTGTCCTCGATCGGCTCGCCGCGGCCCAGCTGGCTGGCCTGGGACTCGATGATCATCGGGTAGCCGCCGAGCTCGGCGATGCCGACGCTGAAGGACACCCGGGTCCGGGTGGACGGCTTGTCGAAGATCACCGCGACCGCCCGGGGGCCGGCCAGCGGGCGCCGGGAGAACCGGTCGGCCTTCAACTCGTCCGCCAGGTCCAGCACCTCGATCAGCTCGTCCGGGCCGAGGTCGTCGTCGCGCAGGAAGTGCCGGGGCATCAGCCGCTCGCCCCGGCATGCTCGGCCGTCTCGTTCTGCACCGCTTGCAGGGCGGCCCCGAGCAGCGCCACCGCCTCGCCGACCTCGGCCTCGGTGACGATCAGCGGCGGCGCCAGCCGCAGCACGTCCGGGCGCACCGCGTTCACCAGCAGGCCGCGCTCCCGGGCCGCCCGTTCCACCTGCGCCGCGCGGGCCGAGGCCAGCTGGACGCCGTACCACAGCCCGGACCCGCGCACGTGCTCGACCAGCGGGCTGCCCAGCCCGCGCAGGCCCGCCGCCAGCAGCGCGCCGCACCGGCGCACCTGCGCCAGCAGGTCCTGTTGCTCGATGGTCTCCAGCACCGCCAGCGCCGCCGCGCAGCTGACCGGGTTGCCGCCGAAGGTGCTGCCGTGCGAGCCGGGCGTGAACAGCCCCGCAGCCTTGCCGAAGCCGATGCAGGCCCCGATCGGCAGGCCGCCGCCCAGCCCCTTGGCCAGCGTGAGGACGTCGGGAACCACCCCGGCGGCGATGCTGGCGAACCACTGCCCGGTGCGTCCGATGCCCGACTGCACCTCGTCGACGATCAGCAGCGCGCCGGTCCGGTCACAGATCTCGCGGGCCGCTGCCAGGTAGCCCTGCGGTGCCGGCACGATGCCGCCCTCGCCCTGGGTCGGCTCCAGGAAGACTGCCGCGACGGTGCCGTCGACGGCGGCCTGCAGCGCGGCCACGTCGCCGTAGTCGACGAAGCTGACCGGTCCCGGCAGCGGCTCGAACGGCTCCCGCTTGGCCGGGTTGCCGGTGACCGCCAGGGCTCCCAGCGTGCGGCCGTGAAAGCTGTTGGCCGTCGAGACCAGTCCCAGCCGGTTGCCGCTCGGATCCAATGACCGTCCGTGCAACCGGCTGAGCTTGACCGCGCACTCGTTGGCCGCGGCGCCGTCGTTGGCCAGGAACACCCGCGCCGAGGGGTCGCCGACCAGGAACTGCAGCTTCTCGGCCAGCCGGACGCCCGGTTCGTGGCTGACCAGGTTCGAGGTGTGCATCAACCGGCCGGCCTGCTCTGCGACCGCTGCCACGATCGCCGGATGAGCGTGCCCCAGCGCCGAGACCGCGATGCCTGCGACGAAGTCCAGGTACTCGGTGCCCTCGACGTCGGTCACCCGGCACCCCCGGCCGGCGGCCAGCGCCAGCTGCGGGGTGCCGTAGTTGTCCATCATCGCCGCGGCCCAGCGCTTGGCCATCAACTCGTTGGTCATGCCGGTTCCCCGGTCTCAGCGGCCGGGTCCGGCTCGACGTCGGGCAGCACCATGGTCCCAATCCCCTCGGTGGTGAAGATCTCCAGCAACAGCGCGTGCGGTGCCCGGCCGTCCATCACGGTGGCCGACGGCACGCCGGCCTGCACCGCGCGCAGGCAGGCCTCCATCTTCGGCACCATGCCGGCGGCCAGGCCCGGCAGCAGCGCGGCCAGCCGGCCGGCCCGGATCTCGGGAATCACCTCGCTGCTGGCCGGCCAGTCGGCGTACAGGCCGGCCACGTCGGTGAGCACGATCAGCTTCTCGGCGTTCAGTGCGGCGGCCAGCGCCGCGGCCGCGGTGTCGGCGTTGACGTTGTAGGACAGGCCGTCCGAGCCGCGGGCGACGCTGGCGATCACCGGGATCCGGCCGGCGTCCAGCAGCGCGGTCACCGCGCTGGGATCAACCGCCACCACGTCGCCGACCTGGCCGATGTCCACCGGCAGGCCGTCCACCAGGGCGGCCCGGCGCTCGGCGCGCAGCATGCCGGCGTCCTCGCCGGACAGCCCCACCGCGAGCGAGCCATGGTCGTTGATCAGGTTGACCACGTCGCCGTTCACCTGGCCGGTCAGCACCATCCGGACCACCTGCATCGCCTCCGGCGTGGTGACCCGCAGGCCGGCCCGGAACTCGCTCGCGATGCCCAACCGCTGCAACTGCTCGGTGATCTGCGGGCCGCCGCCGTGCACCACCACCGGACGCACCCCCGCGTAGCGCAGGAAGACCACGTCCTGGGCGAAGCTGCGCTGCAGCTCCGGGGCGGTCATCGCGTTGCCGCCGTACTTGATCACCACCACCTTGCCGGCGAAGCGCTGCAGCCAGGGCAGCGCGTCGATCAGAGTGGCGGCCTGCTGGGCGGCCACCTCCGGCGACACCGGCGGCTTGGCAGGGTGGGACGGGGCGGCCTGCGACAGCGTGGTCGGCCGGCTCATGTGGAGTACGCCGAGTTCTCTTCGACGTAGGCGTGCGACAGGTCGTTGGTGTGCACGGTGGCGCCGGCCTGACCGGCGTGCAGGTCGACCTCGATCCGCACCTGCCGCCCGGTCAGGTCCACCAGGTCGCGGCTGTCGCCGGCCGCGCCGGCCCGGCAGACCTGCACGCCGTTGATGGCCACGTCGAGCTGGTCGGGTTCGAAGGCCGCCGTGGTGGTGCCGATTGCGGCGAGCACCCGTCCCCAGTTCGGGTCGTTGCCGAACAGCGCGCACTTGAGCAGGTTGTTGCGGGCGATCGAGCGGCCCACCTGCACCGCGTCGTCCTCGCCGGCAGCACCGGTCACCACGATCTCGACCTCCTTGGTGGCACCCTCGGCGTCGGCCAGCAACTGCCGGGCGAGGTCCGCGCACACCGCAAGCACCGCGCCGGCCAGCTCGTCGGGATCCGCCGCCACCCCGGACGCACCGCTGGCCAGCAGCACCACCGTGTCGTTGGTGGACATGCAGCCGTCGGCGTCCAGCCGGTCGAAGGTGGTGCGGACCGCTGCCCGCAGCGCGGCGTCCAGGACGGTGGAATCGGCGACCGCGTCGGTGGTCAGCACGCACAGCATGGTGGCCAGGCTCGGCGCCAGCATGCCTGCACCCTTGGCCATGCCACCGACCGTCCAGCCGGCCGGGGACGGCGCGACGGCCGTCTTGGCCACCGAGTCGGTGGTGCGGATCGCCTCGGCGGCGGCGGAGCCGCCGTCCGGTGCGAGGCCGGCCGCCGCCTGCTCGATCCCGGGCAGCAGCCGGTCCATCGGCAGCCGCTCCCCGATCAGGCCGGTCGAGCAGACCAGGACGTCGGCGGCGCTGAGGTCCAGCAGCGTGGCGACCCGCTCGGCGCTGGCGTGGGTGTCGGCGAAGCCGGCCGGCCCGGTGCAGGCGTTGGCACCTCCGGAGTTGAGCAGCACCGCTCGCACGATGCCGTCGGCCACCACCTGCTGCGACCACAGCACCGGGGCCGCCTTCACCCGGTTGGTGGTGAAGACCGCGGCGGCGGCCCGGGACGGCCCGTCGTTGACCACCAGTGCCACGTCCAGGCCACCGGAGGCCTTCAGCCCGGCGGCTACCCCGGACGCACGGAAGCCGCCGGCCGCGGTGACGCTCACGGCGCGATCCCGTCGGCCGACAGGCCGGCCGTCTCGGCCAGGCCCACCATCAGGTTGGCGTTCTGCACCGCCTGGCCGGCCGCGCCCTTGCCGAGGTTGTCCAGCGCGCTGGTGACGATCACCCGGCCCGAACTCGAGTCCAGTTCGGCCTGCAGGTGCACCGAGTTGGACCCGAGGGTGGCCGCGGTGTGCGGCTGCCGGCCGGCCGGCAGCAGGTGCACGAAGTGCTCATCGGCGTAGGCGCCGGCCAGTGCCTGGCGCACCAGGTCGAGGGTCACTGCCGGCCCGCTCGGCCGGGCGGTGACGCTGGCCAGGATGCCGCGGGCCATCGGCGCCAGCACCGGGGTGAGCGACAGCGTCCGGGCGCCGGTGGCCTGCAGGATCTCCGGGACGTGCTGGTGCGCACCCACCTTGTAGGGCGACAGGTCGGCCATCACCTCGCTGCCGAGCAGCGATGGCTTGGCGACCCGGCCGGCACCGGACGTACCGGAGGCGGCGACCACCACCACGTCGTCGGGCTCGACCAGGCCGGCCGCGATCAGCGGGGCCAGCGCGAGGATGATGGCCGCGGCGTAGCAGCCGGTGTTGGCGACCCGGTCGCTGGCCGCGATCGCCGCCCGCCGCCCCGGCAGCTCCGGCAGCCCGTAGGTCCAGGTGCCGGCGTGCGGGCCACCGTAGTAGCGCTGCCAGGCCGCGGCGTCGGCCAGCCGGTGGTCCGCGCCGAGGTCCACCACCCGGGTGCCGGCCGGCAACTGGCCGGCCAGTGCCGTCGAGGCGCCGTGCGGCAGGGCCAGAAAGACCAGCTCGGCCTGGGCCAGCACATCTGCGGTGGTGTCGGCGAAGCTCAGGCCCGCGTAGCTGACCAGCTGCGGATGCTGGTCGGTGACCGGTTGGCCGGCCTGCGAGTGTGCGGTGGCGGCGATCACCTCGAAGTCCGGGTGGCCGGCCAGCAGCCGAAGCAGCTCACCTCCGGCGTAGCCGCTGGCGCCGGCGACGGCGACGGTGGTACCCATGCGCAATATTATGCATGCAGACGCAAGAAGATACGAAACCGGGGGCCGGGCTGGAGCCGGAGGCCCGCTACTTCTTCTTGTGCTTCTGGGCGAACAGCCGCTTGCCCTTGAGGTTCTTCTTGTCGTCGGTGCGCATGTCCTCGTCGCTGCTGTAGTCCTCGTCACGTTGCGGTGACATGGCCGCGTAGACCAGCTGCTCGTCCTCCTCCATGTCGGACAGCTCGGCGTCGCCGTTGTGCACATCGTAGAACCGGCCGACCTGCTTGCGGCCGTTCTGGGCGCTGCCGATGAAGGCGAAGTCGGTGAGGAAGTCGTCGAAGTCCTTCTTGCCCTCCGCGATCAGCCGCAGGTTGGCCCGGTAGATCTTCGCCGCACCCTGCTTGCGCCACTCCTCGGCCAGGTACACGGTGACGGTCATCATGGCCGCGGCCCGCTTCTCCAGGTGCGAGGTCAGCACCGAGTCGTCGAGGTCGAGCAGGGCCTGGGCGATCTCCCCGTCGTCCAGGCCGCCGCTGCGCAGACCCCGGATGTAGTCGGCGTAGTCGTCGCCCAGTTGGGACTTACCCCAGTCCTTCGACTGGGAGCCGAGCTTGGGTGCGCCACGCTTATACACGGCGCTGATCGGACCGCCGAAGGCCTGGACCGAGACCCCCTGGGTGGTCTTGGTGAAGTCCTGGTACTCCTGGAAAGTGGAGTAGTGGAACGGGTTGTCAGAGCCGCCGCCGAGATCGGCCGGGGTGTCGATCAGCCACTGCGGCTGGGCGTTGAGGTTCCAGGCATCCAGCAGCCCCTGGCGCAGGTCGTCGTCGTTGTCGGTGTCGTTGACCCAGTCCTCGACCGTCTGCCGGCTGACCACGATGTCGATGTCGTTGTCGTCGGCGTACTTGATCGCGTCGGCCTTCTGCCGCCGGATCACCGGGGTGCCGGTGACGGGAACCGCCGGAGCCGGCCCCGCTGGGCCCGGCACTGCCAAGCCGGACACTGCCAAGCCGGGCACTGCCATGCCGGGCACTGCCATGCCGGGCACTGCCAAGCCGGGCACCGCCACCCGCCGGACCGGCGCGGGGCTCGGCGGGCAGTCGGTGCAACTGTCGCGCTGAGCCGGCTGCCCGGCTTGCCTGCGCGGAGCGTGCGAATGGGTCACGGCAGCCTTTCCAGTACGCGGAGTGAGAAAATTAAACACTCGCCGTACATCGGCTGCAATGCGGCACGCTGAAACTGCGCGCAGGTCGGCGGGGAACGGTCTAGCTGCGCAGCACCGCACCCAGCCGGGTCCCGGCCTCGGCCACCGCGGCGTCCCGGGCAGCGGTCGCCTCGTCCACCGTCAGGGTCCGGTCCGGCGCCCGGAACCGCAACGCGAAGGCCAACGACCTCAGCCCGGCGCCCAGCCGCTGGTCATCGGCGTAGACGTCGAATAGCCGGACCGACTCCAGCAGCTCACCGGCACCGTCCCGGACGGCGGCCAGTACCTCGGCTGCCGGCACCTCGGCCGGCACCACCAGCGCCAGGTCGAGCAACACCGGCGGGTAGTTCGACAGCACCGGCGCCACGGCCGGTGGCGGCGGGACGAAGGCGTCGAGGTCGAGCTCCATCGCGCAGGTGCGCGGCGGCAGGTCGAGCGCCGCGACCACCCGCGGCGTCAGCTCGCCGGCGGTGCCGATCACCACGCCGTCCAGCGACAGCTGCGCACACCGGCCGGGGTGCCACGGCGCCACCACGGCCTTGGTGACCACGAGCTCGACCCGGGCCGCGCGGGCGGCGACCCGGGCGGACTCGATGGCATCGGCCCAACCCGCCGGCCGGCCAGGTCCCCACCAGCCCGGCAGCTCCAGGTCGCCGGCCAGCACGGTGGCCAGGTGGCGCGGCTGCCGCGGCACGGTGCGCCCGATGGCGGCCAGCTCGGCATCGCTCGGCCGGTGCTCGACACCCGGCCGCGGCGCCGGCTCCGCACTCTCGGCCGGCAGGTACACCAGGCCCATCTCGTACAGCGCCAGGTCGCGGTTGCCCCGGCCCAGGTTGCGGCTGAGGTTGGCCAGCAGCCCCGGCAGCAGCGAGGTGCGCAGCTCCGGTTCGGCGTCGGAGATCGGGTTGGCCAGCCGCAGCGCCCGCCGGCGGGCGTCGTCCGGAGCCAGGCCCAGCGTGTCGTGCACCGCAGGCGAGACGAACGGGTAGCTGATCACCTCGGTGTAGCCCGCCGCCGCCATCGCGCGGGACACCGACCGGCGCAGCCGCTGCTCGGCGGTCCAGCCCCGGCCCCGCGGTGAGCGCGGCAGCACCGAGGGCACCTTGTCGTATCCCTCCAGCCGCACCACCTCCTCGATCAGGTCGGCGGGGTCGGTCAGGTCCGGGCGCCAGGACGGCGGGGTTACCGCCAGTACCTCGTCCGCGCCCGGCTCGGCATGCCGGGCGGTGCCGGGCGCGTCGGCGGGGTTGTCAGTCACACCGACCAGGCAGCCGACCTGCTGCAGCCGGTGCCGCACCGCCTCGGCGCTGATCGGGGTGCCGGCCAGTTCGCCCGGCCGGGTCACCGGCAACTCGATCCGGACCGGCACCGGGCCGTCGCCGACCACGGTGCCGCCGGCCACCGGGCTGGCCCCGCCGTGCCTGACCAGCAACTCCACGCAGCGCTGCAGCGCCACCGACGCCATCGCCGGGTCGGCGCCGCGCTCGAACCGCTTGGCGGCCTCGGACGGCAACTTGTGCCGGCGCACCATCCGGCCGACGGTGGCGGCGTCGAAGTGCGCGGCCTCCAGCAGCACCTCGGTGGTGGCCTCGGACAGCTCGGTGCTCGCGCCACCCATCACTCCGGCCAGGCCGATCGGCCCCCGGTCGTCGGTGATCACCAGGTCGTCGGGGTCCAGCGAGCGGACCGCGTCGTCGAGGGTGGTGAGCTTCTCCCCCGGCTCGGCCCGGCGCACGCCGAGCGGGCCGGACAGCTGCGCCCGGTCATAGCCGTGCAGCGGCTGGCCGGTCTCGAGCATCACGTAGTTGGTGACGTCGACGGCCAGCGAGATCGAGCGCATGCCGCAGGCCCGCAGCCGGGCGGCGATGAATTCCGGAGTGGGCCGGCGGGCGTCCAGGCCGGTCACCGCCCGCACCTCGAACCGGTCGCAGCCGGCCGGGTCAGACACCGTCACCGGGTACCCGGCCGCACCGTCCGGCTGGGCGAGGGCCGCGGGCAGGTCGGTGAACAGCACGTCCAGCGCGGCGGCCGCCTCCCGGGCCAGGCCGCGGATCGCCAGGCAGTAGCCGCGGTCCGGGGTGACGGCGATGTCGAGTACCGCGTCCCGCATGCCGAGAACGGCCAGCGCATCGGCGCCGGGCTGCCCGACCTCGGGCGGCAGCACCAGGATGCCCGAGTGCTCCTCGCCCAGGCCCAGCTCGCGGGCCGAGCAGATCATGCCGTCGGAGGTCCGGCCGTAGGTCTGGCGGGCGGCGATCGGGAACGGGCCGGGCAGCACCGCGCCGGGCAGCGCCACCACCACCAGGTCGTCCTCGGCGAAGTTGCGGGCACCGCAGACGATGCCGCGCGGCTCGGGCTCGCCCACCTCGACCAGGCAGTACCGGATCGGCTTCTTGAACTCGGTCAGCTCCTCGATGGAGCGCACCCGGCCGAGCAGCAGCGGCCCGCTGATCGCGTCGGCCGGCGCCGAGACCCGCTCCACCTCCAACCCGACCCGGACCAGCGCCTCACCCAGCGCCGGACCGTCCAGGCCGGCAGGCAGCTCGACGAACTCGGCGATCCACGACATCGGCGCCTTCATCTCAGGCCTCCATTCCGAAGGCCTGGGCGAAGCGGAGATCGCCTTCGACGATGTCGCGCATGTCCGCGGCGTTGTTACGGAACATCATGGTGCGCTCGATCCCCATGCCGAAGGCGAAGCCCGAGTACACCTCGGGATCGATGCCACAGGCCCGCAGCACCCGCGGGTTGACCATGCCGCAGCCGCCCCACTCGATCCAGCCCTCGCTGTCGCAGGTCCGGCACGGCCGGTTCGGGTTGCCCACCGACGCGCCGCGGCAGACGAAGCACAGCAGGTCCGGCTCCGCGCTGGGCTCGGTGAACGGGAAGTAGGACGGCCGCAGCCGGGTCACGATGCCGGGACCGAAGAACGCCTCGGCCATGTGGTCCAGGGTGCCCTTGAGGTGGGCCATGGTGATGCCCTTGTCGATCACCAGCCCCTCCAGCTGATGGAACACCGGCGAGTGGGTGGCGTCCAGCTCGTCGGTGCGGAAGACCTTGCCCGGGCAGACGATGTAGATCGGGGGCGTGCGGCTCAGCATCACCCGGGCCTGCACCGGCGAGGTGTGGGTGCGCAGCACCAGGCCGCTGTCGGCCGAGCCGTCCGGTGCGGCGACGAAGAAGGTGTCCATCAGCGAGCGGGCCGGATGGTCGACACCGATGTTGAGGGCGTCGAAGTTGTACCACTCGGCCTCCACCTCGGGGCCCTCGGCGACCTCCCAGCCCATCGCGGTGAACACGTCACCGACCAGCTCCTGGGTGGTGGTCAGCGGATGCCGGGCGCCGAGTGGCCGGCGATCCCAGGGCAGCGTGACGTCCACCGACTCCTCGGCCAGTACCCGGGCGTCGCGCTCGGCCTCCAGCTCGGCCAGCCGGTCGGCGTAGGCCTGCCGGACCTCGGTCCGGGCAGCGTTCACCCGCTTGCCGGCATCGGACTTGGCCGCCGGTGGCAGCGCCGCGATCTCGCGGTTGGCCAGCGCCAGCGGGGACCGGTCGCCGACGTGGGCGTTCTGGGCGACCCGCAACTCATCGAGGTCGGACGCCGCGGTAAAGGCCTGCCGGGCCGCCGACACGTCCGCCGCGAGGGCCGCCGGGCTGAGCGCGGCGACCTCCTTCGGGTCGTAGCTGTCGTTGGCGCCGGACATGGCACACCCTTCGGGTCGAGAACGGGAAGACCGCTCGGTCGCGGGATACGGGCAGTTGCCCAGCAGTCTAGGAGAGCGGCTGAAACCGTTTAGCCCGGCAGCCGGTGGGCGCGCGCCGAGGCGTACAGGCAGACCGCGGCGGCCGCGGCAAGGTTCAGGCTCTCGGCCCGGCCGTAGATCGGCACCCGGACGGCCAGGTCGGCCGCGTCCAGCACGTCGCAGGGCAGGCCGCGGGCCTCGTTGCCGAAGACCCAGGCCGTCGGGGCGCCCAGCCGACCGGAGTCGAGCAGCTCGTCGAGGTCGAGCGAGGCCTTTCCGGTGGTGGCCAGGGTCAGCAGGCCGGCTGCCCGGCACTCGGCGATCGCCGCCTCCGGTTGCAGGCCGGTGACCACGTCGAGATGGAACAGGCTGCCGGCGGCGGCCCGGACCGCCTTGCCGTTGTACGGATCGACCGAGTCGCCGGCGAACAGCACCGCGGCAGCGCCGGCGGCGTCGGCGGTCCGCAGGATGGTGCCGGCGTTGCCCGGGTCGTTGCTCTCCACCAGCATCGCCACCAACCGCGGTCGCCCGGCCAGCACCTCGGCGAGCCCGCGGTCCGGGCGGGCGCAGACCGCGACCAGGCCCTGCGGGGAGACGGTCTCGCTCAGCGCGGCCGCGGCCCGATCGCTGATCACCGACACCGCCCCGGACGGAGCGCTCGCCAGCAGGTCGGCGTGCCGCTGGGCGGCACCGGTGGTGGCGAACAGTTCCAGCACGGCGCCCGGCCGATCCAGCGCCTCGCGCACCGACTGGGCACCCTCGGCAAGAAACCGCCCGGCCTCGCGGCGGCCCCGAGGACTGGTCAGTCGTCGGGCCGCTGCGAGCCGGGCGTTGGAGTCCGACAGCACCGAGCGGGTGCGGGGACGGGTTAGGCGGCCGGCGTCTGGGCCGCGGCGCCGCCGATGCCCTCCGCCTCGACGGCCTTGCGGGCCACCGCGACCAGGGCCGCGAAGGCCGGGGCGTCGGTGACGGCCAGGTCGGCCAGCACCTTGCGGTCGGTCTGCACGCCGGCCAGCCGCAGGCCCTGCATGAAGCGGTTGTAGGTCATGTCGTTGGCCCGGGCGGCCGCGTTGATCCGGGTGATCCACAGCTTGCGGAAGTCACCCTTGCGCGCCTTGCGGTCGCGGTAGGAGTAGGTCGCCGAGTGCAGCAACTGCTCCTTGGCCTTGCGGTAGAGCCGGGAACGCTGTCCCCGGTAGCCGGAGGCCGCTTCGAGGGTCGTCCTGCGCTTCTTCTGGGCGTTTACCGCCCGCTTGACGCGTGCCACGTTGTAGTCCTTGTGTCGTCGGGCCGAGCGGCGTCCGGGTGTCCGGCGTCCGCTCGACGGGGATCAGAGGGGTCGGTCAGCGGCCGAGCATGCGCTTGACGCGCGGGACGTCGACGGCGGCGATCGCCTCGGTGCCGGTTAGGCGCCGGGTGATCCTGGAGGACTTGCGCTCCAGCAGGTGGCGCTTACCCGCGCGCTCGGTCAGCAGCTTGCCGCTGCCGGTGACCTTGACGCGCTTCTTCATCCCCGAATGGGTCTTGTTCTTGGGCATCGAAAATCCTTCTTCATGGGCGCTGGCCGGCCTGGGCGGCCGGCCGGCGGAGCCGGTATCGGTGCTGAGACGGCGCTCAGCTCTGCGGTGCCTGCTCCTCGACGGGCTTGGCGGTACGACTCGCGGCCCGGGCGCCGCGGTGCGGAGCAACGACCATGACCATGTTCCGACCGTCCTGCTTGGGTGATGACTCCACGAAGCCGAGCTCGGTGATGTCCTCGGCAAGCTTCTGCAGCAACCGGAACCCGAGTTCCGGCCGGGACTGCTCACGACCGCGGAACATGATCGTGATCTTGACCTTGTCCCCCTGCTTGAGGAACCGCTCGACGTGACCCTTCTTGGTCGCGTAGTCGTGCGGGTCGATCTTCGGCCGGAGCTTCATTTCCTTGATCACGGTCAGCGCCTGGTTGCGTCGGGCCTCCCGGGCCTTCTGCGCGCTCTCGTACTTGAACTTGCCGTAATCCATGAGCTTGCAGACCGGCGGTCGAGCCATCGGCGCCACCTCGACCAGGTCGAGGTCGGACTCGGCGGCGAGTTCCAACGCCTTGCCGATCGGCACGATGCCGACCTGCTCGCCCTCGGGCCCGACAAGGCGGACCTCGGGAACGCGAATCCGGTCGTTGATCCGGGGTTCAGAGCTGATGTGGCCTCCTAGGTTGTGCTGTCTGGACGAGGCCACCGCGTATTTCCGGACTACCGGAACAGCACGAAGGCCCCGCTGCAACCAATGCAGTCGGGGCCCGAGACATTCCGTACGATCCGATCGGCTCCCGTTCGGATCCGGCTGCTGCCGGAACGGGTGCCGCTGACGCCGCCCGAGGGCGGTGCCGGACCGAACCCGGCCGCCCGGGGGCGGCTGCGGGTGGGAAACCAAGGCTTCCGCTTGCACGCCGGAGCCGTGCGGCAGCACGAATCCGGCGGGTCGCGCACTCAAGGGTAGCAGCGCGGGCACCCCTGGCCCAAACGCTGCCCATCGCCGGCGAAAAGTCCAGCTTCCAGCACTTTGCCAGGACGTGTAGTAGTGACGGCAGGTAATTGCCGCAAGGAATTTTGTAAACTCTGTGTGACGTACCGCCTTCTGGGCTTACGCTGTTGCGCGGCGGGGGCCGACCAGCAAGCCGATCAGGGAAGTTTTCGACGTGACCAGACGCTCCATCTCGTTCCCGTTCCGCACCCCCCGACCGGGCCGACTGGCCCGTACCGGCGCGTGCGCGACCGTGGTGGCCAGCCTGGCGATCCTCGGCGGAACCTGTGCCACCGCCGAGGCCGCCACTCCCAGCGACCCGGTCGGCTACCTCGACCTAGCGGTGCCCAGCGGGTCCACCGGGGTCACCGTGCAGGGCTGGGCCGCCGACCCCGACAACCTCGCCCAGCCGCTCACCGTGCAGACCACCCTGGACGGCGTCCCCGCCGGCTCGGCGATCACCGCGGTGTCCCGCCCGGACGTGGTCAAGGCGGTCGGCACCGGACCGACCCCCGGGTTCGCGATGACGGTGGCCGCGACTCCCGGCGGGCACACCGTGTGCGTCACGGCGGTCAACGTGGCAGCCGGCAACGACACCTCGCTGGGCTGCCGCCAGGTCACCGTGCCGCCGCCGGTCTCGAGCACCCCGAGCGGCACCGAGATCGCCGCGCACTCCCCGGTCGGGCTGCTGGAGAAGGTGAGCGCCAACGGCAACACCGTCACCCTGACCGGCTGGGCCGCCGATCCCGACAACCTCGCCCAGCCGCTGAAGATCCTGGCCGGCCACGACGGCAGCCCGGCCACCGTGACCTCGGCCAAGGTGGTGTCCCGGCCCGACATCGCGTTGAGCCAGCACGTGGGCGACAACCAGGGATTCTCGGTGACCATCACCCTGAGCACCGGCAACCACCTGGTGTGCGCCGCGGCCACCAACATCAGCATCGGGGTGAACCGCCAGCTCGGCCCCTGCCTGACGCTCTACGTCGGCTACACCGCCGCCCAGATCGCCGCGCACAGCCCGTCCGGTGCGCTGGAAGCGGCCCGCACCCAGAGCGCCACCGCCCTGGGCGTGCGCGGCTGGGCCTCCGACCCGGACAACCGAGCCGTCTCGCTGCAGGTGATGGCCTACCTGGACGGCAAGCTCGCGCTCACCGCGACCGCCTCGGTACCGCGGCCGGACCTCCTCGACAGCCAGCAGGTCGGCCCGGCGGCCGGCTACTCGCTGTCCATCCCGGCCGCGGCCGGCTCGCACAACGTCTGCATGTGGGCGGTCAACATCGGCATCGGCAACAACAAGTTCCTCGGCTGCGCGGCACTGTCGAACCCGGCCGTGACCATGTTGCCCGGCCCCGCGCCGGCCACCCCGGCCAGCAACACCAAGATCGTCACGCTGGCCAAGACCTTCGTCGGCAAGCCCTATGTCTGGGGCGGTGCCAGCCCGGCCGGCTTCGACTGCTCCGGCCTGGTGCAGTACAGCTACCGGACGGCCGCCGCGCTCACCACCCCGCGTACCGCCCAGGACCAGTTCAAGGCGGCCCGGATGATCCCGGCGGTGCGCGCGGTCCCCGGTGACCTGGTCTTCTACCACGACAACACCGGCTACGTGTACCACGTGGGGATGTACACCGGTCCGGGCATGACGGTCGCCGCGATCGACCCGGCGCACGGGGTGCGGGCCCAGTCGATCTGGGACAGCACCGCCACCTTCGGCAGCTTCACCCACTCCTGAGCGGGCCGGGGCCGGTCCGGCAGGCTGCCGGACCGGCCCATCGGCTCACCCCGGATGGGCAGCGGCGAACAGCGCCCGCAGGCCCTGCATGACCGCGACGCTGCGCTCGCCGTCGCCGCGCTGCACCGCGTACAGCGCGATCAACTCGTCGCCGGGCAGCACCAGCCGGGCGAACCGGGCCTTGGACGGGAACTCCACCCCGACCACCAGGTCCCAGTCCACGTGCCGGTAGCTGCCGAAGAACCCGCGGCAGTCCACCCCGCGGGCATCGGCACGCAACCGGGGCCGGGTCACCGACAGGATGACCAGCGCGGCCAGCAGGCCGGTGCCGGCGATGCCGACCTGGTCGGCCACGGTGAAGCCGACCCCGTCGTCGGAGGTGCTGCGCAGGATCCAGGCAGCCACCGAGAACAGCACCAGCACCGCCACCGCACCCAGCACCGCGTACCGGATCGCCTTGACCGGCCGGGCGGTTACCAGCCGGGGCGTCGCCGGTTCGCCTGCCATGCCGGGGTCGGTCATCCTTTGTTCACCCATGCTCACGACCGGCACACCCTCACAGTCGACAAGCATGAATGTCGGTGACCAGGATGGCGCGAGCGCCGATCTCCCACAGTTCGTCCATGATCCGGTTGGTGTCGCGGCGCGGCACCATCGCGCGCACCGCCGACCAGCCCGCGGTGCGCAGCGGTGAGACCGTCGGCGACTCGAAGCCGGGGGTGACCGCCACCGCCTGCTCGACCAGGTGGTCGGCGATGTCGTAGTCCATCAGCACGTACTGGCGGGCGATCAGCACCCCCTGCAACCGCCGGACCAGCTGGTCCACCGCCGCCGACGGTGCGGCCCCGGACCGGCGGACCAGGGCGGCCTGCGATCGGAACAGCGGCTCGCCGAACACCTCCAGCCCGGCGGCCCGCAGGGTGGTGCCGGTCTCGACCACGTCGGCGATCACGTCGGCGACATCCAGCCGGACGGCGGTCTCGACCGCGCCGTCCAGCCGGATCACCTCCGCCGAGATGCCCTGCTCGGCCAGGTAGTGCGCCAGCAACCCCGGATAGGCGGTGGCGATCCGGCGACCCTGCAGGCCGGCCAGCGTCCGGCCGGAGCCGGTGCCGGCCGCGAACCGGAAGGTGGAGCCGGCGAAGCCGAGCGGCAGGATCACCTCGGCGCGGGCACCGGAATCGAGCAGCAGGTCCTCGCCGGTGATCCCGACGTCCAGCCGGCCCGAGCCGACGTACAGGGCGATGTCGCGGGGCCGGAGGAAGAAGAACTCGGTGTTGTTGTCCGGGTCCTGCAGCACCAGCTCGCGGCTGTCGCTGCGCTGCCGGTAGCCGGCCTCGCGCAGCATGTCACTGGCAGGCTCGGACAGCGATCCCTTGTTCGGGACCGCCACCCGCAGCAGGTCGGTCGCGTCAGTCGTCATGGGAGCCCTTACAGGTACCGGTAGACGTCGTCGAGGGTGAGGCCCTTGCCGAGCATCAGCACCTGCACCCGGTAGAGCAGCTGGCTGATCTCCTCCGCGGTGCGCTCGGCGGACTCGTACTCGGCGGCCATCCAGGCCTCGGCGGCCTCTTCGAGCACCTTCTTGCCCTGGGCGTGCACCCCGTCGTCCAGGGCGGCGACGGTGGCCGAGCCCGCGGGGCGGTCGGCCTGCCGCCGGGTCAGTTCGGCGAAGAGGTCGTCGAAGGTCTTCATCGACTCGCCAGCCTACGGCTGGGCGAGCTGCCCAGCCGGAGCGGGTGGCCGGATTGCGCCGGACCGCAGCCCGGAGCGGCTCAGGCGCCGGCGTCGATGATGGCGGCCACCGGGCCGCCGCCGTCCGGGCCCTGATGGGCCGCCGAGACCGAGACGAACACCGCCGGGTCACCGGTCACCGAAGCCGCCACCCCGCCGACCGCGGCCTTGATCTGGCGGTGCCAGTGCACGTCGGAGTCGTCCAGCATGGCGTTTCGGCGGCCGCGCACCGCGCCGTCCTGGCTCGCCTCGCACTTGAGGAAGACGTTGACCAGCCGGCCGTCGAGGTCGGACGGGTGCGGGCGGTCGGGCAGCTCCAGGCCGGCGTTGCGGATCGCCGCCCAAATGCCGTCGGCGTCCAGGGCGTCGGTCATCACGCCGTGCCCGATCCGGTACCGGCCGCCGATGCCGCGGGCGTTGCCCACCACCACCACCTGGGCCCGGTCCAGCTCCACCCCCGACGAGCAGGAGGCCACCGAGGAGTACAGCGACCGGTCGCGCATCACGTCGGCGTCGGTCGGCATCTCGATCTCGCCGAGCGCCACCGCCACGCCGAGCGCGGTGCAGCCGTTGGAGACGTCCATCGAGTGCAGGGTGTCCTCGGTGAAGACGTCCTTGCCGCGGCTCTTGGCGTCGCGGATGGTGTCGATGGTCAGCAGCGGCGTCTTGGTCTGGACGTAGTGCACGTCGGCCGGGTCGGTGATGCCTGCCTCGGCCATCGCCTCGGTGACCGCCGCGGCGACCTTGCTGATCATCGCGGTGCGGCCGATGTCCTCGGGCAGCAGCACCTCGCTCATCGCGAAGCCGACGGTCAGCCGCGGCTCGTCCGTCCTCGGCGCCTTGTCGGGGTCCACCGTGGCGAAGATCGTGGCGTGCGGGGAGATGATGCCGTCGGTGCCGCCGGACCAGACGATCGGGATCTGCTTGACCTGCTCGGGCGAGCGGCTGCCGTGCGCCACGATCGCCTCCCGGAAGGCCCGGTCGGCGATGATCCGGGTGTAGTCGTTCACCCCGCCGTTGCCCTCGGTCTTGCCGATCACCGCCACCACCCGGTCGGCCTCGAGCACCCCGCCGGTCAGCAGCGCGGTGAACTCGCTGGCATCGGTCACGCTGTGCAGCGCCACCTTGCGTACCTCGATCGGGTCTGGCATGCGGTCTCTCCTGTTCGGTTCGGGTGCTGCAGGTGCGTTCGTCCGGCTACCGGTAGCCGGTCAGGTCGGGCGGGTCAGTCCGGATGCACGATAGTGCCGGCGGTGCCGGCCAGTGCCGCGGCGATGCCGCCGAGCGAGGTGATGGCGGCCGGCTCGCCGGTGGCCCGGACGAACCGGCAGGCGGCCAGCACCTTCGGTTCCATGCTGCCGCTGCCGAACTCGCCGCGCGCGAGCAGGACTTCGAGCTGGCCGACCGCGACGCCGGTCAGCGGTTCGGGATGCTCGGTGCCCCAGCCCAGCACCGCGTGCTCGACGTCGGTGGCGATCACCAGCCGGTCGGCGGCCAGCGTGCCGGCCAGCAGCGCCGCGGTCAGGTCCTTGTCGATGACCGCCTCGACGCCGCGGTAGGAGTCGGTGCCGCCGTCGGCGAGCACCGGGATGCCGCCGCCGCCCGAGCACACCACCGCGAAGCCGGCGTCGAGCAGGGCCAGTACGGCCGGAGCGTCCAGGCAGCGCAGCGGTTCGGGCGAGGCGACCACCCGGCGCCAGCCTCGCTCGCCGCGGTCCTGCCAGTGCTGGCCGTGGCTGATCATGACGGCCGCCTCGGCCTCGCCGAGGTAGCGCCCGATCGGCTTGGTGGGCGTGGTGAAGCCCGGGTCGTCGGCGGCGACCTCGGTACGCGAGACCACCGTCGCGGTGCGCACGGCCGAGCCGCGGGCAGCCAGTGCCCGGTCGAGGGCGTTGAGCATCAGCATGCCGACGGTGGCCTGGGTCTGGGCGCCGCACCAGTCCAGCGGCACCGGCGGCACCACCCCGGCGGCCAGCTCGTTCTTGACCAGCAGGTTGCCCACCTGGGGTCCGTTGCCGTGGGTCAGCACCACCTGGTGGCCGGCCGAGATCAGGTCGGCGACCGGTTCGACGGCGACCTCGATGGCGGCCTGCTGGTCGGCCGGCCGGGCCGAACCGTCGGAAGCGGTCATCGCGTTACCGCCGACCGCGATCACCACCCGCACAGGCCGATCCCTCTCCCGCCGATGTCCGGATACGCCGGCGCCGTCCAGTCTCGACGCTGCCCCAGCCTGTCAAGCCCGCGCAACCTCGGCACTGGCGATCATCGCCCAACCGGCCTGCCCCGGTTGGTGAAGCCGGCGCGGACCTCGACGCGTCGGCACACCACCCGGACCGGGCCCAGGTAACAAATACATCTCACATCTGGAGCTTTTGTCCTATTTAGAGCTACTTTCGAGCCTTGCCGGGTGGCCTACCCCTGGCCACTGCGGGCATCCGGCCAGCGCCACCCCGGGCGCTGCCGACTGGCTGAGAGGAAGAATCCATGTTCGATCGCAGACGATGGCCGATCGTCGGACTGGTTGCCGGCGCGCTGGCGCTGAGCCTGACCGCGACCGCACCGGCCCAGGCAGCCGCCCCGGCGCCGGCAAGCACCAGCAGCACCACGGTCGCCGCCGGGACAGGGCTGGCCGCCTCGTACTGGACCGCCGACCGGATGGCACACGCACTGCCGGGCGACCTGCTCGCTCCGTCATCGGCCCAGTCCACCCCTCGCGCGCTCCCCCGCACCGGAGCTCCTGGTTCGGTGGCCCCCACCGCCGCGGTCAAGCCGCTCAAGGGACCGGGTGCCGCGCATGCCCGCCCGGGGCAGGTCAGCACGCTCGCCGTGTCGGCGTCGGCCACGGTCGGCCGGGCGTTCTTCCACAACCAGACCAACGGCCTGGACTACTCCTGCTCGGCCTCGGCACTCAACAGCGGCTCGAAGGAACTGGTGCTGACCGCCGGGCACTGCGTGCACGGCGGCGCCGGCGGCACCTGGCATTCGAACTGGGTGTTCGTGCCGCTCTACAACTACGGCTCGCAGCCGTACGGCCAGTGGTCGGCGAAGTACTTCACCACCTTCAACTCCTGGATCTCCAGCTCCGACCTCGACCGCGACGTCGGCATGGTGACGATGTACCCCAACTCCTCCGGCGCGCTGGTGAACGTGGTCGGCGGCAACGGCCTGGCCTGGAACTGGGGCTTCTACAACCCGATCACCATTCTCGGCTACCCCGCCCAGGCTCCCTACGACGGCGGCTGGCAGCAGTACTGCCAGGGCACCACGACCCGGTTCGGCAGCGAGTACAAGGTGGCCCTGCAGTGCGGGTTCACCGGCGGCTCGTCCGGCGGCCCATGGCTGCTGCAGTACGACAACAGCACCGGCCTGGGCTATGCCAACGGCGCCATGTCCACCCTGGACTACTCGACCGGCTGGAACCGGGCGTCCTACTTCGACGACTACGTCTACAACATGTTCGCCTCGGTGGCGAACCTGACCTGATCACAGCTCTGATGACCGCCGGCTGAGCCGGACGGTCCCAGCCGGTGGCGGCCGGCGAGCCTGGCCGCCACCGGCTGCGCCATGCCCGACCGATGCTCGCCGTCGGGTGCGGGCGATCTGTGACCTGGGCCTCCTTCTGCCGGCCGCCGGGAACCGGTGCGCGGGCCGGCCGGACTAGTTCGGCACCCGGATCACATCGAAGTCGAAGGAGTTGCACATGATGCGCCCACGCCGCAGCCTGACCGTCGCCGTCGCGCTGACCCTCGCCTGGTTGGTCGGCTTCGCCGGCACCGCCTCGGCACACGTGAGCGTGTCCAGCCCGGCCGCCGCCCAGGGCGGCTACGCCAGCATCATCTTCAAGGTGCCCACCGAGTCGGCGACGGCGAGCACCACCGGGCTGAAGGTGCAACTGCCGGCCGAGCAGCCGCTCGCGTCGGTGTCGGTGCTGCCGATCGCCGGCTGGTCGTACAAGGTGACCAAGGCCAAGCTGGCCACTCCGATCAGCTCCGACGACGGCGACATCACCGAGGCGGTCAGCGTGATCGAGTGGAAGGCCGACAGCGCCGGCGCCGCGATCAAGCCCGGCGAGTTCAACCAGTTCACCATCAGCGCAGGACCACTTCCCAAGGCGCCGGCCATGACGTTCAAGGCGATCCAGACCTACAGCGACGGCTCGACGGTGTCCTGGATCGAGCAGGCCGCCGAGGGCAGCGGCACCGAGCCGGAGCATCCGGCGCCCACCCTCGCGCTGGCCGCGGCCGGCGCCTCGTCGGCTCCGTCGTCCGCCGCGCCGTCCTCGACCGCCCCGGCCACCGCCAGCAGTTCCTCGGACGAAGGCAACGGACGGGCCACCACCGCGCTGGTGCTGGCGATCGTGGCACTGCTGCTCGGCGCGGCGGCCCTGACCATGGCAGGCCTGGGCAGGCAGTCCGGCCGGCCTTCCTGACCCGTCAGCGCGTGGCTGACGCCCGCCCTCAGCCTCAGATCATCATCGACGGCCAGGGCCAGCGCCGAACCCGGTACGGCAGCCACCAGGCCAGATCGTCGGCCACGCCGGCGAGTCCCTCCTCGACGAATTCACCCAGCACGCCCTCGTCGACGTCCGCGGCGCACACTCCGCCGATCAGCGCTTCGGCGGCGGCCAGGTACGTCGGGTCGTGCACGATGAATCGGGACATCGACCCGCTTCGGCGGTCCCTGACCTCGAGAAATCCCGGGCCGCGTCGATAGATGCACTTGCACAGGTAGAAGGTCTGCCGCCAGTCGGCGAGGACCTCGTCGGCATCGGGGTGGCCGAGCAGGGCAGCCGGCGGGTGCAGGTGGTTCAACCGCCGCCACACCTCGGCATATTCACCAGGGTGCAGCTGCCAGTCCACCACGATGCCCCAGCTGGTCAACTCGCGCAGCAGCAGCATCGCCCACACCAGGGTTCGGCTGTCCATGCCGCCGCTGAGATCCACCGGACGGCTCAACGCGACCCGGCGCGCCCCGTCACGGTATAACCGATCCGCCAGCTCCGACGGATCGCCGACCCCGGGCACCGTGCCCATGGCAATCCCCGGCAGCGCCAGCACGTCGTCGTCCGGGTCCCGCCACAAGGTCAGGCTCAGCTGGTCGGCCGCTACGACCGCGGTCATGAGGATGCTCCGACCAGTTGGTCCTGCTCGGCCGGCTCGGAGGTGTCGATCCGCATCAGGTGCTGGTTCCTCGACGCCGGAGCCACGTGGACGTAATGGTCGGACTCGGTGAACAGCACTCCGAGATCGAGCCATCGGCGCAGCAGTTCGCCCAGCGCCTCGGCGGTGACGTCGTAGCCGGCCTCGGCAAGCTTGCGGCCCAGCACCGGCACCGTGTGCGGCAGGTCCAGCAGGCGGAACGCGGCTACCTGCATCCGATCGGTGATCCTCAATGTCGTCCAGTCGAAACCCGTCCGCCTGCTCACCAGCAGGATCTCCTCCCCCAGGTCGGTGTGCGTCAGCCGGCTGGTGGCGAACTCACGTTGCCACCGGGCGGTCGCGGCACGGAGCCGATCGCCGACGTCCTCGCCGACCCCTCGGTTAGCGACTGAGAACATGTAGGCCAGGTCGAACAGTTCCGCTTCGGGCAGGTCGTAGTTGGTGAAGTACTGGGTGCTGGGCCTGAGGTCGCCGAAACCGAGCTCCGGGCGGTTGAAGTACGGGCTGAACCGCTCGATGACGATGCGTGCCACAGCATCCAGCGGGGGCAGGTGGTGCAGCGCGGGCATCTGGTCGATGACCGGCAGGTAGTCCTCGTCGGTCTCGTCGGGGAAACCGTAGAGGTAGTTCCAGGCGATCGACAGCCCGGAGGTGGCCGCGTCGCGCAGCATCCGGACGTTCTGGCAGCCGGTCACCCCCTTGTCCATCAGGTTCAGCACCCGGCTGTTGAGGCTCTCGATGCCGGGTTGGACGTTGACCAGGCCGGCGTCGAACAGGGTCTGCAGTTGCGGCGCGCGCATGTTGGACTTGATCTCGTACTGCATGCGCAGGTCATAGCCCGATTCGATGATGACCGGAAGCAGTGTCTTGACCCAGGACATGTCGAGGATGTTGTCGACGACGAACATGTCCAGCACCTGGTGCCGCTCGACCAAGGTCAAGATCTCCTGCCAGAACACCTCCGGGCTCTTGCTGCGGAACTGCATGAACGAGCCGTTGAGGCCGCAGAACTTGCAGTGGTGCTTCTCGCCCCACCAGCATCCACGGGCACCTTCGACCACCAGCTTCGGCTCGACCCAGTCGCGGGCGGCGGATGCCTCGAACCGCTCGAAGTAACCGTCGTAGTTCGGGGCCACGATCTGCGCGGGCATCAGCGGCTTGACGCTCATCGGGTTCAGCACGGTGCTGCCGTCGGCGGCCCGCCAGCACAGCCCCGGCACCTGCGCAGGTGAGCTGCCCTCGTGCAGGGCGTTCAGCAGCTGCGGGAACGCCGTCTCGCCCTCGCCGCGGAACACGTAGTCCACGAAGCAGAAATTGCGGTGTATCGCACCACCCTGGTCACCGTCGCAGTTGGCGCCGCCCATCGCGGTCAGCACCCCGGGCGCGGCCTGCTTGATGGCCCGGGCCACCGCAAGGGCTGGGATGTTCTGCTGGAACGTCGAGGTGAAACCGACGAGGTCCGGTTCCAGGGCCAGGATCCGGGCGGTCATCTCCGCGACGAAGTCCGGTGCGTCCTCGTGCAGCGCCAGGGACAACCGCGCCTGCTCCTCGGACAGCTCGACGGTGTCGAGCAATTCGGCGATCCGCCACTGCCGGTCGTCGTAGAGTGCGGAGGAGAAGACCCAGTCACCGACACCGGAGAAGTACGTCGTCAGCGAGTAGAAGTAGTAGTCGGTCGCGCCGAAGGTGTGCCGCTCGGTCACCCAGTCGACATAGTCCAGGTTGGCGTGGATCACCTCGACCTCGACCTCCGGCACGGCCGCGGCTGCAGCTTGCCGCAGGATTCCCAGTGCAAGTGAGGGCACCTCGATCAGCGCCCAGGGCATGTTCACGAGTACGACACGCATGATTCCTACGCTCTCTGAGTGGCGCGGCTGGATCGGTCGGGGGCATGGGGTCCTATGTCTAACACCATGTGTTACAACCATGGACTTTCGCGTTGCCGGAAAGGCGCACCGAGAGGTGCATCCTGCGCTCCCTGCGCGGGCTGCCAGTCGGCCCGATGCAAGAAGATTGCCGTTCCGGCCCGCTATAGGCTCGACCAGCTGGTAGTTAAGCCTAATAAATTAAGGGGGTGACCCCGTGAAGAAGACCGCCAAGCCTGCCACCTCTGAGGTGAGCAAGATGACCATGATGAGCATCCAGATCTGAGATGCGACAGGTGCCACGCTCCGCCCGGGCGGAGCGTGGCACGTCGCTTTTACCGACGTCGGTCGGACCGCAATCTCGGTCCGAACGTGGCAGGGAGGGCAATCAAATGTGCGGCATTGGCGCGATCGCAGGTCTGCGCCGGACCATGCCGGAGCACGAGGTGCGCCCGCGTATCGATGCGATGCTCGCCCAACTGCACCACCGCGGTCCAGACGAGAGCTCGACCCGGATCGAACCCGAGATCGGTTTCGCGTTCGCCAGGCTTTCACTGGTCGGGATCGAGAACGGCAGTCAGCCGCTGTCGACGCCGGAGGACGACCTGGTGCTCGTCGTCAACGGCGAGGTCTACAACCACCGCGAGCTCGAGTCGAAGCTGGGCGTCGGCGAGAAGTTACGCACCCACTCCGACTGCGAAGTCCTGCTCCATCAGTACCGGCGACACGGCGCCAGGCGCTTCTTGGACGACGTCCGCGGCATGTTCGCGTTGATCCTGTGGGACAGGCGGAACCAGAAGCTGATCCTCGCCCGGGATCGGTTTGGCATCAAACCGCTGTACTTCCATTCCGACGCCGCGCGCATCGTCGCAAGCTCGGAGATGAAGGCGCTGATGGTCGATCCGACCACGCCTCGGGAGCTGGATTGGTCCGGCGCGCTCGGAATGCAGAACCTCACCGGGGTCGCCGAGTACGCCAAGGCCCCGGTCTGCACATGGTTCCGCGGAATCGAGATGGTTCCCGCCGCCACCGTCCTCGAATTCGACCTCTCCGACGGGTCGATGACCTCGCACCGGTACTGGTCGCTCCCCGAGCCGAACGAGGACTGGAGCGAGGCGCGCTTCGTCGAGGAGTACCGGGACGCACTGGACGGCTCGGTCCGCGACTGCGCCAAGGCCGACGCCGAGCTCGGCCTGTTCCTGTCCGGAGGAATCGACTCGGCGGCCGTGCTGGCTCTCGCCGGCTCCGCGGATATCCACACGTTCAGCGCCGTGACGGCAGGTTCACTGCTCAACGGTGACGTCGATGCCTCGGCATGGATAGCCGGCAAGTTCGGCAATCCACATCACCAGGTCGTGTTCTCTGACGATCACACACCGTCGCCGGATCAGTGGAAGCGCCTGGTGTGGCTGTTGGAGACCCCGCTCTGCGGTCCCGAGATCTACTACAAGTACGAGCTGCACCGCTATGCCAGGCAGTCGCGGCCCGAACTCCGCGGCATGCTGTTGGGCGCCGCCAGCGATGAGTTCAACGGCGGGTACAGCGACCTGATGGCCGGTGACGAGGGGTGGGCGGGCTTCCGCCGCAGGCTGGGCTTCATCGCGGACAGGACCGATCTGGCGCAAGCTCCGGCAGCCAGCTGGCAGACCGACTACCCGCTCCCGCTGCTGCGTGAGGACGTGATCCGTGCGGCAGCCGGGTCGCAGCAGGACTACTACCGCCGTTATCTCTCCTCCGAATACCGCCGGGTCCAGCAGTACAACCTCTGGCACGACGACCGGACAGCCGCGGGCAGCGGGACCGAGGCGCGCGTGCCGTTCCTCGACCACCGGGTCGTCGAGATCTCGGCCAGCGTGCCCGAGCGGCTGCGGCCGGCCCTGCTCTGGGACAAGGCCATCCTGCGCCGCGCGATGGAGGGCATCATGCCCGACCGCATCCGCGAGCGCCCCAAGGTTCCGTTCTTCTACGGCGTCGGTGCCGGGCATACCTACCGGATGATCATGCGGATGCTGCGCGCCGAGAACGAGCACCTGGTCGAACAGGCTCTCTCGGCGCCGGGTGCGGCGGAGCACCTCGACGGGAACAACATCCGGGCGGTGCTTTCTGCCGTGGATACCACGAGGTCCTCGGCACTCCATGCCGAGGTGCTGTTGCGCCTGATCAACCTCGGTCTGCTGTCCGACCTCGCGAAGAGCTTGCCCCGGGTGAGCGAGATGCCAGCGGGCGCGGTGCCGCACCGGGCGAGCGCCGACATCACCGGCAGCCAGCTAGCGGCTCAGGTGGCCGTCATCGACACCGCTGACCAGCTGCCTGTCGGCGAATACCGGCTCCAGGATGGCGTGGGTTTGCATCGGGACGTGCTGGACTCGACCGGCTACCTCACGCGGGATGGCGAGATCCGTTACGAGTTCGTGCCCGACTCGGAGACCTTCGAAGCCCTGTGCCTGCTGGCGGCCGGCGAAAGCCTGGCCGCGGTGCAGCAGCAGAAATCACCCGATGTCGTCGATCGGATCCGAGATGACCTGCTGCAGTTGCAGGTCGAGGGTCTGATCGTGGCGGCGGCCAGCTCAGCTTCGAGCGGATAGCCTCCGACGCCAAGATCGGAGTCCGGGTGTATAGCGACAGGGCCCTGCAGTGCCTTCCGTTGGAGGGGCGAGACAGCGACCACAAGTTTCGGTCGACCGCGTTCCGGCTATGGGAGGAACGCGCCAGCGTGCGGCGCAAGCCGCAGCGCCGGCTCGGCGAACCGCACCACGGTCCGTACTTCAGCCCGGAGTTGTATCCGATCTCCGAACACGCCCTGGTCCTCGGGTGCGGTGCCGGTGCCCCAGCCTTTCTGCTGATCCGCCGACTGTACGACTACCTGCACTTCACCACCGAGCTCGAGACCCAGGCGGTCATCCCGGTCGCGTCGATGATCAGTCGCGGGCGATCGGGGCTGCCGGTGTCGAAGAGCATGCGGGGCGACGCGTACAAGATCGTCACGGACGAGGCCTGGCACGCCCAGTTCTCCTACGACCTCGCCGAGGACGTGTGCGATGCGACGGGCGTCGCCCAGCCGGCCAGGCGGGTGGCCCCGGCGTTCCTGCAACGGCTGGACGGCATCCGCGCCCGGGTGCCGGCGCACCTGCTCGGCTTGGAGGCGCTGCTGTTCTCGGTCGTGAGCGAAACCTTGATCTCCGGGGTGCTGAGTGAGCTTCCGCGAGACGAGCGGCTGCCGAACCCGGTGCGGGACCTGATCCGCGACCACGCGGAGGACGAGGGCCGCCACCATGCCTACTTCCGAACGGTGCTGCGCGCGCTCTGGCAGGTGCTCACCCCACCGGAACGGCTGCAGGTGACGGTGCTGGTGCCGTCCGTGATCTATGCCTTCCTCGAACCGGACTACCAGGAAACAGCAACCGCATTGGAAGCGATCGGTCTCTCGGCCGGCCAGATCGAACAGGTGATCGGCGAAACGTGGCCGAGCGAGGTGGTGGCTCGCGACGTGGCGGCGGGCGCGTCGCCCGTGCTCCGGTACCTGGAGGACCTCGACGCGTTCGAGAGCCAGTGCGCTGTCGAGGCGTTCGCGTCGGCCGGGCTGCGGGACGTCCGATGACGGCGAATCGTGCGCCCGGGGCTGGATCAGTCCGGCCGGGCCAATAGCAGTTCGAAGACCGCCGCCTCCAGGTCCGGGCCGAGCCGCAGTGCCTGCAGCTGGGACAGCCGGGTGGCCAGCGGGGCGTCCGCGGTGACGGCGGCGTACAGCCGGGTCTTGACGTCATAGGACAGCTGGGCCCGGTGCACCAACGCGAACAGCCGATGGGTCACATCGTTGGCGGCCAACCGGGGCCGCTCCCCCAGGCTCACCCGGACCGCCACGGTGACCGGGACGTCCGCGACCCGGACGCTGGTACGCCGGCCGGTCCGCAACACCTCGGCAGCCACCGGCTCGCCGTCCACCGTCACCGAGGGCTCCTCCGCTGCCTGGCACGCCAGGAAGGTCAGCGTCCAGCTACGCCGGGCAGGCAGGCAGCCGGTGTTGCCGTCCGCCGGCCCGACCTGCAGCACCCCGCCGGCCTGGGAGAGCCGGATCGGGGTGCTCACCCGGCGGGCCGGCTCGTCCCCCGGTCCGACGCCGTCGTCCTCGACGTCGAACGAGCCGTCCGCGCCGACCACCACCAGCACCTCGAGCGCGGCCGGGTTCTCGCCGGCGGTGTTGCCGGGCACCTCGGCGGCGTCCAGCGGCACGATGGCACCGGCCGGGGCGAGCACCGGGATGGTGTCCGGGCCGCGGTGCAGCCGGATCTCCCGGCCGCCGTCGTAGACCAGCTCGGTGAAGATGTCGACCCAGGTGCCCGGCGGCAGCCAGCCGGTGACCGAGCCGAGCAGCAGTTGCCGGTCGGCCGGGGTGGTGATCGGGGCGACGATCAGCTGGCTGCCGAAGGCGTACTGGTTGCGGGCCCGGTAGGCCTCCTCGGCCTGCGGATGGGAGTAGTACATCGGCGTCACCAGCGGCACGCCCTCGCAGGCGGCCCGGTGGTTCATGGTGTGCAGGTAGGGCAGCAGCCGGTGCCGCAGCCGCAGCGCGGCGGTCATCGCCCGCTCCGCCTCCTGGCCGAACTGCCAGGGCTCCTTGCTGGTGAACGGGCTCAGCACCGAGTGCAACCGGTTGATCGGCGAGAAGACCCCGAGCTGCACCCAGCGGGTGGCCAGCTCGTCGTCCTTGATGCCGCCCATGTGGCCGCCGATGTCGTGGCTCCACCAGCCGTAGCCGATGTTGGCGGCGGTCGCGGTGAACTCCGGCTGGAAGTCCAGCGACGCCCAGGTGGTGATGGTGTCGCCGGAGAAGCCGATCGGGTAGCGGTGGCTGCCGGGGCCGGCGTACCGGGAGAAGGTCAGCGGCCGCCGGCCGCCGGTGGCGCTGTCGAGGAAGTGGAAGTGGTTGAGCATCCACAGCGGGTCGATGCCGGTGACCCGGCTGTGCGGGCCCTGCTGCCAGTCCAGCCACCAGAAGTCGACGCCCTGCTCCTCCAGCTGCCGATGCAGGATGTCGAAGTAGGCCGTCAGGAACTCGGGATCAGTCACGTCGAAGGCGATCGGGCGCTCGGTGGCCGGGTCGATGCCCAGCGCCGCCGCCATCGCCGGGTAGGCCTGCTCGTAGGCCCGGACGCCGTCGGCCGGGTGGTCATTGAGGGTGACCTTCAGCCCGCGCTCGTGCAATTCGGCGAGGAACGCCTGCGGGTCGGGAAACAGCTCGCGGTTCCAGGTGTAGCCGGTCCAGCCGCTGCCGTAGCGCGGGTCGACGTCGACCAGGTGCCAGTCCATGTCCAGCACCGCCACCGCGAACGGGATGCCCTCAGCGGCGAACCGGTCCAGCAGTGTCCGGTACTCCTCGGCGCTGTAGCGGTGGTAGCGGCTCCACCAGTTGCCCAGCGCCCAGCGCGGCAGCAGCGGCTGCGGGCCGGACAGTGCGTACAGCGCCCGCAGCGCCGCCGGGTAGTCCCGGCCGTAGCCGAAGAAGTACAGGTCCAGCGACTCGCCGGTTCGCGGGCTGACCCAGCCGTCGTCGTCGATCAGCAGCGAGCGCGAGTCGTCGATCACGGCGAAGCCGTTGCGCGAGAGCACCCCCGGTTCCAGCGGCAGCCGGCCGTCGACCATGTCCAGGGTGCGTGCGGTGCCCCCGAGGTTGCCACTCTCATCGAGCGATTCGCCGTAGCGCCACACGCTGTGCCAGGTGCTCACCCCGCCGCGGACCTGCACCGACAGCCCCGAGGTACTGAACGGGCCCCGGTCGTAGACCAGGTGCAGCCGCTCGGTCAGCACCTCCAGGTGCGGGCCGTCGTCGATCACCTGGAAGTCCGGCACCGGCAGCTCGCGGTTGATCGCGAACGCCGAGGCGCGGTCGGCGAACTGCCCGTCAGCGGACCATTCCAGGCGAAGCAACCCGTCGGTGAGCACCGTGATCCGGTAGTCCGGGCCCTGCACGACGGCCCGCTGATCAGCGACCGGACGGCAGGTCAGGCGGTAGCGCTGATCCATTGCCTCTTTCTACCGCACGGCCGCCGGCGGGTTGACCGGTGTGCACCGCGCCCGGAGGCGCCACGACGAGCGGGTGGTCGGGCCGGTGCGCCCGTTCGGTTGCGGTGAGGCGATCATCCAAGCGGCCCGCTGACGGCCCAGGCACGCTGTTCGAGAGCGAAATATGCTTGCTTACAACAAGATTCTTGCGCCATTTCCCTTTACCGCGGCACCCGCGCGGCGCACACTGGCCCGGTCCGGGTGCTCGGTCGGGAAGACACACCTCGACCGCCATTTCCTCAAGCGGGGGGCATGAGGATGGCTTCGCTGACGGCTGCACCGGCCTGCGTGGCAGGTGCCTCGTTGTTGATGGTTGCGATCAGCGGATGCGCGCCGCCACCCGGACCACCGGCAGCGGCCGATCCCGTTCCGGCAGCCGCATCCGTCGCCGGTGGCCGGCCCGCAAGTGGCATTCCCGGCACGGATCCCGCGATCCAGCGCTGGTTCCTGGCCAACGGCGCAGCGAAGGCCGCGGTCAACGACGCGCTGCTGCGCGCCGAGCGGGGTGTCGCCAGCGGCTCCCAGGCGCAGTGCCGGCCGCTCGGCACCGCCGTCCGCAGGCTCGCCGGGACGCTGCCGCAACTGACCTCCTCGGCGGCCGGCCAGCGGATCGCCGCGGCGATCCAGCCGGTGCTCAGCACCTTCGACTCGGCGGCGACTGCCTGCCTGGCCGGCAACTTCGCGGCGGCCCGGACCGCGCTGGACGCCGGCGTCGTGCAACAGGCCGACGCGCAGGCCACCGTGGACGAGATCCTGGACGGTGACCTGTGAGCGCCCGGACGCGCCGGCAGGTGTTCGGATCGCCGCGGGCAACCAGGCGGCTGCCCCGCCCACTGAGCCGGCTACTCGGCCTTACCCTGGCCACCGTGCTCGCCCTGTATGCGGCGGTGACCGCGGTGGCACCGTTCGCCTCGGGGGCGACGCTCACCGTCACCGCCTCGGCGGATGCGTACGTGCGTTCCGACCAGGCCGGCACCAACTTCGGAACGTCCCCGCAGCTGGCCAGCAACGCCAACACCGCGAGCGTGATGGTCAGCTATCTGAGCTTCGACGTCTCGGGCCTGCTCGGGCCACCGTCGTCGGCAATCCTGAGCTATTACAGCCAATCCAGTGGGATCACCAAGACTGCGGTGCACGTGGTGTCCGGTGCCTGGAGCGAAACCGGGATCACCTACGCCAACCGGCCGGCCTACGGCGCCACCATCGCCAGCACCGGGACGCTGACCGCCGGCACCCGCGCCGTCGCCGACGTCAGGTCGGCCGTGACCGGCAACGGCACCTTCTCCTTCGCGCTCACTACCACGGCCACCGCCACCCGGTGGGCGGACAGCCGGGAGGCCGCCAACCCGCCACAGTTGATCCTCACGTACCCGGACAGCACGCCGACCCCGACACCGACCGTCACGCCGAGTGCCAGCGCGACGCCGACACCGACCGACACCGCGACCCCGACCTCCACCGCCCCGTCGTCCAGTCCGAGCCAGAGCCCCACGCCGACCCCGACGCCCACCCCGGACCCGGTGATCGTGCTGGCCGGCGACATCGCCTGCAGCCCCGCGGACGCCAACTTCAACGCCGGTGCCGGCACTGCCGGCCACTGCCACATGAGCGTCACCGCGAACCTGGCCCAGGGCCGGCAACCGGCGGCGGTGCTGGCCCTCGGCGATGAGCAGTACAACTCCGGCAGTCCCAGTGACTTCCTTTCCTCCTATGACAGATCCTGGGGACTGGTGAAGGGCCTCACCCGCCCGGTGGTCGGCAACCACGAGTACGGCACCACCGGAGCGGCCGGGTACTTCGGCTACTTCACCACGGCGGCGACCGGCGGTTCGAGCTGCCTGTCCAAGTGCGGCGGGTACTACAGCTTCGACATCGGCAGCTGGCACATCGTGGCCATCAACACCGAGTGCACCCGGATCGACGGCGGCGCGGGCTGTGCTGCCAGCTCACCGCAGGAGACCTGGTTGAAGAACGACCTGGCCCAGCACCCCAACCTGTGCACGCTGGCCTTCGGGCACCGGCCGCGCTGGAGTTCCAACAGCTTCGCCAACGCCGACATCGCCCCGCTGGTCAACGACCTGGCCGCGGCGGGCGTCGATGTCTATGCCGCCGGGCATTCACACAGCTACGAGCGGTTCAACCCGCAGGACGCCAACGGGGCGGCCTCGCCGACCGGTATCACGCAACTCGTGGTCGGCACCGGCGGGTCGTTCTACACCGGCTTCGGCACGGTGGTGCCCAACAGCGCGGTGCACAAGGCGAACATCTTCGGCGTGCTCACCCTGACGCTGCACCCGGCCGGCTATGACTGGTCCTTCGTCGCCGATCCCAGCACGCCGTTCAGCGACTCCGGCACCGCCGCCTGCCACTGAACTCCGCCGGATCAGCCGTCGGGCTGGTCCGCGGTGAGCCGCTGTTCCAGCCGCCGCAGCAGGTCGTTGCACTGCCGGATCGCAGCCGGCTCGTCGTCCAGCACGCCGGCCAGCTCGCGGGCCCAGGCGCCGCGCAGCACGGCCAGGTTGGTCGCGGCCCGCTCGCTGGGATGCACCACGATGCCGCGCCCGGCCGCGGCGGTGCGGGTCAGCATGCCCTTGTGCTCGAGGGCGCGCAGCGCGGTGCTGACGTTGGTGCGCTGCAGCCGGGCCCGGCGGGCGATTTCGCTGGGCGCCGAGCCGGGATGCAGGTCGACCAGCCGCATCACGGTCCGCTCGGTGTCGGTGAGCGGCACCACCTCGTCCCCGGACGGCGTCCGGGCCCGGACCAGCCGGCTGATGGTGAGGATCAGCTGGGCCAGTTCGGAGAGGGCATCGCCGGGGGCCTCACCCGTAGCGTCGCGGGTCACACTGACACCTCCGGATGGTTATGCGTACATTATTATTTGTGCATAACAGTACCGTCGGCAGCCCGGCCATGACCAGGACCACCCGGGTGAAGCTGGCGCTGCTGCTCGGCTCGCTCAGTGCGTTCGGGCCGCTCACCATAGACATGTATCTGCCGGCGCTGCCCGGAATGGCGCGCAGTCTGCGCTCGGACCCGGGCACCATCCAGCTGACCCTGACGGTGTTCGTGATCGGCTTGGCGGCCGGCCAGCTGGTGATCGGCCCGCTGTCGGACGCGCTCGGCCGGCGCCGACCGCTGCTGGCAGGGACCGCGCTCTACGCCGCCAGCTCGGTGTGCTGCGCGCTCGCCCCGTCCGCCGGCTGGTTGATCGGGGCCCGGACGCTGCAGTCCTTCGGGGCGGCTGCCGCCATCGTGCTGGCCAGGGCGATCGTGCGGGACCTGTTCGACGGCCTCGCCATGACCCGGTTCTTCTCCACCCTGATGCTGGTCACCGGCGCCGCCCCGGTGCTGGCACCGGTGATCGGCAGCCAGTTGCTGGCGATCGCGAGCTGGCGCACCGTGTTCGTGGTGCTCACCGGGGTCGGGGTGGTGCTGTTCCTGGCGGTACTGCTGGCGCTGCCGGAAAGCCTGCCGGCCTCCCGGCGACAGCCCGCCGGCCTGGCGTCCCGGCTGCGCACCTTCGCCCTGCTGGGGCACGACGCGCAGTACCTGCGGCACGTGCTGGCGGCGGCCCTGACCTTCGCCGCCATGTTCGCCTACATCTCCGGGTCGTCCTTCGTGCTGCAGCAGGCCTACGGCCTGAGCGCGGCGCGGTTCAGCCTGGCCTTCGCCGTCAACGGCCTCGGCCTGGTCGGCTTCGGCCAGCTCAACCGGCTGCTGGTGGGCCGGGTCGCCACCGAGCACGCGATGCTGGTCGCCGGCCTGCTGGTGGGTGGCATCGCCAGCCTGGGCGTACTGCTGTCCACCGTGCTCGGCGCGCCGCTGCCGGTGCTGCTGGTCTGCCTGTTCGGTGAGGTGTCGACGGTCGGCATCGTGCTGGCCAACGCGACCTCGAAGGCACTGGCCGCGCACGGCGAGCGGGCCGGCGCGGCCTCGTCGCTGCAGGGCCTGCTGCAGTTCCTGGTCGGTGGCCTCGCGTCGGCGGCGATGGGCCTGGCCGGCCGGGGCAGTCCGGTCGGAATGGGCGTCACCATGTTCTGCTGCGCCGGTGCGGCCCTGGCCGTCTACCTGCTGGTCCCGGCGCGGCGGAGCGTTGCGCCGGAGGCTGTCCGCCCCGAGCCGGGGTCGCTCGCCGCCGCCTGACCCCTATCCGTCAAGGGAGTCCAGCCAGCCGAGGATCTGGTCGGTGTGCTCGCCGAGCATCGGCGGTGGCCGGTGCTGGGTGCGGCCGCCGGTGTCGTAGCGCAGCGGCGGCCCGGGCAGGCTGAGCGCACCCAGGCTGGGGTGCTCCACCTCGACCAGCAGCCCCTGGGACCGGGTCTGCTCCCACTCGTAGACCTCGTCCAGCGAGCGCACCTGGCCGGCCGGGGTGCCGAGCTCGGCCAGGATGGCCATCAGCTCCTCGCGGGAGTGGCTGCTGAAGGCGGCGTCGATGGCGGCGATCACCGCGTCCCGGTCGGCGACCCGCTCGGCGTTGCGGGCCCACTCCGGCCGGTCCAGGCCGAACCGGGCCGCGAACGACTGCCAGAGCCGGTCGCTGCCCACCGCGATCTGCACCATGCCGTCGGCGGCCGAGAACAGCCCGTACGGGCAGATCGAAGGATGGTGGCGGCCGGCCACCCCGGGCACCTCGCCGGCCACCGTGTACCGGGTGCCCTGAAAGGCGTGCACCCCGACCATGCCGGCCAGCAGCGAGGTTCTCACGACCTGGCCTCGGCCGGTGCGGTCCCGCTCGTGCAGGGCGGCCAGCACCCCGTACGCGCCGTACATGCCGGCCAGCAGGTCCGCGATCGGCACCCCGACCTTGGTGGGGTCGTCCGGGGAGGAGCCGGTCAGCGACATCAGGCCGCCCTCGCCCTGGGCGATCTGGTCGTAGCCCGGCCGGCGGCCCTCCGGACCGTCATGGCCGAAGCCGGTGATGGACAGCACGATCAGCCGTGGATTGAGTTCCTGCAGTTGCTGCATGGAGAAACCCAGCCGGTCGAGTACTCCGGTGCGGAAGTTCTCTACGAGCACGTCGGCGTGCTTGACCAGCCTCGTGAGCGTCTTCGCACCGTCGGGGTCCTTCAGGTCGAGGGTGATGGATTCCTTGTTGCGGTTGCAGGACAGGAAGTAGGTCGACTCGCGCTCGGCGCCGGTCGGGTGCAGGAACGGCGGCCCCCAGCCGCGTGAGTCGTCGCCGTGGCCCGGCGCCTCGACCTTGATCACCCGGGCACCCTGGTCGCCGAGCATCATCGCCGCGTGCGGGCCGGCCAGCGCCCGGGACAGGTCGAGCACCACCAGGCCGGCCAGCGGCCCGTCGGCGGGATCGGGCTGGTCAAGGGCTGTCTGATCTGGGGCGGTCACCCGCCCAGGCTAGGCGGTCGCAGGCAAGCATCCTCGGGTGGCACCAACACAGTTCCATGCCCGAGAAGGACGCCGCCAGGTCGCCGGCTCAGGTAATAGGGCCACGGACGAGGCGTCGAGCTGTCAATATCGCAACCATGCGCAACCTCTACGTCCTCGGCGCGGCAACCCTGACCGCGATGTCGATAGCGACCCCCGCGGGAGCCGCCCCTCCGGCAGGACACAGGACGGCCACACCCTCTCCGAGTGGGGTGGCCACTCCGGCTCGGGCTTGGTCTCGTGCACGAATCGTTCAGGATCTCCGGTGTACACCGACCCGATCTTCGCCTTCACCGGCGCCCAGGTGCACCCAGGACGGGTCCGGATCACCATGACGGTCCAGAGCTATTCGAGCTCTGTGAAGGTAACCGTGACTCGCTGGGCCACCATTCCAGGCTGACCGTGCACGCTTGGCGACCCATCGAAACCTCGCGGCAACGCGACTGCGGAGGCCTGGTGGTCAGAGATCCTTGCGGGCGAAGGCGATCGCCGCCAGTCCCCCCACCATCGCCACCCAGACCGCGGCCCAGACCAGGTAGCCGGCGGTCAGCGGCGCCACGCTGAGAAACGGGAACGCCTCACTGCCGTTGCCGCCGAACTGCACCAGCGCAGACGGGTCCTGGAAGGCGTGCATCGCCCCGCGCCACAGGCCGTCGGTGGGTAGCAGCATCCGGGACACCGCCCCGACCCGTGCCACCGAATGGTTGCCGAGCGACTCCCCCACGCCGCCCACCACCCCGGCCACCCAGGTGGTGCCGAACAGGCCGACCGCGACCACCCCGGACGCCATCGGCGAGACCGCGGTCGACAGCAGCACCGCCAGGGTGAGCAGCACGGTGGTCTGGAACGCCAGCAGCCCGAGGGCGGCGGCCGGCTGCGGTGGCCAGTAGTCCACCGTGGCCCGCACCACCAAGCACTGGGCCAGGCCCGCCAGCACCACGAAGCCGGCCCCGAAGGCCACCAGTCCCAGCCACTTGCCGAGCAGGAACGCCGACCGGCGGATCGGTCGGGCCAGCACCGCCAGCGCGATGCCGGACTCGGTCTCCCCCGCCAACGTGGGTCCGGCCAGGAACGCGGTGCCCAGTGCTGCGATCAGGCTGTAGCCGAACATCACCAGGTTGAGCAGGATCGACGCGGTCAGCCGGGTCTCGCCGGTGGTCAGCGCACCGTTGCCGGTATTGGCCGCCAACCGGGAGAAGCCCCAGGTGCTGAGCGCGAGCAGCAGCACGGTGAGCGCCGCCAGCGCCAGCAGCACCCGGCGCCGGGACGCCTCGCGCAAGGTGAGCGCCGCGACGGTGAGCACCGTCCGGGCGGTGCCAGTCGGACCAGCACCGGCAGCCGGCCGGGCCGCGACCGCCGCCGTCATCGCTGCACCCCCGGCTGAGCGGTGCCCGGCGCGGCCGACCCGGCCCGCAGGATGCCGAGCAACCTTTCCTCCAAGGTGATCCGGGCCGGCTCCACGGCGTGCACCCGCACCCCGAGGGCGGCAAGGTCGCTCACCAGGTCCGGCACCGCTGCCTCGTCGTCGTCGGCCGGCAGCGCCACGGTGTACCAGTCGCCGGCCTGCTCCACCCTGCCGACCGCGGCCAGCCGGGCCCGCGCCGGGGCGGCCAGGCCGGTCAGGTGCAGCCGCAGCTCGCGCTGGCCGAGCAGTTCGGAGAGCGTGCCGGCGGCAGCGACCCGTCCCCGGTCCAGGATCACCACCCGGTCGCAGACCCGCTCCACCTCGCCGATCAGGTGCGAGTTGAGCAGCACCGCCACCCCGCGGGCCTTCAAAGCCAGCACGATGTCGCGCACGTCCACCCGGCCGAGCGGGTCCAGCGCGCTGGTCGGCTCGTCCAGCACCACCAGTTCGGGCTCGGCGACCAGGGCGACCGCCAGCCCGAGCCGCTGCTGCATCCCCTTGGAGAAGCCGCCCACCCGGTCGGCGGCCCGGTCAGCCAGGCCCACCAGTGCCAGGCAGTCCTGCCGGGCACCGACCGGTACGTCGAGGCCGGACAGCCGGACGTGCAGGCCCAGCACCTCGGACGCGGTCAGCCAGGGCTGGTAGCGGAACAGCTCCGGCAGGTAGCCCACCCGGGCCCGCGCCGCCGGGTCGGTGGCGGGCCGGCCGAGCAGCATCACCTCGCCGGCGTCCGGACGCACCAGGCCCAGCAGCATCTTGATCACCGAGGTCTTGCCGGCGCCGTTCGGGCCGAGCAGGCCGACCACGTCACCGCGAGCCACCTGCAGCGACACGTCCTCGACGGCGTGCCGCTTGCCGTACCGCTTGCGCAGCCCGGAGGCCCAGACCGCGGGGGCGGCCGGCAGGCCGGCGACCAGCCCAGCCAGCTCGCGCTGCGCGGAACCGACCCGCTCGGCCTTGACATCGGAGGTCACTGCAGCCCCCGGGCGATCATCAACACCTCGTCGGCGCCGAGGGATCCGGCCACCACGGTGACCTTGCCGTCCTGCACCCAGGTCACCGCGGCCAGCGTCCGGTCCCTGGTCTGCAGCACGGTGGCCGGCATGCCGTTCACGCTGTCCTGCCGGGTGGTCACCCGGTCGGCGGGCACCGGCAGCGGTAGCGTGGAGCCGTCCCCGGCGAAGGTGCGCAGCTGCTCGGCCACCGGGGCCGGCAGACCGGGCAGGGTGAGCAGATAGTCGCGCAGCACGGTGAACGGAACGCCAGAGGAGAACGCGGTAGGCGCCACCACCCGGCCCACCACCAGGGCGGGCACCCCGGTGCCGGACTTCCAGACCTCGGCCACGCCGGGCCCGGCCGCCAACCGCACCGAGCTGCCGTCCAGGCCGGCCGGGGGCGCGGGCAGGCTGGCACCGGCCGCCGCGGCAGCAGCGGCGGCCTTGCGGGCGGAGAAGGTGAAGGTGGCGCCGGCCTTGCCGCCCACCTGGTAGGCCGGGTCACCGCTCACCCCGCGGGGTAGCCGGACCACCTCCGGCACCGGCAGCCCGGTGGCGGCGCCGGCAGCGGCGGCGTCGGCGACCTCGTGCACGTCCGGCTGGGCGGTAACGGTCACGGTGCCGTACGCGCTCAGGTCCGGCAACGACACCAGGTCGGCGGTCTTCAGCGGCACCGCGGTGATCCGCTCGGTGTGGAAGATCTGCAGCCAGTCGTTCGCGGCGGCGGTGCCGGCGCCGGCCAGCACCACCCCGACGGCCAGCGCCGCGGCGGCCGGCCGGCGCAGCTGGCCACGCCACCGGCGGGACGGCACGGCGACCCGCTCGGGGCCGGCCGCCGGCCGGCTGGTGGTCAGCCGGCTCGTGGTCAGCCGTTGCCAGGCGGCGTCGACGTCGAGGTCGGCGGTCCCGGTGGCCAGCGCCGCACCGACCAGGTCGGCGTCGGAGCGGGTGGCGACGAGGGCGTCCAGGCAGTGCGGGCAGTCGGCGACATGCTGCCGGTCGGCATCGGCCACCCCGGCCGGCTCGTCGAGCAGCCGGCGCAGCACGCCTTCAGTCGGATGACGCATGACGGTTCAACTCCTTGCGTAAAGCGGATTCGGCGCGTCGCACGGTGGTGCCGACGCTGCCCGGGGACAGCTCGAGGGCCGCGGCGACGTCGGCGTAGCTCAGGCCGCTGTGCCGCAGCACCAGGGCCACCGCCTGCGTGCGGGGCAACGTGCCGAGCGCGGCGCGTACCCGGCTGCGCTCCTCGCGGGTGACCACCACCTCGGCCACATCGGCGACCGTCGGCGGCGGCGCGCCGGTCTCCTCCCGGGCAGCACGGCGACGGCCGGACCGCAGCAGGTTCAGCGCGGTGTGGGCGGCGGCGACGCACAGCCAGCCGGTGGCCTGCTCGGCCGGCACCGCGGTGCGACCGAAGGCCAGAAAGGCGTCCTGGGCGACGTCCTCGGCCTGGTCGGCCGACCCGAGCACCCGGGCCGCCACCCCGACCACTTGGCGGTAGTCGCGGCGGAAGATCGAGTCCAGGTCGGCCCGCAGGTCGGCGCGTGACACGACCACCTGCCTCTCGTCCCGCCTCGCCGCCTCGGGTGCCGGCAGGACGGCCGTCGTTGCTCGAACCGGGTCCATACCCATCTAGCACCGCCGACGGCGGAAATGTGACATCGGTGGCGCACCAGCTGCCGGCCGCTGCTGTCCGCACCCTTCCAGATCGTGTCACGAATCGCCCGGTGGGCCAGAGATGTGGAGGGCGCCCCCCTGCAGCCGAGCGATGCGGCTTCGGCTTCGTGGGCAGGAACCGCCTACTGCATGGGACCACGAAGCGGATGCCGGTGTTGTCGTAGGCGATCGCCAAGCCGGAGCAGGCACAGGAGTCTTTCGGCGCTCCTGACCGTCGGCAGGCCGATCGGGGTGCCGGTTTCGGCGCGGATCACCTCACCCTGCGTTGAACGTGATGACCTCGATGCTCAGTCAGCGTCGATGCAGAAGCGGATACTGGCGACCTGCTCGGGAACACCCGATCAGACCGTTTGAGGTCTTATTGGTACTGGAACCCGCCTTCATTTTCCTGCCCTGGCATGACCAGCGCGCACCTCGCACCGGCAACACTGTGTCGCGGTCGGCACCTAGAGGTTCACCGCGCTGCCAGCCGGGCGACACAACACCAAATTTCCGACCGACCGCGGGCGCAAGGCGCATCATGATCCGCATGGAGATCGAGAAGACAAGAGGCGGACCCGATGTCGAGTACCTGTTGGACCTGTTTCGGCAAGGAGCTCGGGCCCGGCCCGATGAGAGCTATTGGCTAGCACGAGACAGTGGCGTGCCGGTCGGCGTTCTGGCGGGCGGCCATCAGTTCAGCAACTGGGGTTTGATCTCCGACCCGCATGATCCAGGCGAGTACGCATCCTGGATCGCTGAGATCTTCGTCGAGGAGCCTCGACGGAACGAAGGTATCGGGAGTTCTCTCGTCAGCGCGTTCCTTGACGATGCGAAGCGGACTCCGAACAGATCCGTCCTTGTAGGGCCTTCTGAGGCTGACGATGATTACCAGCGTCGCGTCGAATTCTTCAGCAGACATGGTTTCCGATGGACGACGGTCGCTGACGACTACCTGCCAAGGAAACCCTGGCTGATGATCCATGATCTGGCGACTGATGACCGTCGCCGGCGAGCGGGCGGATGAGTTAAAGCATCCGGTCCTTACCCTGGGCCGGGCGCGGTCACGTCTTGAAATGCGCGGCTGTGAGCCACCGACCCGCCGCGTTTCACGCACTCGAGATGGCTGCCTGACTAACGGTCCAAGCGGTCGTAGGTGGCGGACTCGGCGCCGCCGGACAGGCTGGCGTAGCCCGGACCGCGATCGAAGAACGGCCGGTCGGTCGGACGCGCCGCCCGCAGCTCGGCCCGCAACGCCACGGTGGCGGCGTCGTCGACCGCCAGCGCGTCACCCTCGCCGGTGAGCAGCACGCCGTAGTCAGTGCGGGCCGCACCGGCCGACACCTTGCCCCACTGCACGTCGCGCAGCACCGCCGCCGGCGCCCGGTCCAGCGGATCGCCCCAGCCGCCGCCGCCGGTGGTGCGAATCCGGATCACCTCGCCGGCCCGGACCGGTTCGGCATCGGCCAGGGCGTCCACCACCCGCTCGTTCTCACCGTCCGGGTCGATCACCACCGAGAACGGCCGGCCGGCCAGACCACCCTTCACCCCCCAGCAGGCCAGGATGGAGCGGTCCGCGATGGACATGAAGTGGCCGTCGGACAGCATCCGGATGTGCTTGTCGTAGCCCAGGCCGCCGCGGAACTGTCCCGGTCCGCCGGAGTCCGTCGCCAGGCCCAGCCGCTCGATGAGGAACGGGAAACGGGCCTCGGTGAACTCGGTCGGCAGGTTGCGGGAGTCCGGCACCACGTGGATGGTGTCCTCGCCGTCGGCGTAGTACCGGCCGCCCGAGCCGCCGCCGAGCACCTCGCGCATCAGGTACGGACGGCCGTCCCGGTCGTTGCCGTAGACGCCGGTGTAGCGGATGGTCTCCTGGTCGGCCGGCATCCGGCCGTCCACCGCCTTGGCCAGCACCCCGGCCAGCACTCCCAGCAGCCGCAGGATGACGAACGTCCGGGCGTTGGTCGGGGCCGGGAAGACCGGGGTCAGCAGGGTGCCCGGCGGTGGGAAGCGCATCTCGATCAGCGGCACCACGCCCTCGTTGACGTCCAGCTCGGCCATCCGCTCGGGGGTGTCGGCCAGGTTGCGCAGGATCGGTGCCAGCCACTTCTTCAGGAAGTTGCCGTCGGCGTAGTCGGCGCAGTGGTTGATCGGCCCCTTGGCCTGCGGCGCGGTGCCGTCGAAGTCCAGGATCAGCCTTTCCCCGTCGGCATCGTCGGCACCGGTGCGGGTCAGCGTGATCCGCTGGGTGTGCAGCTTCGGTGCGTCCACCCCGTCGTGCTCGGCGTAGTCCTCCCAGGTCCAGCTGCCCACCGGGATCTTGGCCAGGATCTCGCGCCGGTAGGTCTCGGTGGTGCGCTCGACGATCTGGTCGAAGCAGGCCTCGACAGTGTCCCGGCCGTACCGGGCGAACAGCTCGGCCAGCCGGCGCGAACCCATCAGGCAGGCGGCGCATTCGGCGTCCAGGTCGGCGGCCAGCGACTCGGGCATCCGGGAGTTGCGGGTCATGATCCGCAGCGCGGCCTGGTTCGGCACGCCCTGGTCCCACAGCTTGATCGGCGGCACCATCAGGCCCTCTTCGAAGACGCTGGTGGCGTGGCTGGGCATCGAGCCCGGCACCGCGCCGCCGATGTCGTCGTGGTGGCCGAAGGCCTGCACGAAGGCGACCACCTCGGGCCCGTTTCCCGAGTCGTGGAAGACCGGAACGGTCACGCACAGGTCCGGCAGGTGCCCGATGCCGCCTTCGGACTCGTAGACGTCATTGTGGAAGAACACGTCGCCCGGACGCATCTCGGCCAGCGGGAAGTCCCGGGCGATCGGGTGCACGAGTGCTGAGTAGCTGCGGCCGGTGAGCTTGCGCAGCAGCCGGTCGTGGATACCGGCCCGGAAGTCGTGGGCGTCCCGGATCATCGGCGACCGGGAGGTGCGCGCGATGGCGGTCTCCACCTCCTGCTCGACCGAGGCGAGGCTGCCCTGCACGATCTCCAGCACGATCGGGTCCACCGCGGCGCCGCGGTCTGTCGTGAGGAAGTGCGAGGTGAGCGAGCCGGTCATCGGACCGTCCTTGGTGACGATCAGGTTGCCGAACCGGTCCAGTTCGGCGGTGAAGCCGGGGTGGATGGGCACCGTGGAACCGAACTCCTCGATCACGGCCGGCCCGCTGACCCGCTCGCCGGGACTGAGTTTCGTCCGGTCGTACAACGGGGTCGGCTGGTAGCCGGTGTCGTCGAAGCAGACCTCCCGGACCCCGGTCTGCGCGGCCTCGGCGCAGTCGGCGAACTCGGCCAGCTGCGGGCGGCGGATCGGTCCGATCCCGGTGACCCGCAGGTTCACCCACTCCACCCGCTGTCGCGGGTCGGCGGCGAAGGAGTAGCCGTACAGCTCGGCATGCGCCTGGTGGAACGCGGCCGCCACCTCGTCGAGTTCGGCCCGGCCCAGCGGGCCGTCCGGCACCGGCACCCGCACCTCGAAGGCCTGCCCGAAGTAGCGCAGGTCGGCGGTGCGGCGGAACTGCTGCTCGGCCGGGGCGAAACCCTCCCTGGCCAGCGCCTCGGCGGCCTGGCCGGTGAGCTGCTCGACGATCTCGCTGACCGTGTCGGCCTGCAGCGCGTCGTGCTGCGCGACGCAGGTCTGGACGTAGTCGTTGCGCACGTCGACGGTGAGCAGCCCGAACGCCGAGACGTTGCCGGGCTCGGGCGGCACCAGCACCCGGGCCAGGCCCAGGATGTCGATCAGCCGGCAGAGCAGCAGCGAGCCGGAGCCGCCGAAGGTGGTCAGGGTGAACTCGCGGACGTCCAGGCCGCGCTGCACGGTCACCTGGCGCAGCGCATTGGCCTGGTTCCACGCCGAGATCTCCAGCACCCCGAGCGCGCAGGCGGCCGGTTCCAGGCCGAGCTTGCCGGCCAGCTGGTGCAGGCCGGTACGGGCGGCGTCGGCGTCCAGGCCGATCTCACCGCCCAACAGGTGCGGCGGGATCCGGCCGAGCACCACATGGGCGTCGGTGACGGTGACCTCGGTGCCGCCCTTGCCGTAGCACAGCGGCCCGGGCTCGGCGCCGGCCGAGCGCGGCCCCACCTTGAGGGCACCCTCCGGCGACAGCCAGGCGATCGAGCCGCCGCCCGCCCCGACGGTCACCACGTCGATCATCGGGATCTTGGACGGGTACTGCCCGACGCTGCCCTCGGTGGTCAGCGCCGGCTGGCCGTCGAGCACCACGGCGACGTCGGTGGAGGTGCCGCCGCCGTCGCAGGTGAGCACCCGGTCGAAGCCGGCGTGCTCGGCGATCAGCGCGGCGCCGAGCGCGCCGGCGGCGGGGCCGGACAGCACCGTGCTGATCGGCTGGCGCACCACCTCTTCGGCCGACAGCACGCCACCGTTGGACTTCATCACGTAGAACGGGATCGGCGGTTCCTGCCGCAGGCCGTCCAACCGGTGCCGGATGGAGCGGACGTAGCGGGCCACCTTGGGCTTGACCGCGGCGTCCACCAGGGTGGTCATCGCGCGCTCGTACTCGCGGTACTCGCGCAGCACCTCGGCCGAGATCGAGACGACCGCGTCCGGGTGCTCGGTAGCGAGGATGTCGCGCATCCGCAGCTCGTGGTTGGGGTTGGCGTAGGAGTGCAGCAGGCAGACGCCGATGGTGTCGATGCCGTTCACCCTGAACCAGCGGGCGATCTCGCGGGCCTGGTCCTCGTCGAACGGCCGGACCTCGGCGCCGGTGTGGTCCAGCCGGCCGGCCACGGTCCGGACCCGGTGCACCGGGACGATCCGGTCCGGCTTCACCCAGAAGTAGCTGTTGCCGTAGCCGTCCGGCACCGACTGCCGGGCGATCTCGAGCAGGAACTCGTACCCCTCGGTGGTGACGAAGCCGAGGTCGCCGACCTTGCCCTCCAGCAGCTGGTTGGTGGCCACCGTGGTGCCGTGGCTGACCGCCGCGATCGCCGCGCCGTGCTCGGCTTCGGCAAGGCCGAGCCGGTGCAGCACCTTGGCGATGCCGGCCAGGAACCCCTCGGCCGGGTCGCTCGGAGTGGAGGCGGTCTTGGTGCTGATCCGCCGGCCGGTGTCCTCGTCGAAGGCCACCACGTCGGTGAAGGTGCCGCCGGTGTCGATGCCGATCCGAATGCCTGCCACAGCCTCGATCCAACTGGCAGATGTTGCTCAGCGCTTGGGCGAATCTTGCCCTGAGCGCGAGGGCTGACTTGGCACGTCGAGTGTGCCGCAGGGTCATGCAACTGCGTTGTCGGTGCGAAGCAGTAGCGTTGGTCTGTTCGGTACATGTCGGCCAAGGGGGCAAAATGACGCGTCGCGCTCAACCGCAGCATCGACGGAGTCGAGAATCGACACCGGAAAAGCTCATGCGACGCACTATGCTGCAAACCTCTGTCATTGGTGGTGTAGTAACCCTTTTGGCCGCAGTTATAGCTCGCTATCCTGCGCCTGCACAATCCCCGACGCCCGCAAGCACAGCTTCCCCGGATGCGTCAGCTATCCACGTTTCCGAAATCTTCCAAGGTCTCGCCAGCAAGAATCCTGAAATAACCCTTAACTCGCTGGAATTGCTGGGCATCATCATGGATAAAGAACAGGATCCGGCGATTCGCCAACGCATTCTCCTTCGGGTTGCCTTTTTCGTTCGCTCACACGCACCTGTACCAGTGGGTGGTACTTATCAGTACTGCAGCGAGGAATCAGGCCGTCTGATTTCGTCCGAAGTTTTGGCCGGCATGCAGCTCATCGGCTTCCGCAGGAGCGAGGATCTCGGCGTCCATCTCGATCTCAGCGGATCTAATCTCGCCTATATCAAGCTGCCGAACCTTCGCCTTGACAACATTAGCTTTGATGGCGCATTGCTGTGCCGGGCCATCATGACTAGAGCTACCTTCACCAATTCCAATTTCGACCACGCAACCCTGCGCTATTCAATAACAACCGGTGCAGTTGGGCTAAGTGCCACGAACCTTAAAACAGTTGCGACACTCTGCGGTGCCGAATTGCCACTGTCTCTTCGAGCTGATCCGGACCTTCGACGACTCGAAGCAACAGATCCTGAACCACACCTGTCCTGCAACGTTCAGGACTAACACGCAGACTCGTTGCCCACGACCTGAACTGTTCCCCTCAACCAATAAAGGACCGGGTTATCTCCGGTACGGAGGTAACCTGAGTCGTGACATCGACACCGAACCCGTATTCGAGGGTTCGCAGGTCCAGCGCCTGTTCGCTGGGCGCCGCCATTACCGTGGTGTGCCTGCTGGCCAGCGGCTGCGCGAGCAGCGACCGCGAGGCGAAGCCGGCGGGAACGCCGGCCCGGACCAGCGCCCTGCCCACCGTGATCAGCCCGGTTCCGACGTCGGCCGGCGACTGCGGCACCGCTTCCGATCCGGGCAACCCGGACGGCGGCGTGGTCGCCGGGCTGGACTGGCCGGCCGGCGACCGGGCGCTGGGCACCGCCGCCCGGGCCTACCTCTGCGTCGGCGGTTTCACCGATGCGATTCTCACGCTCACCCAGACCGGTAGCACGGTGGCGGTGCAGCCGGCCCGTTTTCGGGTGCCGGACGGTGGCGGCGTGCTGCCGTTGACCATCACCGCCGCCAAGGCCGGCCGCACCACCCTGTGGCTGCGCATGACCAATACGGCCGGCCGGGAGCAGCTGGCCAGGCAGGTCGGCGTGGTGGTGGCGGACAGCCGGTCCTGGCATTTCGACAAGTCCAACTGACCGGCCGCATCAGGGCATGCACGGGAGGATCCCGGGCGTCGGCCGGCGCTACGATCGCCCATCGCGAGGGAGGGGTGTCGATGGCCGATGCCGAGGACGTGTGCCGCATCGCGCAGGCCCTGCCACACGTGGTCGAGATCGACAGCGCCGGCTTCGATTTCCGGGTTGCCGGTAAGGGCTTCGTCTGGTCCTACCCCGAGCGCGAGCCGGGCAAGCGGCGGGTCATCCGCACCGACATCGCGGTGCTGTTCGTGGGTGACGAGGCGGAGAAGCAGGCGCTGCTGCTCGGCGAACCCGAACTCTTCTTCACCACCACGTCTTATGACGGCTTTCCGCTGGTGATGCTGCGGTTGGACCGGGTGGAGGTCGAGCGGTTGCGCGAACTGGTCACCGACGCCTGGCGGATGCGGATTCCGGCTTCGCTGCTCGTCGACCTCGATTAGCCGAGTGATCGAGCCCGGGCGGGCCTTGACGCCGGTATCGTAGGTGTGTGAATTCTTCGTTAGATGCGGTGGCTGGTCAGGGCGAGCAGGCCGAACCAGCGCTCGTCGCGGTTTCTACTTGGCCGGCTACCCGGCTCGGGTACCGGCTCGCCGGGACGGCCGCCGAGCCCGAGCTGTCGATCACCGTGTCGGCCGGCGCGCCCGGGCCGGACGACTGCTGCGAAGCCATCGCGCGATCAGGCGCGGAGCAAGCGGGGCGCTACCAGCAGATCGGCGCCCAGCTCGACGAACCGGGGCTCACCGTCTCACTGCTCACCTCCCTCAACGCCGGCTTGCTGCTGCCGGTCCCTGAAGGTGTCGCGACGCTGCGCTGCTTCGCGCGCTCCGCCGAGCTGTTCGCACAGGCCACGGCCACTGCCGCCGGGCCCGAACTCACCGGCCTGGCGACCCTGGACGAACTGCTCGACCGGTACGGCCTGACCGCCGATCGGCTGGCCGCCGCGCACGCCGACCGCCCGCTGAACCGGCTGCTGGAAGCCGGCCAACCGTTGGCCATGCGGACCGGCCAACTCGAGCCGGACACCGTTCCGGCCGGCCTCGACACCCTGGCCCAGGTCGCCGCCGGCCTGCACTTGGCACCGGGACAACTGCTCACCGACAATCGCGGGCTGCGGCTGGCCGTCGAGCCGGCGGTGATGCTTCCTGGCGTCATGTCGCTGCCCCTCGAGGCCAGGATTCCTTACCGGGTGCAGCCCGGCGACACCCTGGCAGACCTGGCCCGGCGGTTCGGCAGCTCACCGCGCGAGGTGGTCGCCGGCAATGCCGAGGTCGCCGGCACGCTGCGGCCCGGCACCCGCGTCGAGGTTGCCGTGCCGGTCGACGGCGAGTCGGTGCTGGCAAGCACCGACACGGTGGCCGGCGACTCGATCTCCGCTGTCGTCGCGCGGCTGGCCGGCCAGCATGCCGGGGTGGGCCTCGATGCGGTCGCAGACGCCCTCGACCAGCTGGGGCCGGTGCTCGAAGCCGGGCCGGTGCTGAGCTGTCCGCTTGCCGTGCTGGGCAGCGGTCGCAGCGACGGCGTCCCGCTCACCGCCGCCGAGGCGGCGGCCGACTTCGGTTGCCCACCGGCCGCGTTCGCCGCCGCCAACGCCGCGCTGGTGGGCGTGCTGCAGCCCGGCGTCCGGCTCAGCCACGGTGACCGAACCACCACCACGGCCGTCCAGGACACCCTGCATTCGGTGCTGGACAGGCTCGGGCCGGACACCGGTCTGCCGTGGCCGGAGCGGCTCGGTCAACTGCTGGCCGCGCATGCCACCGTGCCGATGTTCCGGGACGGCGCACGGGCATTGCTGCCGGCGCTTGCGGTGACCGTCTCGGCCTCGCCGGCGCATGCCGTGGAACCGGATGGCTCCGCGGTGCCGCTGACGGTGACGCTGCGGCTGGCGCGCGGCGAGGAGCGCGCCGACACCTCCGTCCCGCCCGCCGACGGCTGGGACGACCTCGTCGAGGCCTGCCTGGCAACACTGCCCGCCGTCCGGCTCGCGACCGATCCGCAAGGCACGGTGTGGGCGGTGCCGTTCGGCGGCACCGGCATCTCCACCGTCCGGATCGACCCGGCGGCTGACCCTGCGGTCTTCGGGCTGCCCGCGGCGTACCCCACCCTGCTCGACTTCACCGCCCTGGTCAGCCCGGCCACCGAACAGGGAGAGCTCGGCGCGCCGGTAACCCAGCAGTTCAGCGGAGCGGACACCGAGCTCTGGGGCCGGCTGTTGCTCACCGACCTGGACCGTTGCCTCACCGAGCCGTTGCGGAGCCGGTTGCCCGACGCCGCACAGGCCGAGCTGGCCGAGATCCGGCGCCAACTGGCGACGACGCTGGCCGGCAACCTGGCGCCGGTCCTGCACGGCGGGCACGCCGGCCCGGCGCTGGCTACCGCCCGTACCGCGTTCGCCTCGCTCGCACACACCGGACTCGCTTCGACCTACGCTGCCGCGGTACTGGTCCACTACCCGGCCACGGTGGCCGCACCGTACGGCGGCGAGGGCCAGCCGGCGGCCCGGTTGGCGGGCAACCTGCAGACCTCTGCCCAGCCGGAACTCCACCTGTCCGGCAGCCGGATCGAGCTGGCACCGTCCGCCGCGGGGTGCACCTTCGCGCTGGGGACCGCCGACCCGTCGAGAGCGATGGGTGTGCCCCTCGCCCCGCACCAGACCCTCGAGGGCGTCGAACTCGACGGGCCTGAGGGGCCGGTGCTGTTGCAGTTCGCCCATCCGCTGGCGGGGAACTACCTGCCGGAGGGTGCCGAGCTGGCGGTCGCCGACCTGCCACCGGTCGAGGTACCCGTTCCGCTGCGGGACCATCCGCACCCGGCGGTGGCTGTGCCGATGACCGCGACGGCCAGCTTCACCGGCCCGGGACAGCCCAGCCTGGCAGCCGCGCTGCGGTGGACGGCCGGCCTGAGCTACACCCACCAGCACGCTGCCCAGGACATCGTCCGGCTGACGCTCGGCCGGCCGGTGGCCGCCTCCGCTCCGGTGGCGACGCCGGGCAACCTCGCGCTGGCCGAGGCGCTGGCGAGGTACGCGACTGCGGCGCCGACGCTGATGGGTCTTCTCGACGCGGACGGCCTGCCGTCGGAGGACGCCAGGCCCGGGCGCGCTGCTGCCACCGCGCTGGTCGAACTGGCCACCGCGGTCGCCACCGCCTGGCGTGACCACCGCATCGAGCGCACCCCGGCCGGCACCGCGGAACCGGTTTTCACCGGAAACCCCGACGCAACCTGGCTGACCGGCGACTACCGGCTGCGTGCGGTCTATGCCGGCGGTCCGGATGACGAGCGCCTGCTGGACCGGTTGGTGGTGAGTCGGGCCGACGCCACGGGGGGCTGGCCGGAGATCGCCGTCGACCTCGGCGACCGGCAGGTGGTGTTGACCCCCGGCCCGGTCGCCGAGGGCAGCTGCGAGTACACCGTCGACGAGCAGCTGACCGTGGGGGGTCCGCTGACCGTCCGGGTGGCCTGGCCCGGCCTGCTCGGCACGCCTACCGCCGGCGCCGCGGTCACGCTGTCCGTGCGGCGGAATCCGGCACTGCCCGGCGTCTCGCCGGACTTCGTGCTGGGCGCCGAGCCGGTTCGGGTCGAGATCGCCAGCCCGTCGCTGCGCTGGGTCGAACCGCTGACGTTGCCCGGTGACGACCTGGCGCAGGCACTGCAGCAGACCTTCGAGGTGCTCGCCGATAAGCATCCGGAGCGCCGGGCCACCATCGAGGTCCGCTATGCCGAACCGCTCGGTGAGGTGCAGTTCGTCCTACCGGCGTTGCTGGCCGAGGCCGTGCTGAACGCCGAATCGGCGATCTCGCTCGCCGCCGCGATGCGGGACTGGCAGCTCAAGGCTCTCACCACAGTCGCCGATGAAGCAGTCTGGCAGCTGTGCGTGAGGGTGGACTCGCCCCGGGGCGGCGAGCCACCGCTGGTCACCTTCGAACAGCTGGTGTACCCCGCCTCGCCGGGTGGGGAGCCGGCGTTGGTGCCGGTGGGAGTCTGACCGCCGGACTTCCAGCTGCAGTAAACGCAGCCGCGAACTAGCCGAGTTTGAAGGAGGATCGGCCTTCGCCGAGCAGCAGTTCGGCGTTCTTGCGGATCAGCGTGAGGTTGCGGTCGGCCAGGTGGTCGAAGGTCTGCGGCACCGACGAGCCCGGGCTCATCGAGCGCATCGCGGTGTCCGGGTCCAGCCGGGCCGACACCCAGCATTCGTGCGACGACGCCCGCGCCACCACCTCGGCGGTCGGCGTCACGATCATCGAGTTGCCGAAGTAGATCACCCCACCCGGATCGGTGCCGGTGGCGTTCGCCCCGATGACATAGACGTGATTGTCATACGCCCGGGCCCGGTTGGTCAGCTCCCAGATGTCGGCGGGACGCAGCAGCGCCGACGGCCGGCAGATGATCTCGGCGCCAGCCAGCGCGGTGATCCGGGACAGCTCCGGGTAGTCGCCGTCGAAGCAGATGATCACCCCGATCCGGCCCAGCGCGGTGTCGACCACCAGCACGTCCTCGCCCGGGGTCACCCAGCCACCCCGGTCGGCGCGTTCGGTGCCGAACGGGTGGGTCTTGCGGTAGACGCCCAGCAGCTCGCCGGCCGGGTCCAGCACCACCGCGGCGTTGTAGACCACGCCGCGTTCCGGCCCGCGCTCGTAGGTTCCGAGCACCAGGTGGGTGCCGAGCTCGGCGGCCAGGTCGGCGAACGGTTGCAGCACCGGACCCGGCAGCTCGCTGACCAGGTCCCACAGCTCCTCTGTGCCGAGCCCCGGAGTGAAGCCGGTGGTCACCGACTCGGGCAGCACGATCAGCTCGGCGCCGGTGGCGGCGTGGCACTGCCGGGTCAGTTCGAGCGCTCGCTCGGTGTTGGCGGCGACGCTCGCCGCGGTCAGCGGACCCGGCGCGGGTGCCAACTGCACCGCGGCCGCCACGAACTCACGCATCGCCGAGCCTCCCCATCTAGATCCGTCGACCACCTCGGGCCACCCGCACCCCGACCAGCACCCCGGCCAGCGCGGTGGCCGCACCGAACACCGCTCCCAGTATGAACGACACCGGCTCGCCCGGGCGGGTCGCGATCCGGCCCGGCACCGCATCGCGGTACACCGCCGGCATGCCGGGCCCCGCAGCCGGTGCCTCGGCGGCTGGTGCGACAGCCCGGGTGCCGGTCAGCACGTCGTCCACCGCACCGAAGAACTCAGTCGCCAGCTTCTTGGCCACCCCGACCAGCATCCGCTGGCCGACGCCGCCGATCACCCCGCCGACCACCGCGTCGGCGTCGTAGCTGAGCCGGGTGACTGCACCGTCCTCGGCCAGCGTCACCGTCACGTCCGTGCTGACGGTACCCGGGGCGCCGGCGCCGGAGGCCTTCATCAGAAAGGTGTTGGGCTCGGCCAGGTCGGTCAGCGACACGGTGCCGGTGTAGCTGCCCTTGATCGAGGCCACCCCGGCGGTGACCGTCATGTCGTAGCTGTCCGGGCCGGTCGCCACCAGCCGATCACAGCCGGGAATGGTGGCCACCAGCACCGCCGGATCACGCAGCGCAGCCCAGACCCGCTCGACCGGCGCGTGCAGCACCGCCTCGCCCGTCACTTTCACGACCGGTCCCCTTTCTGCTGGCTCCGAGCGGCGTCGGCCGTCCCGGTCGAATCGGCCTGGGCCGGCTCGGTTGCCGCGGCCCGCGCCGCGCGGAGTTCGAACAGCTCGCTCGGCGAGATCGGCATCGCGGTGATGGCGAAACCCTCGGCGTCGGAGATGGCCGCGGCGAACACTGCCGCGCTCGGGATCACCCCGGCCTCGCCGGCGCCCTTGATGCCCAGCGGGTTGAGCGGCGACGGCGTCTCGAGATGGTCGATCTCGATCGAGCGCGGCACCTCGGAGACGTAGGGCATCAGGAAGTCCATGAACGAGGCGTTCAGCAACTGCCCGGCCTCGTCGTAGGCCATCCGCTCGTACAGCGCTCCGCCGACGCCCTGTGCCACCCCGCCGTGCACCTGGCCCTCGACGATCATCGGGTTGATCAGGGTGCCGCAGTCGTGCACCACGCAGTAGCGCAGGATCGTGATCTCGGCGGTGTCCGGGTCGGTCTCCACGATCACCGCGTGCATGCCGTTGGCAAAAGTGGAACCGATCGGCGAGTAGTAGTCGCGGCCCTCGATGCCGGGCTCGTCGTCCTCGGCAACCGGCGCGGAGTCCGGATGGCCGACCGCGAACTGGGTGGCCGCCTTGGACGCCTCGTCGAAGGCGTAGCGCAGCGGGTTGGACAGCACCGCCACGGTGCCGAGCGAGATCTCGGTGCCGGGGCTGCCCTTGACCCGCACCATGCCGTCGGTGATCTCGAGGTCACCGGGCTCGGCCTCCAGCGCGTCGGCCGCCACCTTGAGGATCTTGGTGCGGGCCGCGCGGGCCGCCAACGCGATCGCCGAACCGCTCATCACCGCGGCGCGGGAGGCGAAGGTGCCGACCGCGTAGGGAAAACGCCGGGTGTCGCCGGTGACCACCTCGATGTCGGACATCGGCACGCCCAGCTCGTCGGCGACGATCTGGGCGAACGCGGTTTGGTGGCCCTGGCCCTGCGAGGTCAGCCCGGTGGCCACCTTCACCTTGCCGGTGGTCTCGACCTGCACATGGCCGCCCTCGTACGGGCCGACGCCGGTTCCCTCGACGTAGCAGGCCAATCCGATACCGACCCGGCGTCCCTCGGCACGCGCGGCGGCCTGGTAGGCCGGCCAGTCGTCCCAGCCGACCAGCGCCTTCAGCTTGGCCAGCGACGCCGGGAAGTCCCCGGAGTCATAGATCAGCGGCCGGCCGTCCTGGAAGATCAGGCCGTGGTCGTAGGGCATCTCGTCGGGCCGGATGAAGTTGCGCTCCCGCACCTCGGCCCGGTCCAGGCCGAGGTAGCTGGCGATGGCGTCCATGGTGCGCTCCATCGCGTACACGCCCTGCGGCCGGCCGGCGCCGCGGTACGGGGTGACGATCACCGTGTTGGTGTAAAGGGATTCGAACTCCACCCGGTACGCGCCGGGCTTGTACGGCCCGAGCAGCTGGGTCGAGGTGATGATCGGCACGATCAGTCCGTACGGGATGTAGGCGCCGTGGTCGTGCCAGAACCGCACCGAGAGCCCCAGCAGCCGGCCGTCGTCGTCGAAGCCCACCTCGACGTGCTGCTGCTGGCCGCGCTCGTGGGCGGCGGAGATGAAGTGCTCGCGCCGGTCCTCGGTCCACTTCACCGGACGGCCCAGCGCGCGGGCCGCCATCGGCACCAGCACCTCCTCCGGCCACGGATGCACGATCTTGACCCCGAAACCGCCGCCGACATCCGGGGTGATCACCTCGACGCTGCCCAGGTCCAGGCCGAGCTTGACCGCGACCGCGGCGCGCACCCCGGTCGAGGTCTGGGTGGAGGTCCAGATCCGCAGCCGCTGCGCGTCGCCGTCCCAGCGGGCCAGCACGCCGCGGCCCTCCAGCGGGGTGCTGGCCGACCGTTCCACGGTCAGGTCCAGCTCCAGCCGGTGCGGGGCGGCGGCGATCGCGGCGGCGGCATCACCCACCTCCTGCACCAGGTGGGCGGCCACGTTGCCCGGCACGTCGTCGTGCACCAGCTGCACGGCGGCCCGGGCCGCGTCGATCCCGACCACCGGGGGCAGCACCTGGTAGCTCACCACGATGCGCTCGGCGGCGTCCTCGGCCAGGTAGCGGTTCTCGGCCACCACGAACGCGACCGCTTCGCCGACATAGTTGACCTCGTCGCGGGCCAGCGGGTACTGGGTGCGCCCGTGGGTGAGCGCCGGGTGCGGGATCAGCAGCGGCAGCGGGTCGGCCAACGGGCCGGTCAGGTCGTCGTAGGTGTAGATGGCCAGCAGGCCCTCGACCTCCAGCGCCCCGGTGACGTCGATGTCGAGGATCCTGGCGTGCGCGTGTGGCGAGCGCAGTACCGCCACCTCGACCGCGTCGGCGCCGAGATCGTCAAGGTAGCGGCCGTTGCCGGTCAGCAGCCGACGATCCTCGACGCGGCGGACCGGTTCGCCCATCATCCGGGTGGTCACGAAGCGGCCTCGCCGGCGTCCTCGGGTTGCTGAGCTTCCCGGGTGAGCTCGGCAGCGCGCAGCACGGCGGCCACGATGTTCTGGTAGCCGGTGCACCGGCACAGGTTGCCGCCGATCAGCTCACGGGCCTGCTCGGGTGTCGGGTCCGGGTTCTCGGCCAGCCCGGCGGTGATGGTGGTGAGAAAGCCCGGCGTGCAGAAGCCGCACTGCAGGCCGTGACAGTCGGCGAAGGCCTGCTGCACCGGCGACAGCTCACCCTGCGGGCCGGCGAGTCCCTCGACGGTGGTGATCCGCTCGCCGTCCACGCTCACCGCCAGCAGCAGGCAGGACCGCATCGGCACCCCGCCGACCAGCACCGTGCAGGCACCGCACACCCCGTGCTCGCACCCGACGTGGGTGCCGGTGAGGCCCAGGTCGTGGCGCAGGCAGTCCGACAGCAGCCGGCGGGCCGGTACCGCCACCCGGTGCTCGATTCCGTTCACGGTCAGGACGATCCGATGCCCGGCCGTCGAGTCCTCGCTCATGTCGTCACCGGCTCTTCGCGCAAGCGCTCATCGCGGGCATTCGCTCCGGTCCTCGCTCCGCTGCGATCCTCGCTCATGTCGTCACCGGCTCTTCGCGCAAGCGCTCATCGCGGGCATTCGCTCCGGTCCTCGCTCCGCTGCGATCCTCGCTCATGTCGTCACCGGCTCTTCGCGC
>Ga0070700_100000095_pt1 | contig 59895 bp, 43 predicted proteins | sample KBSK5101metaG_FD_65456 | JGI IMG/M metagenome (GOLD analysis project Ga0070700, IMG submission 65456) | Corn, switchgrass and miscanthus rhizosphere microbial communities from Kellogg Biological Station, Michigan, USA - KBS K5-10-1 metaG | ecosystem: Host-associated > Plants > Roots >...
TCCGACGGCGCCGTCCTTCATCCCCTGCTCGACAACGCCTTCCATCTGTTTCAACTCTTCGGGAGTGGGCGCGCGATCTCCGAGGCCCATAACACGACGACGAACGGACCCGTGTGCGATGAGCGTGGCGAGATTGACTGCGAGTGGCTTGTCTTTGATTCGTCCGAGAAACTCCGCGACGTCCGTAGTTGAAGAGCCGCAGTTGCCGGTGACGAGCGTGGTCACACCCATGCGCACGAAGTTCTCAGCCGCCGGCAGGCTATAGATTGACTCAACGTGAGTGTGAACGTCGATAAAGCCGGGAGCGAGGATTTGTCCGTGGGCGTCAATGGTCCTGGTCGCTGTCTCCTGGCTGAGGCGACCGATGCGCGCGATCCGACCGTCCTTGACGGCAACGTCAGCACGAAACCATGGATTGCCGCTGCCGTCGACGACACGCGCGTTAGTGATGAGAAGATCGTAAGCAGGCGTACGCGCATGAACTGGTAGACGTGCAAACAGCAAACAGCCGCTCACCAGTGCGATTAACACCACAAATCCGGCGTCTCTCATTCTTATAGTTAGACCGCGCGCGTTTATTAGATTGCTTGATCGAAGAGCTGAATTATAGGCCTCAGGCTGGAATAATAATAGCTAAATGTTCTTATCCGTTTGATAACAATCGTTGATATCTTCTCTGCGTATCTCTGCGCCCTCTGCGTTAAGACGGCATTTTCACGCAGAGGACGCAGAGGACCGCAGAGTAACGCAGAGAAAACCTTGACGAAAAACTGCGTGAGCGTATACTGCCGCCATCGCAAACTAACTCTTGTTTCCGGCGCTCAGGTATGACTTCCCTAATCGACCCCTCCCACGCCGCTGGCAAGTAGTTTTCCTTCCCGGCTTCAAACACAAAAGGAGGTCTCTCCATGCGTTGCATCCCACTACTCGTACTTACTTTGATCGCTGCCGGTAGCGTAGTCGCACAAACCAGCACCTCTCGAATCACAGGCCGCGTCGTTGATTCCAAGCAGGCATCTATCGCGGGCGCCAGCGTCACAATCACTAACGAGGCTACAGGAGTTTCACAAACACAGACCACGACGGAAGCAGGCGTCTACGCTTTCGAAGCGCTTCCGGTCGGCAACTACTCCGTTACCGTCGAACAGAACGGATTCAAAAAGTTCATCAAAACCGGTAACCACCTCGAGGTTAATAATCCATTGACAGTCGACGTCGTCCTGGAGGTCGGACAATTGTCTGAAGTGGTGACGGTCCAGGGTGGGCCGGAGCAGTTGCAAACAGCAAATGCCACGTTAGGAAATGTAGTCGAACAAAAAGCCATCGAAACATTGCCGCTCAATGGTCGCAATCCATTGACGCTGCTCCTGCTCGAACCGGGAGTGGTTCAGCGATCTTTCGGAGGCGCCGGTTCAGGTGTGCACGTGAATGGTTCACGCGATCGCGCCTACAACGTCACGATCGACGGCATCGAGGCGAACGAGTCGAGCGTTCCCAATCCCGTCTCAAATCTTTATCGCATCAATCCCGACAACGTGCAGGAGTTTAAAGTCACAACAAACAATGCGACCGCGGAAGAAGGTAGAAACAGTGGCGCCTCGATCTCAATTGCGACTCGCAGCGGCACCAGCGACTTTCATGGTACCGGTTTCTATTTCCTGCGGAACGAAGCATTAAATGCAAACGAGTGGTATGCAAATGCGCAAAACGCTCCCAAACCTTTAATAAGACTCGGCCAATTCGGTTTTGAAATGGGTGGTCCAATCAAAAAGGACAAGACCTTCTTCTTCGGCAGTTACCAGTACAATCGAGTGGACTTCACTCAGCCCATCGATCAGACATTCGGCTTCCCGGTGGTCTACACCAATGAAGCACGCAACGGCATCTTCCGTTATTTCGTGCCCGACCCGGCGAATCCGCTCGTCATCGGCGGCACAACGATCACGCGCAACTCTACGCTCCTCGTAAACCCGAGCACGGGAGCCCTCCTCGTTCCTCTCTGTGCGACCTCAACATCGCTGCGTTGTATTCGCACCTACAACATCAAAGATCCGCTCAACAACACCGCCGCTAGGCCAATTGACAGCGTAGTCGGAGGCCTACTCACGGCGTATCCTTCGCCAAACAACTTCGCCGCCGCCGGTGATGGTCTAAACACGGCAACGTTCCTCTGGAATCCACCCACCGCGATCAGAGGTCCGGCAATCAGTGCCCGCGTAGACCATAACTTCAACGAGAACAACAGCATCTTCGTACGTTACCTGTGGTCTGACTACAACACTCTCAAAGGCGATCCACTAAACGCACGGCCGCAGGTCTATCCGAACAATCCACCACAGGGCGAAGTGTTTCGTCACACTACCAACCTCGCCATCGGTTGGCGAAAAGTTCTCTCACCGCGAGTCGTGAATGAGTTCACTGCCGGCTACGGGCGTTTTGGTTTTCTGTTCACGCAAGGTGAGGCCAATCCGGCGTGGCCCGACGTGCCGCCCTACGACTTCAACAACCTCAGCGAACCGTACATCAACACACCACGCACTGCGCGCTGGGTGACGACACCGCAAGTGCTCGACAACTTGAGCATCGTCAATGGCGCTCACGTGTTTCGCGTGGGTCTGAATTTCCGCTTCTATCGTCACGTGGACCAGCGCGGTCAGCCCGGTGGTATCAACGTCACGCCGGCGGTGACGTTCTCCGCTACTACGCGTCCTGCCTTCGTCGGCACAACCGGCAACTCCGGATTCGCAGTTGCTCAAAACATCAACTCAACCGATCAAACACTGCTCGGCAGTCTGATAAACAATCTTTACGGTTTGCCTGCCTCGATGAACCAGGTGTTCATCTCAAATCTCAAGGATGATGCATTCCTGCCTTTCAAGATCGGTGATGAGGTAACGTTATATGCAGAGAAACACAACCTCGATCAGTACAACCTCTTCTTCCAGGATGAGTGGAAAGTGCGACCAAACCTGACGCTGAACTATGGTGCGCGCTGGGAGATCAATCCGCCGGCCAATACTTCACCACAGGACAACGTGTTTGTGGCCGCCACTGCGATCGCCGGCACGCCGCTACCCGCAACACCGGTTGTGAATCAGCCGGGCGCAGTGAGTTTCGCGCCCGCGGAACACTGGTATGAAGGCGATTTCAAGTGGGCCATTGGGCCACGCTTCGGTCTCGCTTACAGTCCTGACTTCAAGTCGGGTTTCATGCGTAGTCTCTTCGGAGAAAACGGCAAGAGCGTGATCCGGCTCGGCTATGGCATCGCTTTCGACACGATCTCGTCATTTCAAGTAACCGCGGCAGCCGGCCGCATTCCGGGACTGGTCCAAAGTTGCACTACTTCGTACAACGCAACTGCCGGAGCCTTTACGTCCATTACTGCCGGCTGTGTGAACTCCCCAGACATCAACAAAACTGTCGCGGGCGGTTTCCCGACACAACTGCCCGCGCCTTTAGTTAAACCGTCGTCACTGTTGACACCACCGCAACAGCTGAGAACCAACTCACCTCCGATCACAGTCTTCGCGCCTGAGATGCAGTTGCCTACCGTACACGAGTGGAACTTCAGCATGCAGCGCGAATTGCCCTGGGGTCTTGTGGGCCAGGCTGCGTACATCGGACGTCGTGGCGAACATCTGTTCATGGCCTACGACATCAACCAGGTCAACCCTGACAAGATCCTGCCTTCGTTTCTGATCATGCAGCAGAACCGGGCGAAGGGTTGCGCACCGACAGGAACAGGCTGCCCCTCAGGAGTCACGGGTGTGGCGCCGCCGTTGTTGTCACAATTGCAAACGCAGGGTGGACTTAGCGCGACAGCGGCCACGGGTTTCCTTAACTCGACAACGACGATCAGTGAACTGGACATCAACGGCGCCGGCAGCTTCGCACGACGCATCGAAGACAACACGCTCGGACTCAAGCTGCGACCGAATCAACAGTTTGCGTTGATCACTTATCTCGACAACAGTGGCGACTCAAACTATCACGCGGCGCAGTTCACTTTGCGACGACGTTTCAGCACCGGTTTTGGATTGAGTATGGCTTATACGTTCGGTAAGTCGATTGACAATCAATCGGTCGATCCGGTGGGCGCAGCGTCTGGCGGTGGTCTTTCCACTACGAACTCGCGCACGCCGACAGACATTCGCGACTTCCGCGAAGAACGAGCGCGCTCGGACTTCGATCGCACGCATGTTTTCACGGGAGCGTCAGTGTGGGAAGTGCCGGTCGGCAAAGGTCGACGTTTCCTGAACAACGCTTCCGGAATTGTTAACCAGGTGTTCGGCGGTTGGACCATCAACACGATCTACACGCACATGTCGGGTGAGCCATTCGCAGTTCGCAGCGGCTCGTTTACCTCTAACGGCAGTCACGAAGGACGAGCGGGCGTTCAGGGTCCCGTGACAGCGCAGCTACAGGAACTGCCGAATTCGCCACTCGCTGGTCCGGTTTTGTTCAAGCCGGTGAACGCGCTGACGTGCGGCGTCGATCTGTCGCAGCCGTTTTGCATTCCGGCGCCGGGACAGAACGGAGCGGGCCGGAACATCTTTGTTGCGCCCAGTTATTGGAATGTCGACTTTGGATTTATCAAGACGTTTGCGATCAGCGAGCGCGTGAGGATTCAATTCCGCACCGAGATGTTCAATGCTTTCAACCACACAAACTTCGACAACCCGCGCGACGCGTCAACAGGCTCGCCCAGCATTCGGTCGAGTGTGTTTGCGTCAGCGTGTTGTGCGGGAGTGGCGCCCCCGTCAACACAGACGATCGTGCAGACGGGTGAAGCGGCGAGGGTGATTCAGTTTGCGTTGAAGTTTCAGTTCTAGCGCGGGAAGGCTGTAGCGCCAAAGGCGCGAAATATGAAAGCCAGGGGCAAGCGCGAAGCGCGTCGCCCCTGGTTCAAATACATCACAGCAAGGACAAGGCCTGAAAGGCCGAAATAGTATTACGCCCTTTCAGGGCTGCATCAGATCTCTTTATTTATCCAGGGGCGACGTCCCGACAAAGTCGGGACTTGCCCCTGGCTTTCATATTTCGCGCCTTCGGCGCTAGAAGCTGAGCTTGCCTGAGACCTGAATGCGGCGTGCGTTGTTGGTGACGCTGTCGTTGATACGACCGAAGATGGTCGAGGTGATCACCGCGGTCGGGTTATCGAACGACGGGTTATTCAAAACGTTGCGCGCATCCACGCGGAAATGGAAACTCACCTTTTCCGTAATTCTGAACTGCTTCGAAAGCGACGCATCCCATTGGAAGTAAGTCGGAGCGAGGAAGAAATTACGCCCCGTATTTCCAATCGAGCCCGGCGCGGGGGCTGCGAACTGGCTGCGAGTAGTCGCATCGAACCAGAAGTTGCGTCCACTCTCCAACACGAGGGTGCCACTCTCACGAGTACAACCATTACAATCGGCAGTCGATTGGACCACGTTACTCACGCTGTTGATACCTGAGTACACGGTGAACGGTCTGCCTGACGCCCAAAGAACAGTGCCGGCCGTCTCCCAACCACCTACGATGTAATTCAAAACTGACGGCATGCCAGTCAGGAATTTCCGGCCTTTGCCGAACGGCAACTCGTAAGTGTAAGTGCCCTGAAACACGTGACGCCGATCGAAGTCGGACCACGTGTAGTTCAAATTACGATCGCGCAAGTCAAACGGAGTGCTCGAAGCCGATTGAACTGATCCTGTCGACACCGTGCTTAGTGACGGATCCCACGAGCGATTGTCCTTTGACTTCGAGAGCGTGTAGCCAAACTGGTATCCCAGGCCGGAGCGGATGCGGCGCTTGAAGATAAACTGTAGCCCGGCGTAGTTTGAGTAGTCGCTGCTATCAAACACGTTCAAGCCGCCGGTGAACTGCGGAAACGGTTGCAACAGGAACGGAAAGCCATTCAAATCAAGCAGCCGGCGATTGAGTTGAGCATTCGTACAAATGCCCGCGGTTACGTCCGCCGCAACACAGGTCTTCTGCGAAACCACGAGTGCCGCGGCCGCGACACTTCCCTGCGTGATGCTCGTGGTATTCAGTGTGCGGAACCGAGCGGTGCCGCCGTTATTCGCCGCACTGCCTGACATGAGCAAGTTGATCAACGGGCTGTTATAGGAAGAGCTGGCTCTGATCTTGTTGAACGCGTCGAGGAAATTGGCTTCGCTCAAACCCGGAACGGATGCAAATATATTTACCTGGTTGACGTTGTAACCACCCAGCAGATGGACCGCATGCTTGCCGATATAGTTCACTTCGACAACGTTGTTTCCCAACTCGCGTTGCACGCTCAATGACCATTCATGAACCTGCGGGAATTGCAGATCCGGATCCATCACGCTGGTTGACGCAGTACTGAATGACACCGGTTGGCGTAACGCATCGGGTGTCGAGGTCGGCGTCAGCGAGGCAATCACTGGTCCAATATCTCGAAACAGTCCGCCGCCCGCGCCGAAGTTTGAATTTGTAGCCGCTACGTTATTTCCCGGCGTGCTCTGGTAAATCGAAGAGCCGAACAGGAATGTCGCGATTCTGTCTGACGCGATTCGATAGTTGCCACGAATCGAAGTCTTGCCACTCTTGAACGGATCCCAGGCAAAACCCACCGACGGCAGAATCTTGCTGAAGTCGCTATCAAACAGATCTCCTTCGACCCACTTCAAAGTGTTCGAAGCAGGCGCGCCCAGCTTCACTGATTGATTCGGGATGAGAATCGGGCGTCCATTAACGCGTGGAGTCAACTTCGCTTCCCAGCGCACACCCAGATCGAGCACCAGGTTTGATCTAACGCGCCAGTTATCCTGGAAGTAAAAATCGAGCTCAGTGTAGTTGGCTTCGTTCAGCCAGCGCGTACCGGCAGGCGCGAAGGTCGATGGATTGCTTGGGTCCAGAACAAACGCGCGCGACACGCTTCCGATCTTGCCGAGCTCGTCGACGATCGTGTTTTGCAATCGAGTCAGGTCGTTGGCGTTGATACTTGTATTTCCCGAGGCCGGTAGGTTGAAGGCGCCGAAACCAGCGACGCCACTGAAACCGACAACCGGTTCGATCGCGGAACCGGCCACATTGGAACGATCGTCACGATGCTTGTTGAAACGGAAGTTGATGCCGCCCTTGAGCGTGTGCGAACCACGAACCAGGGTCGCGTTGTCGATGAACTGAAGCGTGCGAACGCCACGCGCGTTGTAAGAGAAGTTTGTGTTTTCAGTGGCGACGTTAAGGAAAGCGAACGGCAGATTCGGATCCGGGAACGGAGTCGCGAAGGTAAAGAAAAACTTGCTGAGACCGAAGATGGCTTCGTTTGTCAGGTTTGAGGTCGGTGACCAGCGCCAGTTTACCGCGAGATTCTTCGGCGTGCGGCCAGTGTCGACAAAGTTCGGCGAGCCCGGAAAGATCGGGCGGCCCGCATTTGCTGAATCACCAAAGCTGCTCTGGCTGCCCTGTGCGTAACGAACATAGATCAAACTATTGTCGCGCAGGTTGAAGTCAAACTTGCTGACGAAGTCGTACTGCTTTTCGTGCTGCGGTGAAGCGAAGTTGAATCCCGCCGTGTTCAGACCATCACCGACCGTGAAATTGTTCGGCAGCGGCATTGCGTTGATGAACCCGGCCAGCGTCGGATCGATACCGACTCCGGTTGGATTGGTCGCAATGTTGTACGACGAGATACAGGGTGAATTGGTCGGCGGTGCGCCGTTGCAAGCGGGCAGGACCGCGCCGCCACTCGTGTTCACTGCTGCGGGGCTAGTACCCCCCGCGGGTGCATTCGCCCTGCCGACGACATAACGGAACAATCCCTGTCGCGCGGCCTGCGTGTAGACGGTGCGCGTAACGAGCGCGGTGTCGTAAGCGCGCAGCAGTTGCAGGTTGACGAAGAAGAAAGCCTTGTCTCTCATCCAACCGCCTTTGGTGCCTTCACCAAAACCGGGATTGTAAAGTGGGCCACCAAGACTGCCGCCGAAGATGTGCTGTACAAACTGGTCCTTCGGCACGCCGGCGATCGTGACCGGATAACTCTTCGCATCGAGTCGCGGCGTACGGTAGTACTCGAACAAGTTGCCATGAAAATCGTTTGAGCCGGATTTTGTAACGAGTGTTACCTGTGCGCCACTGCTGCGACCGAGCTCGGCGGTGAAGTTGCTCGTCACCACCTGAAACTCCTGAACCGAATCAGGGTTCGGACGTAAGGGGGTAAAGTTTGACCCACCCGCGGTCGACTCATTGATGTCGATGCCGTCGAGCGTGAAGTTGAAAGCGCGATCGCGCGAGCCGTTGACGTTAACGGCGCCGCCGGTGTTACCGCCGAACACTACGCCCGGTTGGAAGTTCAGCAGGTCGAGCGGATTCCGGCCGCGCGTGCCGACGATCGGCAAACTCTCGAGAGTGTGCTGTTCGATCGTGCTGCCGATATTCCCCGAAGTGCTCGTCTGCACCTGCTCGACGCCGGCTTGCACCGTCACTGTCTCAGAGACGACGCCGGTTTCCAGCGTTGCGTTGACGGTGGCCGGCTGATTGACGTTGACCGGGGTTCCCTTGCTGATGAATTTTTTGAACCCTTGCTTCTCGATCGTGATGCTGTAGTTTCCGACCTGGACGAGATCGAAAGCGTAGGCGCCGCTATCGCTGGTGTCAGTCGTGAATGAAACTCCGGTCGCTTCATTCGTCAGAGTCACCATGGCGCCGGGCACTGAAGCGCCGTTGGCATCCTGGACTGTGCCCGTTACACGAGACGTGGTTCCCTGTCCGTGTGCAGCCGCAACCAGGCAAAACGCTAAGAACAGAAACGCAAGAATAGGTTTCCTCATGTTGTCCTCGATTTGAAGAAAGGGTTTTGAGCTACAAAAATTCGGACGGATTATAGATTGTTTTAAGAATAATGGTAGCTAAAGATTTTTATCCTTTCGATAAGAATGGCTGATGTCTGTTAGACTCGCGCACGATGCTTGGTTTTGTGTTCGGTTCATCAGAATTTGATTCTCCGACGCGTGAGATCTTTGCGACTCAGCTCAGCGAGGTCATACCTGTGCTCGACTTCGCCGAACGAGAAGCAAAGGCAGGTGCGTACGTCGCAGTGATGCTCAGCTACGAAGCGGCGCCTGCATTCGATCCCGTGTTGGCTGTGCACGAGACGTCTGATTTTCCGCTTGCGTGGGCAGCGGCTTTCACGACCGCAACAGATCTCGCTGAAAATGATTTGCGTCTTGCTTCGAATTCGTGGACGCCGCGTGTGAGTCGAGATGAATACGACGAGGCTGTCACTCAAATCAAAGAGTTGATTGCTGCCGGCGACACTTACCAGGTCAACTATTCATTTCCTTTAACTGCTTCATTCAATAGCGACTCGTACGCGTGGTACCGCACACTCTGCGAAGCACAGGGCGCGAAGTATTCGGCTTATATCGATCTGGGACGTTATAAGGTGTTGAGTTTGTCTCCTGAGCTTTTCTTCAAGCGTCGCGGAGATCGTGTCGTAACGAGGCCGATGAAAGGCACGGTGCGACGCGGACGCTGGACTGCGGAAGATGAGGAGTTGGCCAACTGGCTCAGGCAATCGACGAAAGATCGCGCTGAGAACGTCATGATCGTCGATCTGCTGCGTAACGATCTCGGCAAGGTTTCCGTTCCGGGAACGGTTCACGTGTCGTCGTTGTTTGAACTCGAACGGTTCGAGACTGTTTGGCAGATGACTTCGACTGTCGAATCGACTTTGAAAGCCGGCACGAGCCTCGCGGATTTGATGACGGCGTTGTTTCCCTGCGGCTCGATCACGGGCGCGCCGAAGATTCGCACGATGCAGATCATTCGCGAGCTGGAACGTTTCCCGCGCGGCGCTTATACAGGAACGATCGGATTGCTCAAGCCGGACGGTGATTGCGTTTTCAACGTCGCGATTCGCACGGTTGTTATCGATACTCAATCGAAGCAGGCGACGTTTGGAGTTGGTGGCGGAGTGACGATCGATTCTACAGCAGAGCGTGAGTATGAGGAGTGTCTGGTGAAGAGCCGGTTCTTGCAAAGTCCCGCGGTGGAGTTTCAGTTGTTTGAGTCGATGCTGCTGGAAGAGGGTGAGTATTTTCTGCTTGCGGAGCACCTCGAGCGGCTTAGAAATTCGGCGGAGTACTTCGCATTTAAATTTCCGGGAACACGGATTAACGCGGATTTGGAACGGATTGCTACTGAGAATTCGCGGGGATCATTCAAGGTGCGGCTCATGTTGTGGAAAGATGGTCGAATCGAAACGCAGATTACGCCAGTTGAGTTATTGCCTAATTTGAAAACTGTGGGACTCGCGCCGGAGTCAGTCGATTCGTCGGATCGTTTTCTATTTCATAAAACCACGCGGCGACGCGGCGGTGATGCCCTTATTTTCTGGAACGAAAACGGTGAGGTGACAGAATCAAGCGTAGCGAATGTCGTCATCCCGATTGACGGCGAGCTCTTCACACCGCCGGTCGAATGCGGTTTGCTGCCCGGCGTATTTCGGAATCACTTACTCGCGCAAGGAAAGATAAAGGAACGCATCATTACGATCGAAGACTTTAAGCGTGCGAAAGAAATTTTTCTAATCAATTCAATCCGTAAATGGATCCGTGTAATCCGTGGCTAATACAGTAGTATCGCCTCACGCGCTTTGCGAAACTCCTGTAGTCCGTTATTCCACGAAGCCACAATCTCACGCGCGCTGTCGCCGCGCTTCACGCGCTCAAGCGTGTCGGTATTCACGAGCAAACGCAGGTAGCTGTCAACTTTCCACTCGTTTGAATACAACTTCCGCAGCGCCAGTGCCATTTCAATTCCCGTCAGCAGCGGACGGAATGCAGCGCGATCGGTGACGATGATATTCACACCACCGCACGGCTCGCCTTTGAATACCGACGCGTTTGGCGTGAATCGCACCGGCACGAACCGCACCCCCTGCAACCCGCGAAGATTCAAGACTTCAGCGAGCTTATCGCCCTGAATCCACGGTGCACCGACGATCTCGAACGGCGTGTCAGTGCCACGGCCAACAGAAACATTCGTCGTCTCGAGCAGACCAACACCCGGATACAGCGTCGCTTCAGTCAGGCTGCGCATGTTCGGCGACGGATTAACCCACGTGAGATTCGTCTCATCAAACCACATTGAGCGCCGCCACCCGTCCATCTTGATCACGCGCACGTCCGCGCCGATGTTTCGTTGTCGATTGAAAAGCTGGGCCAACTCGCCGATCGTCAAACCATGTCGAGTCGGAATCGTGTGATACGAGGTAAACGAGAGTTTGTCTTTGTCGGCAATGGGCCCGTCAACATCGAGGCCACCAATCGGGTTTGGTCGGTCGAGCACAAACACCGGCAGTTTGATCTTTGCCGCCTCTTCGAGCACGTAGCCAAGCGTTGCGATGTACGTGTAGAAACGCACGCCAACGTCCTGAATATCGAACACGAGTGCATCGAGATCTTTCAGTTGCTCGGGTTTCGGGCGACGCGTCTCGCCGTAAAGTGAATAAATCGGCAATCCGGTCGCTTCGTCTTTTGAATCAGAAACTTTGTCGTCAGCCAGACCGCGAATACCGTGTTCGGGTGCGAACAGCGCGACGAGTTTCACGCCCGGTGCTTTGTGAAGCACATCAATCGTTTGCCGTCCTTCACGATTGCGTCCCGTGTGATTCGTGATCAATCCAAGACGCATGCCTGCGAGCGGTTTGAAGTTGTCCCGTTCAAGCACGTCGATGCCTGTCAGCACTCTCGTCGAACTGCCGGCGCCTTCGTTGCGAAAGGGAAACTTCTCAAGACTCTTCACCAGTTCGTTGTAGTAGTTCGCCGACTGCTCGCGCGCGCGCTCGACTGCAACCGTATCAGTCACTGAGGCAGCAACGATCGAGGCCACGCGTCCACGCAGTGGTCCAACATCACCTTTGCCGTCCGGATGAACGCGATTGCTGAGAAACACGACGAACATGTCGCTCGCCGGATCGATCCACATCGACGTGCCGGTGAAACCCGTGTGACCAAAAGAACCGAGCGGAAACAGATCGCCGCGATTGGTGGAGAAGCTCGTGTTTATGTCCCAGCCGAGGCCACGCGTGCCGCCGCTGCTCGAAACGACACGCGGCCGCGTCATCTCAGCGACTGTCAGCGGCGCGAGAATACGAACGCCGCGGTACGATCCTCGATTGAGGATCATCTGGCAATAGATGGCGAGATCGTTGGCGGTGGAAAAGAGTCCGGCGTGTCCGGCGACACCATTCATGCGATACGACGTCGGATCGTGGACTTCACCGCGCAACCAAACTTCACCTTCCGCACCGGCGTTTTCAGGCGTGTCGCCGAGATAACCCAGTTGCCCGCGACGTTTTTCAGTGGGTGCGATTCTGGCTTTCAACGCCGCACTCGGACGAAAGCCGGTACTCGTCATTCGTAGTGGTCCAAAGATGTTCTGCTGCGCGAACTGATCGAGCGGCATGCCACTAACGCGAGCAACGACTTCTCCGAGTGTGATGAAACCGATATCACTGTAAGTGAAACGAGCGCCGGGAGGATTGCGCAACGGTTCCTTGATAAGCCTCTTGATGGCTTCGTCGTAGCCGGTCCAACGCTCTCGCAGATCGAAGTCAGGCGCGTAACCACTCATGTGAGTCAAAAGATGCTCGATCGTGATTCGATCTCTTCCCTCACCTTTCAACTCCGGAATGTAACGTGAAACCGGATCAGATAGGCGCACCTTCCCGCGTTCCACGAGGATCATGATGCTCGTCGCAGTCGCGACAACTTTCGTAAGACTCGCGAGGTCGAAGATCGTGTCGGGAGTCATTGCCTCGCGTGCTGGTTCGAGTGCGCGTGAGCCGTAACTCTTGCGCCACACCACCCGTCCCTTACGTCCAACAAGAACAACCGCACCCGGCAAATGCTTGTTCGCAATCTCCTCCTCAATGACCGCATCCATCTGCGCCAGACGCTGCGTGGAAACTGCGACTGACTCAGGCCTCGCTAACGGCAACTGCCCGAGCGCTGCGTGAGTAGCCACAAAAATGCACAAAAGGCTGAAACAGATCCTTATGCGACTTTTGTGCTTTTTTGTGGCTAATAAATCTTTGCTCATTTAATTTTCTGAATCTGAATTCCCGTCCCTCTGGGATACAACCCCGGCAACGAGATCGGCAGTTTCCCGACGATATCAATCTCGCCAACCAACGCACGCGCAACCGCCTGCTGCAAGCTCGGCATGTCGCCATACGCAACGAGGTACGTGCGCAGGTTAGGAAAGCTCTGAAGTAGATACGGATTTCCGAAGCTGATCCCCACCAGCGGCTTCTTCTCAAAAATCAGCCTCTTTAACGCCCACTCGCCGGTTTGAGGTATGCCCACACTCGACGCCTGCCCTGAACGCACGCGTCCGTACAACGAAACGATTATCAAATCAGCGGAGCTTGCACGATCAGCGATCTTCTGCACCTCTGATGATGTGGTTCGCTCGTCAATAACAACCGTTTCGACTTTAATTCCCACGCGGTTGAGGCTTGATACAAAAGGGTTCGCGATCCAGTTGCGATCGTCGCCGTTAGTGATGGCGAGATTGAACACACGCGCGTCGGGAGGAAGATTCTTGAGCGGCACGAGCTTGTCTTCGTCACGCACGAGGGTGATCGCATGTTCGGCAATCTCTGTTGCAAGCTTTACTACGTCCCTGCTGCCGACAACACGATCGATCGTGTCGATGGGTGTGATGCGCTGGTCCACCAGACCGAGATCGTACTTGGCAGCGAGTATCCTGCGTGCCGACTGCTCGACGCGTTGTTCCGTGATGCGACCATTCTTCACCGCCGCCAGCACACCGCGAAAGGCCGCATCAATGTCTACCGGTTTAAGCAGCATGTCGGCATCGGCTTCAAGAGCGCGAACCGCAGCCTCTTCCGGTGTGAAGTAGATTGTTAGCCCGCTCATACTCAACGCATCAGTCACGATCAGTCCGGAAAACTTCAGATCGTTGCGCAGGATGTTGCCGATCACAGGCGACATGGTCGCGGGCATCGCGGCTTTCTCTTCTACGATCTCCCCCTCCTCGTCCGTATCAGTCGGTTTCGACTTCACAGCGCGTGGTAACGGCGTGACCGCCGTCGCGTCGATCTGCGGCAAAGCGATGTGGCCCACCATCACAGCGCCCACACCCGCATTCACCGACGCCTGAAACGGGACAAACTCGACTGTATTCAAGCGCTCGCGTCCAACGTTGATCTCCGGGAGACCGCGGTGCGAATCGACTGCGGTGTCGCCGTGTCCGGGAAAGTGTTTCGCAGTCGCGATCACTCCGGCGGCCTGCGCGCCTTCCGTGAACGCTGCGGCAAAGCGAGCGACAGCCGCCGGATCTTCGCCATACGAACGCACGTTGATCACGGGATTGGCGGCGTTGTTGTTAACGTCAACTACCGGCGCGAAGATCTGATGCACTCCGAGCGCGCGTGCTTCGCGTGCGGTGATCTCGCCCTGGCGACGCGCATATTCCGGATTGCCAGTCGCCCCGACCGCCATGTTCCATGGGAAATTAACCGTGTCGTCAAATCGCATACCCGCGCCAGCCTCGAGATCGGCCGAGATGAGCAGTGGATAGCGGGCCAACTGCTGCATGCGGTTGACGAGAATCACCGATTCATAAACTGGACCACGAAAAAGTATGATGCCGCCGACTTTGTTGTCTTCGATGTGATGCTTGAGCGTGCGATACGCGTCGGAATCCTGATTCAGAAACGTGGCATTAACGCCGACGGAGATCAGTTGACCAATCTTTTCTTCGAGCGACATCTTGTGCAGTTGCTCGTTGGCCCACTTCAACGCTTTGCTCGACGGCTCGCGTTTGTATGGTTTGACTTTTATGGCTTCCTGCGGCACGACCGGCAACGCAGCGAGCCCGAGCATCACGAGGATTAAGAGCAGCGAAAAATAACGCTTAAGCATTTAAATGATTATTCCTCATCTGGAATAGGTCCTATAGGCCCAATAGGATTTATTTGCCGGGCGGCTGGAGCAAAAGCAAAACTCGCCACCCACGCCACCACAAACGTGATCAAGCTGCCGAGAAACACATACCACGTCCAGGCAATTTTGGTCCCAAAGAACACATAGAGCATCGACCCGATGCTGACGAGCATACCGATCAGCGCGGGCGGCTGGCTGACGCGACGCAGAAAAGTCCCAACCAGAAACACACCCAGTATTGGACCATTGATCAGCGATGCAATCGAGAGCGCCATGCTCAATGCCGAGCCCGGTTGATTGCGAACCGCGAGCGCCACGCCGATCTGAACTACACCCCAGATTAACGTCAGCACGTGCGAGACTTTCAAATAGTGTTTGTCGTCGCGATTGGGTCGAAACGGTTTGTAGAGATCGTTGACAGCCGTAGCCGCGATTGAATTAAGTGACGACGACATCGCCGCCGCAAAGATCGCCGCTACTACAAGGCCTGAAAGACCTGTCGGCATGTACTTCGTGATGAAGTCGGGAAACACGCGGTCACCGCCCGTGAACGGAAAAGCCGTCGATGCCGCGGTTGCATAACCCGGATCGGTGAACGGGTGATAGAAAGCAAACAACAGCACACCGATAAATAAAAATCCGATGAATTGGGCGAGAACAATACCGCCACTCGTCAGCAGAGCAACAATCGCTTTTCGCGGCCGATCTGTACAGAGGTATCGCTGCACGAGGTATTGATCGGTGCCATGTGTGCTCATCGTCAGAAAGCAGCCGCCTATCAGGCCCGACCAGAACGTGTAGAGCCGTGTATGGTCCAGGGTGAAATCGAAGATTGAATACTTACCAAACTGCGTGGCGAGCGAACTCACTGTCGGCAGCCCGCCGTTGATGTAAGAGAGAAGCACGACTGCGGCTGCGATAGCGCCGGCGATGTAGATCCCGAGTTGGACCACTTCTACCCAGATCACCGCCTCCATACCGCCGAAGTAAGTGAAGATGATCATCGCCAGACCGATGATGATGATCGAGGCGATGATGATTGGTTCAGGGTTAGCGGCAGGCTGAAAAGCAGCGTAGACGGCGGCGAGCACGATCGCAGTCAGCAAAAGCCTGATGCCATCGGCGATATTCCGCATCACAACGAAGAGCGAGGCGGCCACCATCTTGATCTTGCCGCCAAAGCGCTGGTCCAGGAGTTGGTAAACTGTCAGCAACTCGCCGCGAAAGTACGATGGTATAAACAATATCGAAATGACGATTCGTCCGAGCAGATAGCCGAAGACCAGTTGCAGGAACCCGAAATTCCCACCACGAGCAAACGCGACGCCGGGGATTGAGATGAAAGTGATGGTCGAGGTCTCGGTGGCGACGATCGAAAAAGCCACGGCCCACCAGGGCACGGAACGATCGCCGAGAAAATAGTCAGCGGTGGTCTTTTGTTTGCGACCAAACCAGGTGCCAAACAGAACGATCCCGATCAGATAGCCGAAGATGATGATGAGATCGAGAGCTTTCATTATTTAAGAAGATTTCTCCCGCAAAGGCGCAAAGACGCAAAGTAAACCCGTGATCCTGAGCACTTCTTTGCGCCTTTGCGTCTTTGCGTGAAACTTACTTTCGCTTTAATGCTTCAGCGACAATCCAATTTGCCGCTTCTAACTTTGCCACCGCTTCTTTCCGGCCCACACCAGTCTCCGCCATCACGATTCGTACGGCGCGGTCGCGCAGTTTGACGTTGCGCGCTTGCAGGTGTGACATACGATTGCCGCTCACGTAACCGAGACGGACCATTGTCGCCGTCGAGATCATGTTCAGCACCATCTTTTGCGCTGTGCCCGCCTTCAGCCGGCTGGAACCGGTGACCACTTCTGGTCCAACTACCGGAACAATGCTCAACTCCGCTGCGTCTGTGATCGGAGAATCGGGAACAACCGTCAGCGCAACTGTAAACGCCCCCAACGAGCGCGCGTATTTAATAGCGCCGACAGTATAAGGAGTTCGACCCGAAGCTGCGATTCCAACCAAAACGTCGCCAGCCGTGAATCCTCGCTGCTTCAAATCATCTGCCCCGGCCTCGGCGTTATCCTCGGAAGCTTCAACCGCGCGATAGCACGCGTCATAACCACCTGCCATCACGCCCTGGACCATCTCCGGCGAGACGCCAAACGTCGGCGGACATTCTGACGCATCGAGTACACCCAAACGCCCGGACGTGCCGGTGCCCGTGTAAAAGAGCCGGCCACCCTGCGCGAGTCGCGCAACGGTTTCATCGACCGCCTTCACAACATAAGCGAGCACACGCTTCACCGCTGCCGCAACGAGAGCGTCTTCTTCGTTCATCAGCGCGACGATCTCCGCGGTCGACTGTGAACTAAGATTTTGTGACCGTGGATTCTCTTGTTCGGTGATTGGAAGAGGAGTTTCGCTGCTCATCTTGTGCCGCTGGGATCAAACTGCGAGAGCGATGTGGTTGACACGTTCACGCGCCATTCTAGCGGCAGCGACCGCTGGAGCGAAGTGAGGCGGCTCAAAAAACGCTCGCGGCGCGACTTTTCTGACCTCGGCGCGCAGCGTGGCAAGCATCAAGTCGCCCGCCGCACGAAAGACTCCGCCTACGTAAGCGATCTGAAAACGCTCGCGTTCCATCTGCAAATGACGAATCACTGCTACCGCCGCGTGGCCGAGTTCGGTACCACCATCTGCGACGATCTGCAACGCCACTTCATCATTTGACTTCGCCGCGTCGACAACGTCTCTGCCAAAACCAGCTAAACGTTCATTCGTGATCGTAGGCGCGTAGATCGCAGTGGTCAGATCGTCTGGACTAGTGACGTGAAAATACGCGCAGGCCAGCTCGGTCAGCATGGTTTTTGGACCACGCCCGTCAAAAGCGTACGCGACTGCGCGCAGCGCGCGGCGCGCAAGCCATGCACCGCCACCTTCGTCTCCCGCAATCGGTCCCCAACCGCCCGCGCAGCAACGTTTCTGACGCGCGTTGATGCCGCAACAGATCGATCCGGTACCCGCAATCACGACTAACCCCGGCGCGCCGTCAGTCGCACCATACAAAGCAATAGCAGCATCAGTGACGACTTCAATCTCACCAACACCCAACGGCGCAAGCGTTTCGCGCATGCGTTCGCGCAGTTCTCTGCGACGCGCGCCGGCCAGCCCAATCTCAGCTGCAATCAGATCGCCGCGACGCAGTTTCGCCGACGCGCAGGCATCGTCGATCGCCTCGCGTACTGCTGCTGCTGCTGCGGCAATTCCGACTCGCAGGGGATTTGATGGTCCGGCTCGCCCTTCGCCGATCACACGTTGGCTCGCGTCTATGATCACAGCTTCAGTCTTGGTCCCGCCGCCATCGACACCGACCACCGAGCTCAGTCGATTCAACATTATTGATTATTCTAGGGTTCGCTGATTTATAATGGAAACTAAAAGATTTTATTATTACGATAATCCATCTTGATATCGGGAGCTTGTTGTGGAAATTAGACAATTGCGCGCCTTCGTGGCCATCGCCGAGTCAGGCACGTTCACTGCCGGAGCGTTGCGAGTACACGTGACGCAGGCGGCCATCAGCATGCAGATCAGGCAGTTGGAGACAGAAATCGGCGCGAAAGTGTTCGTGCGCGCGCCGCGTCACGTCATTCTCACGGAGGCTGGTGAGCAGCTTTTACGCCGGGCGCGGCACATTCTCCGCGAACACGATGCGGCGCTCGATGAAATTGCAGAGCTGGCTGGCGCGGAACGAGGGCGACTCAGAATCGGCAGTGCATCGGCGATGGTCCTGACCGAACAGTTGCCCTCGATGCTCAAAGAGTTACGCAAACAGCACCCGGCGGCTGAGATCGCAGTGACGTCCGGCACGAGCGAGGTGCTGGTGGACCAGATACTCGCGGGCGAGGTGGACGTCGCATTCGTTTCGCTTCCGGTTGACGTGCGTGGCATCAAGACCGAGAGACTCAGCCAGGACCAGCTCGTGGCGATTGCTTCGCCGCGACACAAGCTCGCAAAGCAGAAAACTATCAGCGCCTACACACTCGCGGGCGAGCGTTTGATTCTCGGAGAGCGTGGCGGCAACACGCGCCGCTTGATCGATCAGTTTTTTGCACAAGCGGGAGTGACGTTGCATGTGGCGATGGAACTCAGTCGTCAACAGGCAATCAAACGAATGGTTGAGGAAGACATGGGGGTCGGTATCGTGCCGTTGCAGTCAGTGAAAGAAGAAGTTGAAAAAGGAAGATTGATTCGCTGGTGGATCGAAGGCGCACAGATCAACTGGGAGCTTGGCATCGCGCAGTTGAGTAACGGCTACGACTCACCAATCATGCAGAAGTTTGTGTCGCTGGCCCACAAGAACTTCAACGACTCAACACCAAAAACGAAGAAGTCGAGCCACAGATTACACAGATGAAATCGGATTTTCTATCCGCGTAATCTGTGTACTAATTGATCGATATCTTCCTCGTTGTTGAAGAAGTCGGTTGCCACGCGAAAACCCTGCGGTTTTTCTGTAACGAAGATCTTCTCTGATGCAAGTTTCTTAACGACCTCGGCAGGATTGTCCGCTGCAACAAGCGTTTCCGCCGATCGAAATCGCTCATCTCCAAGCGGTGACAAAACTTGCCAACCAACCTCATTCAATCTCGCCGTTAACGTGCGATTCAGTTCAAGCGCGCGTGCTTCAATGTTCGCCATACCGATCGACTGCATCAACTCGATCGACGCAGCCAACGAAAAGATGCCTGCGAAATGAGGACAGCCGAGTTCCGCTCTTGCGGCTACGTCGTGGCGTAGATGCACTTCGTCATTTTTGGTCGCATAAGGATCCTGAACACTGAGCCAACCGATTTCTCGCGGACGCGATCTCTCCTGAAGTTCTCGGCTGATGTAAACAAATCCGGAGCCGTAGCCTGAGAGCATCCACTTGTGACCAGTCGAACACAACGCATCGATCTTCATGCGCTTCACATCGATACCGAAGACTCCTGCCGCCTGGCTCGCGTTGACCACCAGCGCGTGCGCGCCTTTGATGCTTCCAAGCTCCTCGAGATCGGATCTGAAGCCATTTGAAAACTGCACGTAGCTCAACGATAAAATGCCGGTGCGCGTATTCATCGCCGCGCGCAAATCTTCGGGCCTCACGACACCGTCTACCGACTTAACCAAATGCACCGGAATGCGGCGATGCATCCACGGAATCGTCGTCACTGGAAACTCGAGATCGCACGAGATCACCTCACCATGTTTCTCGAGTGCATCGACGATCAGGTTCATGCCACTCGAAGTGTTGGTCGTGAACCCGATCTCATCAGGCTCGGCATTGATGAAAGACGCAACGCGAGCACGCATTTCTTCGCGGCGCGCAAGCCAGTGGTCCCAGTGAACGTCACCGTCGTCTCTCATCTGCTCGTAGTAAGCCGAACCTGCTTTTGCAGTCGACTCCGCGAGCGGCCCGGCCGCCGCCGTGTTTAGATAAACGCTTCTGGTCGTGACGGGAAACTTCGCGCGAACTTCAGCCCAGTTGATCATGTTGTGAAAATACAGGAACTTTGACTTATAAAGAAGATAGAAGGTCTGACTTAAGATAGAATCACTTCCGATGGAACTCAGCAAGACTCAAATCGATCGGCTCGGTGGCCGCTTGCGAAAAGGAAACATTACCGATTCCGATCTGCGGCTTCTCGATGAGTACCGCCGCTCCTTTACCGCCGCTTATGGAATCGTTGCAGGAGGAATTCGGCGCCGGTTAGAGCTGGAACCAACTGGGAGGCCCGCAAAATCCACCACCTCAATAGCAGAGAAGTTACGTCGAGAGAGCATACGTTTGAGTCAGATTCAGGATATAGCCGGGTGTAGACTCATCGTATCTGACACGGCCGAACAAAATCGCATCGTCGCGTCCCTTGTTGAACTCTTCCCCGATAACACTGTCGTAAACCGAAGACAGACGCCAAGCCATGGATATCGAGCAATTCATGTGATTGCAAAGGTTGAACAAAAAGGAGTAGAGATTCAGATCAGGACGACTTTACAACAGCTATGGGCTGAATTATCTGAAAAACTCTCAGATCTGATAGATCCAGCAATTAAATACGGTGGTGGTGATGGAGCCACCAAAAGATTTCTGACCTCTGCATCTAAGGTGGTTGCCAGGCAAGAGGCTACTGAAGTAATACTGTTGGAAGCACAGAACGCCGCGTCGGGCCTCGGTTCTGACTCGGCCCTGACACACCAAACTATTGAGGCTATAATAAGCGGGGAAAGACACGTTGTAAGCTCTCGAGAAGAGATGATCCAAATGCTTCACATGCTAATCGAAGATGCGGCTCGACTAAAACAGAAAGAATAAAATGCTGTTTTTGATTGAATACGACCGGAGTAGAGGGGAAATCGTCACCTTCAGAGGATTTGGCGGCGAAGAGTCCCGGTCTGCGGAACAGGCGCGCCTCGAAATGGAACTCGATTTAAACCGTCGCGGCGTAGAGCGAGAAGTGGTGCTTTTAGAAGCTGAGAACGAAGAGGCGCTGAGGCGGACCCATCGTCGCTATTTCGAGGATTTAGCGCAGCTCGTCTCCTAACTTACCCTTAAATCGATTCCTTGTACGTCTCGAGGTTCTGCTGGATCTTTTGCAGTAGTTGCGACTTGAGTGTGTTTGAGTTGAGTTTTTCAGGCGCCACTGGTTGCCACTTTCCGGGGATCAACACCTGTGAATCGATGAAGGCGTCGAGCGCTTCCTGTAAGCCGTCGACTCGCATCTTGCCTTTCATCGCAATGACTTCTTCAATGATCCACGTTACTGCGTCGCCGGTGATGCGATGCCGGTGGTTGATAACTGCCGAGCGTTCCTGAAGTGTCTTCAACACCAGGTCGAATGGACCACCGAGCGCGGCAACGAGACGCAGGTACGATTCCTGAAAGCTTTTCACCTGTGCGGAGATAGCAGGCGTTGGCTTCAGATCGCTTTTACCGACGTACGATGCTGCCATGATACGGCAGAAGATGTCGTCTGGCATGTAAGCGCTCGTGTCGTCGAAGCGGCTGATTGTTTGGGCCACGTAGAAAGCGGGTAAGAGTCGTAGCAGATTGCGAATCAAAAAGACGGGATTGTGAGTAAAGCCGTCCGGAAGTTTTTCCACCCCTTTGCTGACCTTGCGATCCTCAAAATAACTCAACGACCGATCGAAGTCGCGAACCTCTTTGCGTGCGTTGGTCATTAAGTAGTTGATCTGTTCCTGCGTGAAACCCATTCTCCAGAGCATTCGCCGATCTCGTTCGTCTGCGAACGCTTCGTCAAACACACGCAGACATGCGGCGTTCTTGAAAGTGTGGAGAGGCTCTTTCGTGCCCGACTGAATAAAGCCCATGACTTGCGCAAACACCTGGACCAACGCTCTGGCCCAACCACGCTGTTCGGCGAGTGAAGCTGAGTAACGATCGACGTCTTTGAAGCGGTACTTGTCGTGCTTGGCGGCAAACTGTCGAATCGAGCCGTAGTCGAGCACGGCGCCGCTGGCGAGCATGTTGTCGCCATCCCACGATAGCCAGTTGAAGATGTACTCTTCTTCGAGTAGCGCAGCGAGCTTCGCGTAGGAGCGTGCGAAGTAGTCGAGGGCTTTTGTGTAGCGTTTGTTTCCGGCTGGCACTTCCCAGAAACCATTCTCGACTTCTCGGTCGATGAAGTAATCGACTGCAGCTTTGAGCTCCTCGTGGCGTCTTTGTTTGAGATAACGAAAGATGTGAGCGGGCCTGATCAAATTTGGCGCACTGCGTACGCCGATCGCGGTTGTGTCCGGAAAACCGATGACGGCAAGACAGCGTTCGGTTGGAATTCCCTGACGGTAAAAGATCTCCGACATCACCGCGCTGCCGAGCATCTCGTCGAGATCCGCGAGGCCTGATGAATATCCGTAACTGTTATCACCAGTTGCGACGAGGCCGTCGTTTGCATGCTGCGCGCCGGGACTCAGGATCGTGGCGCCGGTGCCGCGACTCGAAATATCAAACGTAAGCTTTTCGGTTTTGAGATAACCGTTCCAGATACTTCGGCCATCGCCGGAAGTCTTGCCTTGCCGGCTGCGATGCTGAATTTGAAGATAACGCGTCGCCATGTATGGGTGGGCCTTGAGGGTCTCAGGCGGATACTTCTTGCCACGTTCGAGGTCGTATTCGTTGATGATCTGGAGTGAGAACGTATCGAGGATTACCTGTTCGAGTTCTTTGTTGATGCTCGCTGGGTGATCGGAGGGGATGAGTCCCATCTCTTTCGCGAGCGGGAAGTTGAAAAAGAGGACACGACCATGCGGGCGATAACGCGCCTGATAGTCGACGTATCCATCAGGGCTCACGCTCCGCCAGGGATGTCTACCATCTACTTCCGTGAACTTCTCATACATAGGCCACAATGGGCACAAAGAAGCGATTTCATTTTAGCCACAAAAAGGCACATAAGGCACAAAATAATTATTTAGGTCGTTTGCTGGTGCTGGATTTCTTCTTTGTGCCTTTTGTGCTTTTTTGTGGCTGTTTTTTGGGCGCGAGCCAGAGGGTTGTGAGAGGCGGGAGATCGATCTCGGAATCGTTAATGGAAACGTTACCGCTGCCGCCGTAGGTTTCCGCGTCAGTGTTGATGATGACGTCGTATTGACCGTCAGCGAGTTGGGATACGCGATAACTTTTCTTCGGCACCGCGGAGAAGTTACAGACGCAGATGAGTTCACGGCCGGTTTCGGGAGAGCGACGCTTGAAGGCGACGATGTTCTCGATGGCGTTGTCGACGTCGATCCATTCAAAGCCCGCGGGTTCGCTGTCGGCTTCCCAGAGCGCGTTCTCTGGTCCATAAACAGAATTCAGATCGCAAACCAGCTTCTGCACGCCACCGTGAAGCGGCTCTTCGATCAGATGCCAATCTAAACTCTCGGTTTCAGTCCACTCGCGCCACTGCCCAAACTCACCACCCATGAACAACAGTTTCTTCCCGGGATGCGCCCACATGTGCGCGTAGAGCGCGCGCAAGGTCGCAAACTTCTGTTCCGTCGTTCCCTGCATTTTATTGAGTAGCGAGCCCTTCATGTGGACCACTTCATCATGCGAGAGCGGCAGGATGAAGTTTTCACTCCACGCGTAGACCAAACCAAACGTCAGCGCGTTGTGATTGCCGGCACGGAACAACGGATCTGTCTGGAAGTACTTGAGCGTGTCGTGCATCCAACCCATGTTCCACTTGAAATCGAAACCCAGGCCGCCGTCGTAGATCGGACGACTCACCATGGGCCATGCGGTTGATTCTTCCGCAACCATCATGATCCCCGGACAGGCGCGATGCGTTATTTCATTCAATTCCTTCAGAAACGCAAGCGCTTCGAGGTTCTCGCGTCCGCCAAACTCATTCGGCTCCCATTGCCCTTCCTTGCGGCTGTAGTCGAGGTAGAGCATCGACGCCACTGCATCAACGCGTAGACCATCGACATGAAACTCGCGAAACCAGTAGAGCGCATTTGCAATCAGAAAGTTGCGCACCTCATTACGGCCGTAGTTGAAGATGTATGTACCCCAGTCAGGATGTTCACCTTTGCGCGGATCGAGATGCTCGTACAACGCGGAGCCGTCGAACCGGCCGAGGGCCCACGCGTCTTTCGGAAAGTGGGCCGGCACCCAGTCCATAATCACGCCGATGCCACGCTGGTGCAGGTAGTCGATCAAATAACGAAGATCGTCGGGCTCGCCGTAGCGGGCGGATGGCGCATAGTAGTAAGTAACCTGATATCCCCACGATGGCCCATACGGATGTTCCTTGAGCGGCAGAAACTCCACGTGGGTGAAGCCCATCTCGGTGACGTAGTTGGCCAGCGGTTCGGCCATCTCACGATACGTAAGAGGACGATTGTCTTCTTCCGTGTTTCGTCGCCACGAACCGAAGTGAACTTCGTAAATCGAGAGTGGTTGGCGAAAGTGTTCCCGGCCGGCGCGTTGCTTCATCCACTTCGCATCGCGAAACTTGTATTTCGAAGTGTAAACAATTGAAGAAGTGTCCGGCGGAACTTCGGTGTATTGAGCGTAAGGGTCTGCTTTGAAAAAAGACTGGCCGCTCGGAGTGCGGATTTCAAACTTATACAAACAACCTGCTGTGAGGTTCGGGATAAAGAGTTCCCAGACGCCTGACGTTCCGAGCATTCGCATCTGGTGTTGGCGTCCGTCCCAGCCGTTGAAATCACCAACGACACCAACGCCCACAGCTTGCGGCGCCCAGACGGCAAACGTGACGCCTTTCTTGCGGCCCATCGTGGTGACGTGCGCGCCGAGTTTTTTGTAGATCTCTTCGTGATGTCCTTCGCCAAAGAGATGAAGATCAATGTCGCCGATATGATCTGTGTTCATCGGCGTCCATCCGCGGCTAAAAAGATCTCGGCGCCGTTGCCTTTTTCAGGGCGGTTGCTGCGGGCCTCGGACAAGATTTCGAGGAACTTCCTTCGAGGCGGGTCAAGGTCCAATTCATTCATCAAATCAATCACGCGCGCAGCATAGCGCAACACTTGAACCGTCTCGATCCCCGCCAGATCCGAAAAGAACCAGCCGCAACTCGTAAACATCAAGAGAGTGTCACGTTGCATTTCCAACAGCACCCATACCAGCACGTCTTCCGGTGTACTTAACCCGTGAACCGCATGTCGTAACAGGAATTCATCGTGCTCACGCGGATCGAGTAATACGGATATGTAGTCATTCCGTGCCGCCCACGGATCGCGCAGCAGCTCACGGCCATAGCTTTCAAACTTAGCCGCCGCATCGTCGCGCAAAAACTCGAGCGCTGCTCGCAACGGTTGTCGCCACTCCTGATTCCAGCCCGGCTCACCGCCAGTGTGACAACCACAGTCTCGCGCCCAACGCGCAACACCGTGCACACAACTCCACGAACTCCCTTCACCGTCCGGCCCGTTATCAATCTCCACCGTCGACTCAGGCTGATGATGATCGAGATACTGCGCATAGTTCGTAAGCCAAAAGCCCGCCGTCTTCGCTTCAACCCTTAACGCATGGGCCAAACCGAGATCGCCAAACTTAAAGTGATGCCCGTAAGTCTCGCCATCAGTCGCAACGTTAACCAGATCTCCGAGCTTCGCCGCGCTCACAAACCTTTCCACCAGACCACGACTCGATGACAAAGCACCCTCGAACGCAATCGCCCGGGCGAGTGGTCCATTGTAGAAAAACACCGCCAGCGAGCGCCCCGATCCATCAACGTGACGAAAGAGGTAAGGTCTTGAAGTATCGACTTCAGAAACCTTCGCCTGATTCGGAGCGAGGATGACGTAACGCATTCCCTGCTCGATCAACAACGAGAGCACCTCGTCGTTCGCAGCAGTTTCCGGCAACCACAGCGCTTCCGCTTCACGACCGAAACGAAAACGAAAGTCCGCGAGGCCCCAAAGAACCTGCGTCAGTCGATCGCGCTCGTTACAAAGCGGCAGAATCGCGTGACCGTATGCCTGCGCGATCGCGTTACCGTGCCCACCGCGCGCCGCGGCGCTCTCTTTATCTGCCGCTAAGATCTTCTGGTAAGTATCAGCGTGATGCTCGGCGAGCCATGACAGCAGAGTTGGTCCAAAGTTAAAACTGATGAGTGGATAGTTATCGACGTTCGGGGCGTAACACTCGGCGTGAATGCGCTCGTTCCAATCGTGGAAAGGCGCGGCGCTCGGCTCGGTTTTGACTTCCCCTGTCCATGGGTTCTCGCGTGGGGGTTGATAAAAGTGGCCGTGAATTACGAGAGCGGTCATGTCAAAGCAGTCTGCGCTAACCGAGCAGCACCAAGCAACCCTGCATTATCGCCACACTCCGCGCGCGCAATCTTCACTTGCTGCGCAGTGGTGCGAAAGGCGCGTTCCTCAACCTGCCGGTACATCTCACTCGCAAATAAGTCCCAACCATTCGCCGCGCCACCAGTGATCACGATGATCTGCGGGTCGATCAAGTTGATGATATTCGCCAAACCGATGCCGAGATACATCCCGAAACGTTTAAATACAGCGAGCGCAAGTTCATCGCCTTCTCGTCCCGCCTCGTAAACTCGCTCAGCCGTCAGCCCAACACTCGTCAATCTCGTTTCCGGATACAACGACAAACTCTCGCGGGTCATGCGCACAATCGCTGTCGCCGAAGCAAACAACTCCAGGCATCCGGTGTTGCCACATTTGCACTTCAACCCGCTAAACGGATCGACAGTCGTGTGTCCAATTTCTCCCGCAGATCCATGCGAGCCGCGCCACAGTTTGCCATCGAGAATCACGCCGCCACCGACGCCTGTTCCGAGTGTTACGCTCATCACGTCATGACAACCACGCGCGGCGCCGAGCCACATCTCTCCGACCGCAGCGGCGTTCGCGTCGTTCTCGAGAAAGACGGGCCAGCCGAGTCGCTGTTCCAGTGCTGCTTTTAATCCGAAGTTGACTAAGGAAGGAAGGTTTGGCGCTTGCAGTACGACAGCCTTGTCGCTGTCAACAGCGCCCGGAACCATTATCGACGTCGCAACTACTCGTTGCTTGTCATCACTCCACTTCTCCGCGGCATTCGCGAGCGCGGTAACGATGCAATTAGCGGAATCTCCCTTCGGAGTTTCCTGTTTCAACTGCTTCAGTATTCTTCCAGTGTCATCGACGAGAGCTACTCGTAGGTGCGTGCCTCCCAGATCTACGGCAAAGACCAAGCTGTCACTAGACTGATTCTTCGGCATGTTCCAGTTGGAGCGTCTCTGCGGCCATCTCTCCTCGCGAAAGATTTCTCGAGATAAGCACTCCTGCCACAATCGCTATAGCCAAGTATAGCAACCCCGTGCCCCATTCCTTGAAGATCAGCTTACCGATACCGAACAAAGATCCATAGATCAGCGCGCAGCCGAGTATCCAATTGAAAATTTGCAGCGAGAGGCGGCCCTGCGCGTGCGCTTCCGCAAGCTCTGCCTGTGCGGCAATGCCGTTCCAGCCTGGTCCTTCGGGTCTGACGCGCCGGTAAAAGGCGACGAGTTTGTCGATCGGTTCGGGCTGCGTGAACATCGTTACTGTAATCCAGACGACACTCGTTATTCCCACCGTCACGATCATCAGATACGCGAAGTCCACCGGGCGATCGCTGTCCCACTTCAACACCACTTGCAGGAAAATGGAAACGACCGCAGCGCAGATCATCGCCGACACTTCAGACCACGCATTGATGCGCCACCAGAACCAGCGCAACAAGAGCACTGTTCCCGTTCCAGCGCCAGTGACGAGCAACAGTTTCCACGCGCCTCCGATCGACTCCATGTAAAAAGTGACTACGAGCGATGCGATCATCAGTAACAGTGTCACCACTCGAGAAGCGATGACGTAGTGTTTCTCACTCGCCGAACGTTCGATGAAGCGACGATAGAAGTCGTTGATGACGTATGAAGCACCCCAGTTGAGTTGCGTGCCAATTGTTGACATGTATGCAGCGGCGAAAGCTGCGAGCATGAAACCGCGCAGGTAAGTGGGAAACACGTTCGGATCGAGCAACGTCTTGATGTAACCCGATTCTTTGTCGACGAGCGTCGGATAAAGAATGAGTGAAGCGAGCGCGGTGAGGATCCACGGCCACGGACGCAACGCGTAGTGAGCGATGTTGAACCAGAGCGTCGCGAGCAGTCCGTGCTTTTCATTCTTCGCGGAGAAGATGCGCTGAGCCACGTAACCTCCACCGCCCGGTTCCGCGCCGGGATACCAGGTGGACCACCAGATCACACCGAGATAAACGAACAGAGTTATCACCGGCATCCAGGCTGAGCCGTATTCAGGGAAGAACACGAGTCGCGAACCGCCGCCGGCGGCTGCGTCCATCGCACTGATCTTCGTCTTCAGTCCATCGATGCCGCCGACTGCATTGACAGCGAGAATCGCGAGCACGATGACCATGCCCATCTTGAGTGCAAACTGAAAAAGGTCGGTGACGAGCACGCCCCACAAACCTGAGATCGCAGTGTAGAACGCAGTGAAGAGCAACATGCCAATGACGATCATGATCGCGCCGCGCTTGTTCACTCCGAGAGTGATCTCGAGGATCTTCACCATCGCGAGGTTTACCCAACCGAGAATGATGCAGTTGATCGGCAAGCCGAGATACAAAGCACGAAAGCCACGCAGGAAAGCAGCAGGCTTGCCGGAGTAACGCAGCTCAGCAAACTCGATGTCAGTCATCACACCGGCGCGTCGCCAGAGCCGGGCGTAAAGAAAGACGGTGAGCATGCCGCTCATGACAAAGTTCCACCAGAGCCAGTTGCCCGCGATGCCGTTCTTGGCGACGAAACCGGTGACCGCTAAGGGGGTGTCAGCCGCGAAAGTGGTGGCGACCATCGACGTGCCCGCGAGCCACCACGGCACATTGCGGCCGGAGAGGAAGAATTCACTCGTGCTGCCGGATGCTCTGCGAGCGTAGTAGAGGCCGATACCAAGGTTGAAAAGGAAATAAGCGGCGATTACCGTCCAATCCAATATTGAAAGGCTCATTTGGATCCTTACTTTGTCGGTTTGAAAAGGCGGTTACTCGGGGGCCAATCATGCCACAAAAAGGCACATAAGGCACATAAGTAATTTTCTTTAATCATTTTGTGCCTTTTGTGCCTTTTTGTGGCTGATGCTTTACCATGGGCCACGAATGGGCACGGAATCGTTAGTCGCAGGTCTTGCAATCATCGGCATAGTCATTATTGTGTCGGCACTCTTGTCGGGTCTTGTCGATCGGAGTGGTCTGCCGCAGGTGGCGGTCTTCATTTTTATCGGCGCTGCTCTCGGCCCCGCCGGCTTCGGTGTGTTCGATGCGACGCTTGTGTCTCCGGTGTTGCGCGTGGTGGCGACGCTGAGTCTCACGATGGTGCTGTTCACTGACGCCGTCACTCTCAATACTAAAGAAGTGCGGCGTCGTGCGGGCCTCGCCTTTCGTATGCTCGGGCCGGGAACAATCCTTTGCGCCGCACTGACAGCCCTCGTCGCCTGGTGGTTACTCGGCATTCCGCCCGCACTCGCTGCGATTCTCGGCGCCGCACTCGCTTCGACCGATCCCGTACTACTTCGCGGTCTCCTGCGCCGCCGCGATATCTCGCTCGTAACACGACAAGCCCTGCAACTCGAAAGCGGACTCAACGATGCCGTCCTGCTGCCGATCGTCGTCGTCGCGATCGCTTTGACCGGTCAACACGAGCTTCCGACCACCAGTTTTCCGAAGATCGGTTTCGGACTTTTTATTCTCGGCCCAGGCGCCGGTATCGCGATCGGTTTGATCGCCGTCGCCGCTCTCGACTTAATCCGCAAACGCATCGGTGTGCGACGCGATTACGAATCGCTCTATTCGCTCGGCGTCGCGTTCTCAGCGTATGCAGCCGCCGAAGCAGTACACGGCAGCGGTTTCCTGGCAGCATTCGCCGCCGGACTGACCATTGCCGCACTCGACGTTGAACTCTGTGACTGCTTTATCGAATACGGCGGCGTCACTGCGGAGATGCTATTGCTCTTCACCTTTGTGATCTTCGGCAGTTCTTTGATCTGGACCGGTTTCTCCGGACTCGATACGCGCACCGTAATCTTTGCGATTTTCGCGATCTTAATCCGAGTTCCTGTTTATCTCGTTTCGATGATCGGCTCAGACGTAGATAAGCGCGGCCGGCTGCTAATCGCGTGGTTTGGACCAAGCGGACTCAGCTCTTTGTTGCTTATACTGTTGCCGGTCTTTGCAGGCGTGCCCGGCAGCGATCAACTGTTCCGTATTTGCGCGCTGATTGTCATGATTTCGGTAGTCGTTCACGGTTCAACGCCGATGTTGTTTGCGCGACTACTGGGCCAACGCGAGCCCGAAGCGCCACCCGTACCCGAACCGGCGCCGCGACCACTGCCGGTTCTCGAACTCGTGCAACCGATAGGTTCTCAAAGCATCACGCTCGAAGAATTGGACCAACTACAAAACTCCGGAGATCAAGTCATCCTGCTCGACGTGCGCACGGAACGAAGTCGAGACACGAGCGACCTCCAGGCCGAAGGATCGGTTCGCATGCCGCCGGAGAATGTAGTCTTGCAAGCCCGCGAACTCGCATTGCCGAAGGAGGCCTGGCTCATCGCCTACTGCGCTTGACCAAACGAAGCTACCAGCGCCCGGGTGGCGCAGGAACTTCGACAAGCCGGATGGACGAAAGCGCGAGCTCTCATTGGTGGTTGGGACGCATGGCAGAACGCCAACCGCCCGGTTGTTCCGAAAGCTGCTTGATCCGGTAGACAAATGAAAAAGCTTACTGGGTTACTGATACTTCTGATCATGACTTCCCTGCACGGACCCATGGCCGCGAACATGCAAAACAGACCGCGCGCGCGTGAGTTCGGCATCATGGTGGGCGTGCTGCCGACCGGCACACTCAACGCCATTACCGACGTTGGCGGCGTGCTCGTTGGCCACACCACGATCGTACGCGGTGACAACGTCCGCACCGGTGTCACTGCGATCCTGCCGCATGGCGGAAACCTGTTTCGCGAGAAAGTGCCCGGCGCGGTTTTCGTCGGCAACGGTTTTGGCAAGCTGGCCGGTTCAACGCAGGTAAACGAACTGGGCGAGATCGAAACGCCGATAGTCTTAACGTCAACTCTGAGCGTCCCGCGTGTCGCCGACTTTCTGCTCGACTACATGCTTTCTCTGCCCGGAAATGAAGACGTTCAGTCGATCAATGCCCTCGTCGCCGAGACAAACGACGGTTATCTCAACGACATTCGCGGGCGTCACATCTCGCGAGACGATGTTGTTGCCGCGATAAAAGGTGCGAAAAGCGGCGCAGTGGCGGAAGGTTGTGTTGGCGCCGGAACGGGCACAGTCGCTTTTGGCTTCAAAGGCGGCATTGGCACGTCGTCGCGCAAGCTGCCGCCTCGTCTCGGCGGTTACACCGTGGGGATTCTGGTCCAAACCAACTTCGGCGGGATTTTGACGATCAATGGCGCACCGGTCGGACGCGAGTTGGGCCGCTATTATTTAAAGGACGAACTCGCGACAGCGCCCAGCACTCCCGATGGGTCAATTATCATTGTGATCGCGACCGACGCGCCCGTGGACGCCCGTAACCTGAACCGCATGGCGGCCCGCGCGACGATGGGCCTGGCCAGGACCGGCGCCGCGGGCAGTAATGGCAGCGGTGACTACGCCATTGCCTTCTCCACCGCGGCGGACGTGCGGATTAAACCTCCTGGTCAAAACGAACGGACCGCGCCACGCGATCAGAAAACAATTGCAAACGATGCAATGTCGCCACTGTTCCTCGCCGTGATCGAGGCCACCGAGGAAGCCATCTATAACTCTCTTTTTAGGGCCACAACCACGACCGGAAGAGGTCATACAGTGGAAGCATTGCCATTGGACCGTACGGCCGAGATCCTCCGCCGGCATGGTCTAATTCCACCTTCCCGCTAGCCGCTCTATCACGACAAGTTCACGGTGGTCTAACCTTTTCATATTGAAGAGAAAACTGTTTGACACTCTGTTAGTCGCTGCATAGAATCCGTATCGAACCCCCAGTACATTTCAAACGCATCTTGAAGGGAGTTAACGATGGCTACCAGACTCAATGTTCGTGTCAACAGAAAACGACCGGAGTCAATGACTCGTCAGATTCGCGAACAACTCAATGATTTGATCGAAGCAGGTGAGTTGGCTGTGGGAACAATACTACCCAGCGAACGTGAACTCGCCAACTCATTGAAGGTCGCGCGCAATGTCGTTCGCGGAGCTTACGAGCAGCTTATGGATGCGGGACAGTTGCGGAGTGAAGGTCGAAAGGGCCGATCGGTCAGTCGTGGAAGCAGCAAGAAAAGTTCGAGCAAGAAAGCTACGAAGAGCAAATCGCGCAAAAAATAATCGCTCTTCCGCGCGTCAGACTGTTTTTCCACCTTTTGGACCACGCCTGGAATCTTATTCACTGGCAATCGTGGTTTCTTTACCGAGCGCGATGATCTCGTCCCGTATCGCGTTTCGTTCTGCCAGTAGTCTGACGAAAAACCGTCTTCTCACAAGGAAAAACATCAATACACGAACGCCGGCGATCGACTTATCGAGTTCCTCGAAGAAGACGATCGCCACATAACCCGCAAACGGAATCACGAGGAGCGCGAGAACGGCGACGATCCAGCCGAAGTACAGATAGCCAAGCACCGCGAGGACGAGCCAGGTGAGTGGAAACAGAAGCATCGCGGAAACGATCTTCACTGTGGAGATCACATCGTCCGAGTCACGCGAGATTTGCTTCGCGAGATAGCCTCCGAGCTTGTAGGCAGGATAGTGCGCGAGCATACCGATGACGGCTGGTCCAAGCATCAACAGAAACAAGATCGAGCGGCGCACGATAGTTGTAAACACCTTGGCAGTTGACCTGGGCGGCGATAACTCGTCCGGATCGACGCCGGCCTGGCTCAACTCTTCTTCGAAGCGGAGCATTCTCAGCTCCAAACGCCGCAGTCGCTCCGGTTGGCGTTCCTGCACGACCGAGTAGGCCTTGATGAATCGTTGTTGTAAACGAAGCTCGTCTTTCAAACTCTCGTTGCCGCCCCCGTCGTTAATGGCCGAGGAGAAGATCCGTTCGGCGCGCGCTGTCATCTGTAACTCTTCTTCGTGCTTCGCGTCGAGGATTACTTCACGTAGCGCTTTCGCAATTTTATCTGACAAGAGGCGTACGGCGTCGCGCGGCGGCGTGCCGTCCGCTTCGAGTGTTACTGGCTCTACTTCGATCGGATTTCCGAAATATAGCAGGGCCTCACTGCGAAAACTTATCTTCGAGGTGTAGTAGAGTCCGGCCGGAACGATCTTCAAGTTCGAAACTTCACCGGTTGAGACGGCAGCGAGAGAAATACGCGCGGCGCCGGTTTTGATCGGTCGTAAGCCTGGTTCATCGTGTGAAACGCCCTCGGGGCAGATGCCGATCGTGCCGCCGCGTGCCAGAAGTTTTCGCGCGGCGATAAACGTTTCCTGGTTCTTCGTAACATCTTCGCCTTCATCCTGCCGGCGATAAACCGGCAACGAGTCAAGTTCCTTGACGAGGTAGCCGATGACTGGATAACGAAACAGCGGCGCCTTCGCTAGAAAAGAAACTTGCCGCGGCGCAAGACACAATAGGAAAACAGGATCGACGAGCGCGTTCGGATGGTTGAGTACGAAAATTACCGGGGTGTCGTCGGGGACGTGTTCGAGACCTGTGACTTCAATGCGCCGAAAGTAGATCCTGAGCGCAAACCTCAAGAGTGCGACAATGACGCAACGAATCATGACGTGATTTTAGCCGCAGATCCGCGTTTATCCGCGCAAATCTGCGGCTGGATATGCAATAATACCCATGCTTTCCCACTTGATTCAAAATCCATTAGCTTGAGGGATATCCATGAAGCGTGTTGTCACCGCCCTTACCGTCCTGTTGATTGGTCTATGCTCGTTCGCCGCGTCACAAAACCGGACCTACACTGTGGAAGATTTGCTGAAAGTACGACGTGTCGCAGATCCACAAGTCTCGCCTAACGGCAAGAGAGTCGCCTTCGCCATTGGCGACGTCAATTTCGACGGCAATCGCATCGTCAACCAGATCTACACGACTTCGATTGACGGTGGCGAGTTGAAGCGGTTGACCTCGGGCGATAGTTCGTCGAGCGCGCCGCGTTGGTCTCCGGACGGGAAGAAGATTGCCTACACCACCGACAGCCAGGTCTGGGTGATGGATGCCGACGGCGACAACAAAGAACAAGTGACAAAGATCTCGACCGGTGCGGCGTCGCCGGTGTGGTCCCCCGACGGCAAATGGATCGCGTTCACGTCAGACGTCTATCCCGACTGCAACAACGATGAGTGTAACAAGAAGCGCGACGAACAGGCGGAAAGCAGCAAGGTCAAGGCACACATCGTCACGCGATTGCTCTACAAGCATTGGGATGAGTGGCGCGATTTGAAACGTACGCACGTCTTCGTCGTCTCGAGTAAAGGCGGCACGGCGCGCGATCTCACCGCCGGCGATTTCGACTCACCGCCTTATGCAGCGGCGTCGGGTGTCGATTATGCCTTCTCGCCGGATTCGTCTGAGATCGCGTTTCTGCGTAACCCGGATAAAGTCGAAGCCATCTCGACCAATAGTGACATCTACGTGATGCCTGTGGCTGGTGGACCAGCGAAGAACATCACCGTCCGCAACCGCGGTTATGAAGCCAGTCCATTCTATACACGCGACGGAAAGTTTATTCTGTATCGCTCGCAAGCGACTGCCGGTTTCGAGGCAGATCGCTGGCGCTTGATGGCTTACAATCGCGGTACCGGGACCAGTGTTGAGCTCACGCGCGGGTTCGATCAGCAGGTTGAGGAGTTCATCGTCTCACCGGATGGCAACACGATCTACTTCACGGCTGGTGATCGTGGTAAGAGTCCAATCTTTCGTATTCCGATCGGTGGCGGCGTGCCGCAAAAAGTTCTCGGAACCGTCTTTGCCGGCAATCTTCGACTGACGCCCGACGGAAGAACGTTCGTCTTCGCGTCAAGCTCTTTGTCGTCACCGGCGGAGATTTATCGTGCGAACTCCGATGGCAGTGGATTGACAGCGTTGACTTCAGTGAATGCTGACTTGATGCGACGCGCAAATCTGAAAACCGCGGAAGAGATCGAATGGACCGGCGCGATGGGGAAGAAGATCCACGGTTACGTCGTGAAGCCGACTAACTTCGATCCGAGCAGGAAGTATCCGCTCGTGGTCCTGATTCATGGTGGACCACAGAGCGCGTGGAACGACAACTGGGGTTATCGCTGGAATCCGCAGGTGTTTGCGAATGCCGGTTACGTTGTGTTCACGCCGAACCCGCGCGGATCGACCGGTTACGGTCAGCAGTTTACTAATGACATCAGTGGCGACTGGGGTGGCAAGGTTTTTGTCGACCTCATGAATGGTGTTGCTGACGTGCTGCGTCGTAGTCCTTATATAGATCGCAATCGCATTGGCGCCGCGGGAGCGAGCTACGGCGGCTACATGGTCAACTGGATTCTCGGACACAACAACGATCCGCGTTTCCGCTTCAAGGTACTCGTCTCGCACGATGGCGTCTACAACCTCGAGAGCATGTACGGCGGCACTGAGGAACTGTGGTTTCCGGAGTGGGAGTTCAAAGGAACTCCATGGTCCAATCCGGCCATGTACTCACGCTGGTCACCGCACAAGTTCGTTCAAAACTTCAACACGCCGATACTGATCATTCACAACGAGCTCGACTTCCGTGTGCCGATTGGTGAAGGAATGCAGTTGTTTACCGCCGTCCAACGCAAAGGTATCGATTCGAAGTTCCTGACCTTCCCTGACGAAGGCCACTGGGTCCTGAAACCCCAAAACTCCCAACTCTGGTACCACACGGTTTTGGATTGGCTGGACAAATACCTCCAGCCGCGGATGGACACGGAATCACGCCGATAGATCTGCGGAGTCAAACAACATGACTATTGAACAGGTTGAAAGTGAAGCACTAAAGCTCCAGCCCGAGGCACGGGCGGAGCTAGCACAAAAGCTACTGAAGAGCTTAGAAGACCTTTCTGATGAAGAGATTGAGGGAATCTGGGTAAAGGAAGCCGTTCGCCGGGATGCTGACCTTGACTCTGGCTCTGCGACTATGCGCGACGCGGAGGATGTCTTTAGAGACGCCAGATCTCGCCTCTCATGAACAGGAGAATAAGTTTTCATGAGCTTGCGGAGCTTGAGTTGAATGATGCAGCGATTTTCTTCGAAAGCGAGACAGAGGGATTAGGTTTCCGTTTTCTGGCTGCGGTTGAAAGCGCAGTGACTCAGATCCAACAACATCCCGAAGCCTCACCAATAATCGATCAGGACGTGAGGAGCAAGGTGCTCAGGAGATTTCCTTACAGCATTATGTACTCCGTTAAAACCGATCGGATTCGAATTCTTGCTGTCGCCAGCCAGCGACGTAGGCCATTTTATTGGCGCGGTCGGACATGAGAGATCTTTTCGGCATCATCAATCTATCGCATCTGCCATAGCATCAAGTCACCACACCCATGAAACAGAACTTTTCAAATGCCCTTGTCAAAGTACAGGGGCGATCTGAATTTGTAATTGTCGAAGACACTTCTTCTTTCTCTATTCCGGGCGTTCGGGGGGTGGGGCGACGGCGACGAATTCTTCGACGAAGCGCCCGCCGTAGGAGTCGAGGAGTTCGTTGACACGATCGAGGCGGGGGGAGCGGATGATTAGGCCGGCGTGGTGGCGCTTCTTTACGCGGTAGATGATTTCGTCATCTATATAATTCGAGGTGTCGGGGATTTCTTGTTTTGCGAGCGAGAGGATTATGCCGGCGTACTCCTTGCGCGGTGGCGTGATCCTCGAAGGGGCTTTGCCGTCCAGGATTTCCAACCTGGCCCACTCGCGCCATAAGTTAACGCCTGACGCAGCTTCAAGCACCTCGGCGATGTAAGCGCCGCCGACTCGCGCTGCGATTTCTAGAAAGTAAAACTTTCTATCAGCTTCGCTCTTGATGAACTCCGCGTGTGTCGCCCCACGTTCCAGACCAAGCGCACGGATCAATTTCTTGTTTATGTTCAGTAGCTCTTTCTCATCAGCCGATCCGCGCGGCAGCGTTCGCGAGACGTAAGCGCCGCCCTGATGGGCCACCTGCATCGGCGGTCGTCCATACTGATTCGTCCCCGCAAACACAACCTTACCCTCATTCACCACTGAATCAACGTGAAAAACTTCCCCCGCAACGAAGCGCGCCAGCACGTAATAAGAAGCACGCTCGCGCAGGTTCTCGCGTTCGTTCATTTCGTCAATCGCGCGCCACACTTCCTGCGGTTCAGTCACTTTGCGAATGCCGATCGCGGAAACGTCGGAACGCGGCTTGATCACCCATGGTCCAGGAACCCGTTTCATGTACTCATCAACTTCCTCTGCATTGACTAGCGGCACAAACTCGGGCACGTTGATCCTCGCGCGCCCGGCATGCACCGCCATCGAGAGCTTGTCGCGAAAGACTTTCGCGCCCGAACTGCTCAATCCCGGCAAACACAAGTGTTCGCGCATCAATGCCGCTGTCACAACGTCAAACTCTTCGAGCGCCACGATGCGATCAATCTTTCTGGTGCGCGCTAGAAACGCCAGCAGATCGATGAACAGCGGCGGTCCGGCGTCGTTAGGAACAGCAATGAGATCGTCGAGACTCTCGCGCGGCCAGTCTTCCCCAAGCATCTTCTCTTTCGTAATCAGGATCACGTGGCAGCCGTGAGTCTTGCATTCGCGAATAAAATCGGCGCCCTTGAAATAGGTTGCCAGGCAGATAATGTTGAGGGGACGTTTCTCGGTTTGCGACATTTTATTCTCTTTTCAGAGGTGTGATCTTCCTGCTAAGGTATCGCCCACTGGCATGATTATCAAAGGACCATATCCAGACGTAACCATCCCGCAAACTGCGCTTACGCCTTTCGTCCTGCATCGCGCCAAAGAACTGGCCGCGAAACCAGCATTGATCGATGGTCCAACCGGACGCAAGGTCACGTATCAACAACTGGCTGACTCGATCAGTATCGCGGCCCATAACCTTTCGCAGCGTGGATTCAAGAAAGGTGAAGTGTTCGGTGTCCTGAGTCCAAACTGCCCGGAATACGCGATCGCGTTCCATGCCGTTGCGACTTTAGGCGGAATCGTTACGCCAATCAACCCGCTTTACACGAGCCACGAGATTGCTCACCAACTCAAAGACTCCGGCGCGCGATTTCTCGTGACTCTGCCCTCGTGCGCGGAGAAGGCGAGCGAAGCGATTGCGGACGCAGGCGTCGAAGAGCTCTTCGTATTCGGAACAGCACCGGGCGCGACCGCGTTCGATTCGCTGCTGGTCGATAATGGACGTGCCGAACAAGTCGAAATCGATCCGCTCGAAGATCTCGTCGCACTTCCCTATTCAAGCGGCACCACGGGTCTACCGAAGGGCGTGATGCTGACACATCACAACCTCGTCGCAAACCTCCGACAGATGGAAGGGCTCTGCTACTTCTATGAGACCGACACACTCATCTGCGTGTTGCCGCTGTTTCACATTTACGGACTCGTGGTGGTCTTGAACATGGGTCTGTATAGCGGCGCAACGGTCGTGATGATGCCACGTTTTGATCTCGAATCGTTCCTGAAAGCAATCCAGGATTATGACGTCAGCCTGGCGCACATCGTGCCGCCGATCGTGCTGAGTTTGAGCAAAAGCCCGATTGTCGATAACTACAAACTACCAAAACTCAGGACGCTTTTCTCCGGCGCGGCGCCACTGGGCGAAGAGTTGACGCGGGCATGTATGGACCGTCTCGGATGCAACCTCCGTCAGGGCTATGGACTGACTGAGACGAGTCCGGTGACGCATTCGTCACCGGCGCCACCACTTGAAGCTAAATTCGGCTCGGTAGGTGTTGCGGCGCCGAATACGGAGTGCAAGATTATCGATCTCGAAAGCGGCGAGACTCTCGGGCCAGGACAGAAGGGCGAGGTTTGTGTGCGTGGTCCACAAATCATGAAAGGTTACTTGAACAATCCGGAGGCGACTGCTCGAACTATAGATAGTGAAGGTTGGTTACACACCGGCGATATCGGTTATGCCGACGAAGATGGGCACTTCTTCATCGTCGATCGTGCGAAGGAGTTGATTAAGTACAAAGGATTCCAGGTGCCGCCGGCCGAGCTCGAAGCAGTGTTGTTGACTCATCCGTGTGTAGCCGATGCCGCAGTGATTCCTTATCCTGATGATGAAGCGGGTGAAGTGCCGAAGGGAATCATCGTGTTGCGGCAGCCGGTCGAGCCTGAAGAGTTGTTGAAATTTGTGTGCGAGCGAGTCGCGCCACACAAACGTATTCGGCACATCGAGTTTGTCGAGAAGATCCCGAAGTCACCATCCGGCAAAATTCTACGCCGTGTGCTTGTTGAGATGGAGAAGAGCCGCAGATAACGCGGATAAGAAATAATCCGCGTTAATTTGCGAAAATCCGCGGCTAACCCCGCTTGACACTGCCGCGGCCCCCCGGATAGAGTCGCGACAGAATCACTCTCCACGTGGTCATACGAAAAACCTGAGGAGGTAATGACATGCACGTTCGTCGTTTACACTTCGCGCTTGCGATTTTTCTGCTTTCGGCGCTGCCGCTCTCGGCGCAGGTTCAAAAGCCCGCTGGCGCCTGGGCCGAATGGGAAACGCTTACTCCGGAAGCCGAAGAATTTACTGTCCTGATGCCAAAGAACCCGACCACGGAGACAACCAAATTTCCGTATCACAAAATGGAACTCAGCGCGCGCACGTATCTGGCCACTTCGTCGGCCGGACCCGTGATTGGCATAGTTTCATTGAGTGGTATCAAATCCGATCCGGCACAGTACACGGAGTTTGCGCGCTTTAATTCCTACGTCGACGCGTTCAAGAGTTTTTTCCCGCCGAAGATTCGATCGAAAGAAACGCTGCCGAAGATGGTGCTGGTGAGTAGCCGTCCTTTTCGTGGCTACACGGGCAGATCATACAAGCTGACGCTTGGCGACTTGAGTGGATCCGTCAATGCGTTTGTCACGAGGAAACGTTTCTACGCAATCGTTTCACTCAACACTAAGAAGGACGAGTCGCTTGAAGAAAAATTCTTGAGCTCGTTCGAATTGCCGGAGCGTCCGCCGGACAAACCAAAGACGACTGCAGATGCTGACGCCAACGGTAATCCGCAACCCGGTGAGAAACAGAACCAGGTTCAGTCCGAGGGCGAAATTGCACAGCCCGTCAACGGAGCCGAGGGGAACACGGAACAGGCCACGAACGCTCCTGAGAAGGTTGGCAGCCAGGTGCCAACTCCGAATCAAGCCAATCAAAAACCCAAAGGACCTATCGCCGGTGGCATGTTGAATTCGAAGGCGATTTACATGCCGCAGCCGGAAGTTCCGTCCGGTGAGGCGAGTGGTGTGGTGTTGGTCCAGGTGCTGGTCGACGAGCAGGGTAGCGTGATCGACGCCCGGCCTGTCTCCGGTCCGCAACACCTGCACACAGCCGCTGTTAGCGCCGCGCGCCTGGCAAGATTCGCGCCCACGCTGATGATGGGCGAACCCGTTAAAGTTAGCGGTACGCTGAGTTACAATTTCGCTCGTTCAAACTAGGATCACAGATAAACGCGGATTGGATACGGATCAGGTTTCTGATCAGTAATCAATCTGTGTTCATCTGTGGTTAACTGGAGTCGCAATTATAAATGTCTGGAATAGCTACTTTATGTCCGGCGTGGTCCATACCCGGCTACCTCGAAGTGCGCGGCGATCACCTGACTGTCAGCGGCGTGGACACAATCGAGCTTATCAACGAGTTTAACTCGCCGTTATTTGTTTTTTCCGAAGGTCGCATTCGCGACAACATCAGCCGTCTGCAACGCGCCGCGGACGCAGTGGATCGACCGATTAAGTTTTGTTACGCGTCGAAGGCAAACTCAAACATGGCGATCCTCAAGGTCGTGCTCGACTCCGGGATCGACATCGAGGTCAACAGCGGCGGCGAACTCTTCAAAGCACTGCGAGTCGGCTTTCGCCCCGACCAGATCATTTTCAACGGCACGAGCAAGTCGGACGATGAGCTCGACGACGCGGTACGCGCCGGTATCTACGCTATTAATATCGACTCGATTTACGAAATCGACCTTGTGGAACAGTCCGTGGAGCGCCTGCGCGCCCGCGGTGAGGAAATACCACCGGCGCGCGTCACGCTGCGCCTCGTACCTGAGATCGGCACACGCTCGCATCTGGGTTTACAAACCGCGCTGCTGACGTCAAAGTTCGGTATCTCTTCGTCAGAAGTGCTGGCTGCATTTCGTCGCGGATTACAGAGACCCGATTTGCTCAAAGTTTGCGGCATTCATATTCACGTGGGTTCACAAACACCCGACGTAGAACCGTTTGCCGAAGCGTTCCGGAGTATGTGGGAACACCTGGTCGCGATTCATCGCGAGACCGGTCACACACTCGAACACATCAATCTCGGTGGCGGCATCCCCGTCAATTACCTGCGCGATCGATCGCAGGCAGATCAACTCCCCGAGCACGAGCGCGACATGCTTGGCGCGGAACTCGAGCCCACTGCGGTACTCACTGAAGCACTGCGAGTCGCGCGCGAATCAGCTCGTGCGGCGAACGCAGAACACCTGCTCGACCAGGTAACGATCCTTCTAGAGCCGGGACGAAGTGTTATCGCTGACGCAGGCCTGGTACTGACCACAGTAAGGAACATCAAACAGCGTCCCGAAACCGGCGATATATGGTTGTTGACCGATGCCGGCTACAACATCATGCTCTCGATGAATAATTACAAGTGGTACTACCACTTGATTTCCGCCTCACGCGCGAGTGCGCCATACCAACGTGATTACAAAGTGGCTGGCCCACTGTGTGACTCAGGCGACGTCTACTTCGACATCGAGCGCGAAGGTCGCCTGCCGGACTACCGCAAGCTTCCGGAGAACGTTGGACCAGGTGAGGTGCTGGCTCTGCTTAACTGCGGCGCCTATTCATTGGCCCAGATGTTTCATTATAATGGGCGACCTCTCCCCGCTGCGGTGCTGGTTCGCCAGGATGGATCTGTCAAACTCATCAGGCGCCGCGATACTTACGAAGATTTGATCACCAACGATCTCGGGTATTAATGTCCACAGATTTCGCAGATTACACAGAGTGAAAACAAAATCTGTGTAATCTGTGGATAAAGACTATGCAGGCTGAACACACACAACTCGTCCGCGGCCTCGGACTGATCGCTGCCATCTCAGTCAACGTCGCCAACATCATCGGCACCGGCGTCTTTCTCAAGGCACGTGTTATGACCTGTAACGTCGGCACCCCAGCCAAAGCGCTCATCGTCTGGGTGCTGGCTGGTCTGCTCGCGATGGCAGGCGCACTAACCTACGCGGAACTGCTCGCGATGAAGCCTCGTGCGGCGGGCGAATATGGGCTCGTCCGCGACGCTTACGGGCGGCCGCCGGGATTTATCTACGGCTGGACTCAATTCCTCATCGCTCGCACCGCTTCAGCAGCAGCGCTTGCAGTCGGCTTCGCGATCTTTCTCAACGATCTCGTTGGCGGCACCTTAAGGCCAACAGTAATTGGACCACTCTCACTGCCGGGCGGTTTCACCGTTTCACTTACACGCCTGCAACTCGTCGCGCTCGCAGCGATCATCATCACAACATTAATCAACTGCGCCGCGGTAAAAGTCAGCGGCGGCGTGGCCAGCGTGCTGACGGGCATGAAGGTCGTTTTGTTGCTTGGGGTCGGTTTCGGAGCGTTCTTCTACAGCAGCGGCGATTGGAGCCACCTTGGTTTGGCAAACACTGGTGGACTTTGTGAAGGAGTGCCGATTACGACTGGCGGCATCGCAGGGTTTGCCGCAGCCATGATCGGGGCGCTTTGGGCGTACGACGGTTGGAACAACATCACGTTCCTCGCCGGTGAAGTGAAAAATCCCGGCCGCAACCTGCCACTCGCTTTGATCGGCGGTGGCTTAGTTGTGATGGCGCTCTATCTCTTTGTAAACCTGAGTTATTTCCATGTATTGACGCCGACTGAGATCGCAAGTGTTCCGGCATCTTCATCGGTTGCCGCCGAAGTGGTGAGACGACTGCTGGGCGCAGTTGCGGTAACACTGATGGCCGCCGCGATGATGACTTCATCTTTCGGCGCCTTGCACGCATCGATCCTCGCGACGGCTCGCATACCTTACGCGCTCGCGAAGGATGGATTGATAGTAAAGAGTTTGGCCCGCGTGTCGCCGCGCACGCACGTGCCGATCAGGGCGTTGGTGGTTCAGTGTTTTTGGGCTTGTGTAGTCGCGCTCTCCGGTGAATACGACACGCTCACTGACTACGCGATCTTCGCGTTGACTTTGTTCTACGCGCTTGTAGCTGGATCGATCTTTATCTACAGGCGTCGCGAGCCTGACATAGAACGGCCGTACCGAACCTGGGGTTATCCGGTGGTGCCGATCCTGTTTATAATCGTATCGGTCGCACTCCTCATTCAAACCGTCATCAACACACCGCGCCAGTCAGCCATCGGTCTTGGTCTAATCCTGCTCGGCGTGCCGGTCTACTGGCTGCTGGACCGCAGGCAAAAATCCGCAGAGCGCTAGTTGCGAAAGAAATATTTCACGCAAAGGCGCAAAGTTCACGCAAGCCGCAAAGAAACCTAATCTTACTCTGCGGCTTTGCGTGAACTTTGCGCCTTTGCGTGAAATATTCTTACGTCAGCGATACTCAACCTGAATGAGCGGCGTTCCTTTTCCTTCACTCGTGGCGAGCAATGCTTTGCCGTCGCGGCGATAGGCGATCGATTCGCCCTGCTTGCGTTTGCCAAGATCGAAACCGACCATCTTCTGTTTCCAGATGTCATTGAAGTCGTTACTGCCGGTGGGCAGGACCAGTTCGTAACCCTGAAAATAATCGCACAGCGCCACGCGGCGACCATCGGGAGAGACGCTGCCGCCGGTGATTACGCCACCGAAGAGACTCGGGACGTGAACCGTTCCGATTCGCGTCATTGTGATTGTCTTGCCTGGTGTAAACGGCGGCGCTGCTTCGTAAACAGCCGAATCTGAGATCAGGAGTTTGATGACGATGTAGATGTGACCCGTGACCGGATGGACGAGCAACGCTTCGGCGTCGTGTGGACCATCCGGATATCGCAGCCTGATCGCTTCGGCGGGTTCGGTTGTTCCCGGAGCCTTCTTCGTCAGCTTGCGAGTAGCGGCCGTGAGCGCGGGCTCCGGCACGCGATAAATGACGATGTCCTGGCGTGCATCGTTGTTGTCACCAATGTCGCCGATGTAAAGATAACTTTTGTCGCTTTGTGGTCCGGGTCCCACCGCAATGTCTTCCCAATCACGATTCTGCGCGCCGTTAACGCTGAAGATGCCGAGCGTATTGCCGCTACTATCGAAGCTGTAGATGAATGGACCACCACCGGAATCGTTGTGAGTCCAGTAGGCGTCCGGAGTTTGGCGGGAGGCGGCGAGTCCACTGCTCTCGGAGATCGCTCGCTCTTTGATGGTGGCGATCGTTACGGGTGGACCATAGCCGGCTGGCTTTGGCGGCTTTTGACTGACGTGCGCGGGCGACGAGAGCAGAAAAACTATTCCCGCAAAGGCGCAGAGACGCAAAGAAAAGCCCCACACGAATCCGGCAGGCTTTGCGTCTTTGCGCCCTTTCGGGAAAAACATCATTAATTTCTTTGCGCCAGCGCCGCCCGCGCCACTTCCTTATCATCAAAATGAAACGTCTCGCGGCCGATGATCTGATAATCCTCGTGCCCTTTGCCCGCAATCAGCACCAGATCACCATCCCGCGCTTCGCAGATCGCCTGATGAATCGCTTCGGTGCGATCCATAATCTTGCGATACGGCTTGCCTGTTTTTTGAATTCCCTCTTCAGCGTCGCAAAGTATCTGCTCCGGATCCTCAGTGCGCGGATTGTCGGAAGTGAGAATCACTACGTCGCTCAAACTTCCCGCCGCCTCACCCATCGGCGCACGCTTCGTGCGATCGCGATCGCCGCCACAACCAAATACCGTGATGATCTTTCCCTTCACTACTTCACGCGCCGTACGCAACACGTTCAGCAGCGCGTCGTCGCTGTGCGCATAATCAACCACCACTGAAAAGTCACCGTTATGGACCACACGCTCGAAACGCCCCGGCGCCCCAGTGCATTTCTCCAGGGACGAGGTGATGACGTCGAGACCGTAACCCAGCGCGAGGCCACTCGCGACCGCCGCGAGCGTGTTGTAAATGTGAGGTGGACCAACGAGCGGCGACTGAAAATCGCGTTCGCCCGCGGGTGTCGAGAGCCGGAAACGCATTCCATTCAAGGAAAACTGTGGGTCGCGAGCAACGACGTCAGCGTCGCCTTTAACCGCATAGCGAATCACGCCCCGACCATCTTTTTCGAGTGCTGCCGCGAGTTCGCGACCGTAAGGATCGTCCATATTGATCACGGAATTGCGTGGTCGTGTGCCGAGACGACCGTCGAACAGGCGCTGTTTCGCGTACCAGTAGTTCTCCATCGTTTTGTGATAGTCGAGATGGTCGCGCGTGAGGTTGGTGAAAACGGCGACCGCGTATTCGAGCTCGTCGCAGCGGTGGAAATCCATTGCCTGCGAAGAACACTCCATCACGGCCGTTCGGCATCCGATCTCGACGGCACGTCGCAGTAGTCGCTGCATATCGGGCGCTTCGGGGGTGGTCCGATCTGCTTTAAAGCGTTCCTTACCGAGCCGGTACTCGACAGTGCCCGTCATCGCGACGAGTTCACCGGCTTCTTCGGGGATCGAAGCGATCAGGTAGGCGGAGGTTGTTTTGCCGTTGGTGCCGGTGATGCCGACGAGTTGGAGTTCCCGCGATGGATGGTGTTGGACTTCGGCCGCAACAAGCGCCATCGCGCGACGAATATTTGCGACTTGCAGCCACACGCCGCTGAAGCCTTCCGGCACGGCCCGCTCCGACAACACACCAACGGCGCCCTGATTCATCACCTGTGGCACAAACTTGTGCGCATCGAAGAGCGCGCCCGCGACGGCGGCGAAGAGCGTTCCCTTGCCGGCGCGACGCGAATCGTGGCTGATGTCAGTCACCTCGGCCGTGTCGTCGCCCGTGAGTCTGGCCTCAGTTATCGAAGCAAGTTGTTTGATCGTTACCGGTTCGGCCATATCGTACATTTAACCACGGATTACACGGATGAAAGGAACGATCAGAAAAAATCCGTGTAATCCGCGGCTAAATTTATGGCTTAACTACGACCGCAGGGATGTTCTGATCGCGCACCAACTGATTAAACGCCGGCACATCGGTTCGCATTAACTGGCCCAGCTTCTGCAATTGCGCGTCGATCTGCGCGACCACTTCGTCATACACCGCATACGACTGCGCGGTCGGCGCCACCTCCGCGCTGCCAACCACACCGCCAAGCGCCGCGAGCTTATTATTGAGTCGAATCGGAAAATTCAACGGGTCCTGACTGCTCTGGTTCTTCGTTTGATAGAGCGCCTCCTCAATCTCCGTCAGCTTCTTGTTTAAAGCTGTCCCGGCATCGTTCACGACTTTGAAATTCGGCTGGCCTGCGACACGTTTCAATAGATCCTCAACCTGCTTTCGCACGTCGCGAATCTGAATGATCGCATTGTGCGTCTCACTCAACTTGTCGCGAATCTTCAAACCCAGCTCGAGTTGCTTCGCGTACTCACCCGGCGTCGTCGTCAAACGCGGATCGGGTTTGATCTCGAAGTTCTGAGTCAACGTCTTGCCATCGACCGTGAGCTTCACCTGATACGTCCCGGGCGGCACTTTTGGACCACGCGTCTCTCCTGACCAGAGAATCATCCCCGGAAAACGCACGGCATCCGAGTGTCGCGTGTCCCAAACAAATCGATTCAGCCCAACTTCAGCCGGCACCGGCGGTGGAGCACCACCACCAAACCCACCCTCGCCGGGCGGTGGTCCCGCAGGCGCAGCGGCTGGTGCACTTTCACCCGGCTTTCGCATCTTCGCGGTGAACTTTCGAATCGACTTCCCTGTCAAATCAAGAAACTCGAGATCCACGTCCGTCGTTGGCTTCGCTTTCAACGAGTAATAAACGACCGCCCCGTTCGCCGGGTTCCTTCCCAGTGTCGCTGTTGGTCCAACCGGAAAACCACCGCCCCCCGCCATGCGATAACTCTCTTTCGGCGCGAACAGCTTTGTCTCTCCCGCGGCACTGAAGCCACCGGCATCCATTAGCTGATGCAGCACCGGCAGATCATCAAAGATCCAAAACGCTCGTCCCTGCGTGGCAACGACGAGTTCTTTGTCCCGTTTCTGAATGGCCAGGTCCGTGATCGGCACGACCGGCAGATTGAGTTGAAACGACTGCCAGCGATCGCCGCCGTCGAACGAGATGTACATCCCCGTTTCAGTTCCGGCGTAGAGCAAGTTGCGCTTGTTCGGGTCCTCGCGAATAACGCGCGTGAAGGTGGTGTCGGGAATCCCATTCGTGATCTTCTTCCAGCTCTTGCCGTAATCCGTGGTCTTGTAAAGATATGGTTTGTTGTCGTCCCACTTGTACATCGTTGCGGCAACGTAAGCCGTCGCTGGATCGTATGGAGACGCTTCAAGCGAGTTGATCTGAATCCACTCCGGCATGATGCTTTTTGGTGGCGTGACGTTGGACCAGTTCTTTCCGCCATCGCGCGACACATGCACGAGGCCATCGTCACTTCCAGCCCAGATAGTGCCGGCCTGAACAGGCGATTCCATCACCGTAAAGATCGTGTCGTAATACTCGATGCTGGTGTTGTCCTTGGTGATTGGACCACCCGATGAGGCTTGCTTCGATTTGTCGTTGCGCGTCAGGTCCGGGCTGATGATTTGCCAACTGTTGCCCTCATCAGTCGATTTAAATAAAACATTTGCCCCTAAATAAAGTGTGTTTGGATCGTGCGGCGAGAACAGGAGCGGAAAGTTCCACTGAAACCTGTACTTCAACACGTCCGCACCGGCGCCCATCGGATTGTTCGGGTAAGGATTGATGTCGCGCAACTGGCCGGTGCGATGATCCTGGCGCGTAGTCAACCCGCCATACGAACCGGCAAACACGATCTGCGAGTCCTTCGGAGACGGTGCTACCCAGCCTGATTCACCGCCACCAACATCGTACCAATCGCTGGTGCCGATGCCGCCCTCAGTAGTGCGACTCGCAATACGCACGGTAGAGTTGTCCTGCTGTGCGCCGTAGACGTTGTAAGGGAAATCGTTGTCGAGCGCGACGCGATAAAACTGCGCGGTGGGTTGATCCTGTTCGGTCCAACTCCGGCCCCCGTTGAACGAGACATTCGCGCCACCGTCGTTACTCTCAATCATGCGATTCGGATCGTCGGGAGCGATCCACAGATCGTGGTTGTCGCCGTGCGGCACGGAGATGCCCGTGAAAGTGCGGCCCCCATCATTCGAACGATAGAACCCGGTGTTCAGAACATAAACCGTGTCGGCACTTTTCGGATCCGCGTAGATGCGTGTGTAGTACCACGCGCGCTGGCGCAGTCGTCGTTCTTCATTGACTCTGGTCCAACTCGTACCGCCATTATCGGAACGGAACACGCCACCATCTTCAGCTTCAACAATCGCCCAGATTCGTTCGGGATTAGCTGGTGAAACTGTGATGCCGACTTTTCCGATCGTTCCCTTCGGCAAACCATTGTTGCGTGTCAACTCAGTCCACGTATCGCCGCCGTCAGTCGACTTAAAGATGCCGCTGCCGGGACCACCACTCTCGAGCGTCCAGGGCTTACGATAAACTTCCCAGAAACCCGCGTAGAGAATGTTTGGATTAGTGGGATCGATAATCAGATCGATAGCGCCGGCTTTGTTGCCCCGGTTGAGGATCTTCTCCCACGTCTTGCCGCCGTCCTTGGAACGAAATACGCCGCGCTGATCGTTCGGTCCCCAAACGTGGCCCAGTGCCGCGACGTAAACCAGATCCGGATTCTTCGGATGAATCCTGATACGCGGGATCTGTCGCGTATCTTCGAGACCGACTCGCTTCCACGTCTTGCCGGCGTCGGTTGACTTGTAAACACCATCGCCATGCGAGACGTTGCCGCGAATCGGCGACTCACCCATACCAACATAGATCGTGTTGGGATCCGAATCGGCCACCGCGATCGCGCCGACCGAACCGGTGCCGAACACCGAGCCATCGCTAATCGATTCCCAGTTAATGCCCCCATCAGTGCTCTTCCAAACGCCGCCGCCCGTCGCGCCGTAGTAGAAAACAGACGGCTGCGAAGGAACGCCTGTAACGGCCGCGCAGCGCCCACCGCGATAAGGTCCGATACTGCGGTATTGCAGCGCCTTCAGCGGATCAGGTTTTTCCGCCGGCGCCGGTGTTTGCGCACGAATCGGAGTGGCTGAAAGCGCCAGCAGGAAGGCGAGACAGAGAACGAGGCTCTTACGAGACGCACGACACGTCTTGAACATTTGGATGGGCTCCTTTACTTTGTCACTGAGTTAGACGATGGCTTGCGGCTGCAAATATTAACACATCATGCGTATCGGAACTGTCAAACAAATCTGGCGCTTCGCGGTGAAATCGATGGCCGGCGAACAACTCGAATCGTGCGTCGTGGGGCCGCGTGGCATTCCCGGGGATCGCGGTTGGGCCGTTCGCGATGAGACCGACGGCAAACTCGCAACCGGCTCACGTCATCCGCTCCTGATGCAGTGCGCGGCGCGTTATCGCGAGCAACCAACGAACGGTTCTATTCCGCCCGTCGACATGCAGTTGCCGGACGGCACTCGGATCAGCAGTGATCTGATTGACGTCAACACGCATTTGACAGCACTGCTGGGCAAATCCGTTTTGCTTTGTCCATTACCACGGGCCGATGATGCGAGCACGCAAGTCGACGGTTCGATCTGGCCGCAAGGAACATATTTCGATGTTGCCCCGGTTCACGTTCTCACCAGCGCGTCACTTGAAGCGATGAGGCGTTTGAATCCCGGAGCAGACTGGGACGTGCGTCGTTTTCGGCCAAACTTTTTTGTTGAAACTGATCCGGGATTTGAAGGACTGATTGAATTCGATTGGAACGGACAGACACTTCGTTTGGGAGACGTTGAACTACGCTGCGAAATTCCGTGTGAGCGTTGTGCGATGGCGAACCACGCGCAGGCTGAGCTACCGAAAGACGACCGCGTGCTGCGTTCGATCGCGAAGGAAGCGAATATGAACCTGGGAACTTATGCGAACGTCGGCAAACCAGGTGAAGTTAAGATCGGTGATGTCGTCGACCTTATTTAGCCGCGGATTACACGGATTTTTTAATTGATCTCTTCTCGGAGCGGGCGGCTCATGAGTTCCGCAACGGCATCGCGCGCGGGTTTGCCGTCGTAGAGGACCGCGTTCACTTCGTTTGTGATTGGCATATCGAGGCCGGCGCGATCGGCGAGTTTCTTCACGGCCCGTGCGGTGTTGATGCCTTCCGCGACTTCGTTCATGCCCGCGGTGATCTCCGCGAGAGTTTTACCTTTACCGAGTTCCTCACCGACGAAGCGATTCCGCGAAAGACTTCCGGTACACGTCAAGACCAGATCGCCGAGACCCGCGAGTCCCATGAGGGTTTCGATTTGTGCGCCTTCACGTCTTGCGAGACGCGTGATCTCCGCGAGTCCGCGTGTGATAAGAGCGGCCACACTGTTTGAACCGAAGCCGAGACCGGTAGTCATACCGGCGGCGATCGCCATTACATTTTTAACTGAGCCGCCGAGCTCCGTGCCGACTACATCCGAGTTGGTGTAGATACGAAGGTTTTCAAAACTCAGATCGTTCTGAACTGCGCGCGCGGCGGCGCTGTCTTTACTCGCAGCAACGATCGCGGTGGGATAGCCTGCGACGACTTCTTTCGCGAACGATGGTCCGGAAAGACAAACAAACGGGTACGCGCTGCCGGCGACTTCTTTCGCGATCTCCGAGATGCGTTTGCCTGTTTCGATCTCGATGCCCTTGGAAACGCTGACGATGATCGCCGGTTCGCTGAGCAACGGCGACATGGCTGTTAGGAGTTCGCGCGCAACGTGTGAGGGCGCCGCGTAAAGGATCATCGATGCATCGTGTAATGCCTCTTTGAGATCGCTTGTCACAGCGACATTGGCATAAGGTGAATTGATCCGAGCCGGATCGCGTGCCCAAAGACTCACGTTGTGCCCGGCGCGCGCGGCGACAATTGCAAGCGCGGTCCCCCAATTCCCTGCGCCGATAATTGCGATCTGCTTCATCTAAACTGAGATTCAGTTCCGTGAGCCAATCGTCCGATGTTGCCGCGGTGCGCAAACACGATCAGCAGCGCGCCGAGAATGGCTGCAATCAGCAAATGACGCGGATTATTTTGCGTCCAAACAAACAACGGAATCGTTGCCGCAGCCACCATCGAACCCAACGACACGTACCTGGTTAGCAACACCGTCGCGAGGAATACAAAGCCAGCACACAAAAGCGCGGCTGGAGCAACCACAAGAAACACTCCAGCTCCTGTCGCGACTCCCTTTCCACCACGAAATCCCAGCCACACCGGAAATATATGTCCAACGAGCACCGCGATCGCCACCACCGCTATCAACCAATCGTCACCACTCACCGTCTTAGCAATAAGTACCGCCGCACTCCCTTTCAACGCATCAAGCAGGAGCGTCACAATTCCCGCAACCTTCCCCGCGCGTCGCGAAACATTCGTCGCCCCAGTTCCACCCGATCCCGTCTGCCTGATATCCGCGCCGATCTTCCCACGCACGATCAAATACCCAAATGGTATCGACCCAATCAGGTAAGCAAGAAAGACAACTAAGATCCGTGTCATCTGTGGTTAAAGCAGCCGGCGCCTCAACATATCCAACGCAGCCTGTGACGTGCGCCAGCGAACGAGATTTCGATCGCCGGGAATCTTGAACCTGCGATGCTCCGTCTTCACGTCGTCCGCCAGCGCGATAAACACTGTTCCCACCGGCTTCTCTTCAGTTCCACCATCCGGTCCCGCAATTCCCGTGATCGATAAACCAAAATCAGTTCCGGCACGGTTGCGAATGCCCTCGGCCATCGCTTCCGCGACCGGCCCACTGACCGCTCCATGCTCGAGCAACAACACCGGTTCGACACCGAGCGTTCGCGTCTTCGCATCGTTCGCGTAAGCCACGACGCCTTCAATGAAGTACTTCGACGATCCCGGCACTTCCGTGATCCGTTGCGCCAGCAGACCGCCCGTACAACTCTCCGCGACCGAGAGCGTGTAACCACCGAGCGCGAGTTTCAGTCCGACGACTTCTTCCATCTTCTCACCCGCAAAAGAGAAGATCGCATTGCCGAGTCGTTCCTCAATCTGCCCCGACAATCGATCGAGCAGATCATTCGCTTCTCTCTCAGTACGCCCACGCGCGGTCAGGTGTATCTCGATCTCACTCTGATTAAACAGAATCGTCGTGACCGGATTGTCGTACTGCGTATAAACCGGCGCGATCTTTTCGTCGACCGCCGACTCACCCATGCCCGCCACGCGCAAAATGCGTCGCACCACACGCAAACTTCCCGCACGTCCCTGGAGCTTCTCAGCCACGTGATTCTCAAACATCGGACGCATCTCGCGCGGCGGACCCGGCAACAGGACAATCGCTGTTCCCCCGTGATCGATGAACATGCCCGGCGCGGTGCCGTTAGGATTCGGCAACACCTCCGCATCTTCGATCACCATCGCCTGCCGCGAATTCCGCTCCGGCATCGTCACGCCAAACGATTTAAATCGTTGCCGGATCTCCGCCAGCACAACTTCATCGAGCAGCAACCTGCGACCGAGAGCGCGCGCAGTGATCTTACGCGTGATGTCGTCTTCAGTTGGACCAAGACCGCCGGTGGTGATCACCACCTTCGATCGACGCACGGCATCTTTGATTGCTTCTTCGAGGCGGGCATCGTCGTCGCCGACGATAGTCTTGAGTTTGACTTCGATGCCGAGGCTGTTGAGTTTTTCGGTAAGCCAGAGGCTGTTGGTGTCTGTGCGATCGGGCGCAAGCAACTCCGATCCGATAGCGATGATTTCGGCTGTCAGCGTTTCAAACAATTAGTTACTGGCTCTCGTTTCGTCCTGGTAAACGTCATGCAGCACTTTCGTAATCGGCGGCGGTGCGGTGATGGCGCTGAACGGCAGCGACGCAAAACTCGTTTCTTCATAAATCTCGGGCGTTTCCGGCTGAATCGTCCTGGCGGCAGTCTTTGCTGTCTCGACCAGTTCGCGACTTTCAAGCAACAATTTCGACGCGTTGCGCTGTCGTGCACGTTCGAGACTCCTGATGGCTGCCAGCGTCTGCGGCGCATTCGAAGGCTGGTACTCGATCCGTCGCAGCATCATCACGTAACGACGGAGTTGCCGTGACGGTTGGGTGTGATGAGTCTCATGACAAAGCTCGTCTTCAACCACGCGTGTGAGGTATTCAACCGTAGCCTGATGATTGCCGAGACGATGATAAAGTGCGCCCAGCGTGTAGTAACTCAACGGCGGTGGATCGGGCATGATATCGAGCAAACTCTCGCCGTGTTCGATCACCTCATTAATCTCAAAACCATACCAGCGCCGCTCTTCTTCACGCAGGATCGCGTCGGCTGCGATATAGAAATCGAAGATCCTTTCCACTTCACGGGCCTGCGCACGACGCGCACAAAGCCAAACTACAAACACTACGCCGGTGACAAGTACCAGGAACACAGGTGAAAGCCCCACTGCATCGAGCATCGCCACAATTACAATAACCGTGATCACCTTCTTCGTGAGTTTCCCTGTGCTCGCATCCATAATTCCCTCACTTCTATTTTTTATCCACAGATTACACAGATTGATTAATAAAATCTGTGTAATCTGTGGATAAGGAACTGCAATTTATGTCGCCAGCCGTGTAATGATGGCAGTGCCTGCCTCTTCAGTAGATAGTTGTCCTCCAAGATCTCTGGTTGTTTCCTTCGCAGAGATCGCGGCGCGAACCGCCGCTTCGATTTCGTTACTCAAAGTTTGGAAGCCCAGATATTCTAACATCATCGCTGAGGTCAGAATAGCTCCAATCGGATTCGCGATTCCCTTGCCTGCAAGCGGCGGCGCGCTGCCGTGTACAGGCTCAAACAGCGACACTTTTCCGGGATGAATATTTCCTGAAGCAGCGAGACCCAGGCCGCCCTGGATCGCGGCGCCAAGGTCAGTAAGAATGTCTCCAAACAGATTGTTACTGACGATCACGTCGTACTGCGACGGATCGAGCACCATGTACATCGCCATCGCATCGACGTACTGATGGTTCGCAGCAATCTCCAGGTAACCTGCCGCGACTTCTTTAAAGACGCGCTGCCAGAGGTCGCCGCCGAAGCGCTGCACGTTTGACTTGTCAGCCATAGTCACGCGTTTACGCCCATTCGCACGCGCGTACTCGAATGCCGCCACGATGATTCGTTCAACACCGCGGCGCGTGTTTACTTCATCCTGTAACGCGATCTCCTCGTCAGTTCCGTGTTTCAAAAAACCGCCGGCGGCGACGTATGCGCCTTCCGTGTTTTCGCGAAAGACTACGAAGTCGATGTCTTCGGTTTTGCGATTTGCGAGTGGCGTCAGACGATCGTGAAGCAGTCGCACGGGCCGCAGGTTGATGTAAAGATCGAGGCCGCGACGCATTCCGAGGAGAATGTCTTCGGCGTGTTTGTTGGAAGCCACTCGCGGATCGCCGAAAGCGCCGGCGAGTATCGCGTCGAACTCCGCAGTCAACATTTCGAGCGCGCCCTCCGGCAGCGTCACTCCATCGCGCAGATATTTTTCAGCGCCCCAGTCGAAGTCGACAAACTCGAGTTCGAGACCTTTGGTTTCCTGCAAGTGTTTCAGTACGCGCACCGCTTCGCGCACCACTTCAGGACCGATTCCGTCACCAGGAATAACCGCAACTCTTTTCATAGTTTGCACATTAAAGCGGCACGCACAGTACGGGCACGCGCGTGCCGCGCAGGACTTTTTCAGCAGTTGAACCAAACAGAATTTCTTCAGCAGGCGTTGATTGTCCTCGTATGCCCATCACGATCATCGGTAGATCCAGATCGCGCGCAATCTTCAGAATCTCGACAAATGGCAGACCGACCACGATCATCTTTTCGATGTCGACCTGATTGGTCTCGAGTCCTTCGAGAACTGTGCTGAAGTTGCTCTCCGCCTGTTGCTTCAAACGTGCTCTGATGTCGTCACTCGATCCCATGCCTGCGGCAACTGCGGCCTCGATAAACTCCTCATCGATGACATGAAGCAACGTCAGATCACCGTCAGGCGCCGCGACCCCGATCGCAACTCTCAGCGCGTTTACCGAACAAGGCGAAAAATCTATCGGAACGAGTATGTCAGGTGATTTAAGCATGCTCTCTCTTTCTATTTCTTCTCGGCGTTCTCTGCGTATCTCTGTATCCTCTGCGTTTATGATCGCCTTTTAACGCAGAGGCCACAGAGATACGCAGAGAACGCAGAGAGATCTTTACTCCTTCTCTTCCTTTTGCGGCGGTTTCGTCACTCGCTCAACGATCTTCGGTAAACTCGCCAACACCGTATCGCCGACGATCTTCATACTCTGTGCTGATATCTTGTCGGCCGTGTCGTCAGCTTTATGCCAGAACGGATATGACGAAAGTTGAATCAGATCCACCGCAGCCACATCAGCCTGGATGAACGCTTCATGATCGTCTCCGCCCACGCCTTCATCGCGATCGACAAAAACTTTTCCATGCCCGAGTTCGCGTCCCGTTTGCCAGATTATGTTCTGCAGCCATCGCGTGCTCAACACATCGCGACCTAATTCGAGATTCTGGTATCCGATCATATCGAGCAGGATCATCGCTCCCGTATTCGCGAGCTCGTTGTGTCCTCTCAACTGCTCAACGTAATGCCGGCTGCCGTAGGTGTTGTCAGGATTCTCATGACTGCCGCACTCGTCCCAACCTTGGCATATCGCCTCTTCGCCATCGAAGAATACCAACCGGTACGTCACCTTCGGCTTCTCTTTTTTACTGCCAAGCACTCGCCCGATCTCGAGCAACGTCGCAACCGAAGACCCCGGATCGTTCGCGCCGAGAAACTGCATGTCCCTGTAATACTTCGTATCGTAATGGCTTGTGATCAGGATCAGTGTCTTCGTCTCGCCCGGAATCTCACCGACGATGTTCGCCATCTTCTTGCTGCCTTGCGGCGTGACAGCAGTAAATTCATCGAGATAAACGTTCAATCCTGAAGATTTCAATTCGTTGGTGATGTAAGCGCGCGTTTTGGCGAGCTGCGGAGTGTCAGGCGGGCGTGGTCCAAAGTCGATCTGCTTCCGCACGTGGTCCATCGCTCTTTCGCCGTTGAAGGCTGCAACTATCGGTGGTGTAACGCTCGGCTGGCGTGGACTGGTTGAAACACTCGCGCGCGGTCGTGGCGCTGGCTCGTTTTTCGGACAAGCAGCGAAGAGCACCGGCATTAGAAACACCGCTGCCAGCAAGACCACGCGCCTGACGTTTGACTTGTTCATTTCTCCGCTTCACGTTGCGCGCGCGCGGTACGGCGTCGATTCATGATCGAATCGAAAGCTTTTGAACCGAGTGCGAGTGGTTTTTCAATCGCCGCGTCGAATGTTTCAGATGCCGTGATCGCTTCCAACTGCACGAGCGTCGCGAGCTTTTGACGGAGCGGTAAAGCCCCAAACTTCTTTTGCAAGTCCGCCGCCACGTCTGTTGCGGCCGGGCGCACCTGTGGTCGCGTTGCCACCATCACCACGACGTCACCATGATTCTCGAGCTTAACCTGGCAAGCGAGGCGCAACGACTGGTCCAACTGTTCGTCGCCCAGTTGAGTCTCCTCAGCGAGGCTCGGCGCCGACAGTAATGCGGCGCCGGCCTTCACTGAGATAAGACACGCCGGACACTCGCCTTTGCCCGCGGTGCAACCTGTTCCCAACGGCGCACCCATGCGGCGCGCGGCTTCGATAAGATACGTTCCCTGAGCTACGACTCCGCTAATACCGGAGGGTTCAAATGTAATCGAGACACTCATCTCAACCTCCAACCTTAGTTTATCTGTTTTGGCTAGTGTAAATCCCGGGGAGACTTCTGCAAAACTAGGAAACGACGGTGAGGTTTCGCTCGCTTTGCTGTCGGGTGTGCTGACAGTCGGCGCAAACGCCGATAATTCGCAGCAAATGCTGCGTGATTTCAAAGCCGTGCTCGGCGGCCATGGAGTCCTGAAGAGCCTCCAGTTCAGCCGAAAAGAACTCGATGATCTTGCCGCACTCGGAACAGATCATGTGATCGTGGTGCTGATGTTTGTAGTTATGTTCGTAGTGCGTACGTCCGTCGCCGAAGCGAACTTCGCGCGCGAGACCTGCTTCGGCCAGCAGTTTGAGCGTGCGATAGACGGTCGTTTGACCGACGGTCGGGTCCTCTATTTGCACCAGCCGGTAAAGATCTTCGATTGAGAGATGTTCTTCAGTGCGCAGAAAAACATCCAGAATCAGGTCGCGCTGCGAAGTGCGCTTTAATCCCCGTTTCTGGATGTGTTTAAGAAAGACTTCCTGCTCTTCAGTTAGTGGCTCTTCTGCGGTCGTCATCAGTGCCTAGATTTTAGCACCTCTATCCACAGATTACACAGATTGATCAGTAGAATTTGTGTAATCTGTGGATGGCCCTCGCTTGACGGTCAGAAGGCGTACTCGATATAGAGCTTCGACTGGGTTAACTTGCCGGCTTTGGGTTCCGGAAGCTCGACTGCCTCGTTACGCTTGACGATCTTCTCCGTACTGGTTGCGGTGTCAGTGAACGTAATCTCGATGGCATCACTGCGAACCAAACATGAACCTTTGTGTAACTCCTCCATCAAAAGACTGCGCGGTACTTCGGTCTGCTTGTCAGGATTGCCGTAGACTCGTTCTTCCGTAGAACACATCGAGATAAAACCTCTACCCGAATCAGGACGCGCGATCGCTGCCTCTATTGCCGGTATCGGCGTCGCATTGGTGCTCCCATGGTGACCAACCTTGTAGAAGTCGATCGTCTGTAAAAGCTCTTTACTTGCTTCGATAATGTCGCCCGCGTCAGTCGGATCTTTCAGCGGCGTTTCCGTCTTGTAGAGCCAGTATTCCCAGTTGCCACCCTGCGCGTCGCCGGCAAATAGCAACTTCTTGTCGTCGAATTCAAACAACACTACGAGGCTCTGGTTGTTGAGAAAGTTCTCGATCTTAGCCGATGCGGTGGCAAGCATGTCCGGCTGCGCATTGTTCACACTTTCCATGATTTTGGCGTAATCGATCGAGTCTTGTTGTGGATAATGTGTTGACTCGACGACCCACTCTTTAGCAAACGGCTGAATTGTACTTGGGCCATCTTCACCATCCGTTATCGAATCGAGATACTGGCCCACGCCCTTTTTCAGGTCCATAAGAGCCAGAAACGCTTTCGCTTTTTCCGGTGGTGGTCCAAGTATCGTCGCCTTCAGTTCTTTCAGCTCCTCCGGCAGTTCAGGCTTGTCGCCTGCCGCGTAATAACGAACCTTCTCGCCGTTCGAGCCAAGTTGATTCTTGAGTATGTCGAGTGCCAACGCATTGCCACTACGCTTCTTCTTGTCAGCGGCGGCGGCGTTGAAGTCTTCGATGCCGGTCGCGTTTCCGAGTTGTGCAAGCGCTTCTTTGGCGTCCGCGTCTGCTCGGCCGCGGAACTGAATTGCGAGGTTTGCCGCGAGCTCCTGGATATCAACCAGCAGGTTGTGAGCTGAATCTTTCTTTTGATCGTTGAACTGTTCCCAGTAAGGCATCCATACCATGCCCGCAGTGAAATCTTTGAAACGTGGGGCCTTGCTGAAGCCCGCGATGTGATCGGCGTGGCGGTGCGTCATGATCACGAGAGCGAGGCGCCCATTCGTTGTTTGAAACATGTCTTCGACCGCATCGACGATTGAACCCAGGTCGCCTGTGCCTGAAGTTCCTTTGAACACGCCGCAGTCGATCAATATGTGCTGATCTCCTTCAGAGGTGGGCACGATAATCAGGAAGAAGTCGCCAAAGCCGACGCGGTACATTCGCACTCTCAGACTGCCGCCGCTCTTCTGCTTTGTCTCGCTTCGCGTTTTAGTTGGTTTTCGTGTAGCCATAATCACAACCCCGAATGAAGCATGTTGAAGTCTATCTGGAAACGTTTTTCATCGTTACCTTCGAGCAGGCCGTTGCGCAAGTTGAAGTCGCGCTGCCGGCGCTGGCGGCGTTCGCCGTATGGACCATCGAGTTTTCTTCGAATCAGGTAACGAACATATCCCGGACCGTAATTGCCGTCTTTGAGTGGCGGCTTGGTAATGAG
>Ga0070700_100000099_pt1 | contig 56217 bp, 39 predicted proteins | sample KBSK5101metaG_FD_65456 | JGI IMG/M metagenome (GOLD analysis project Ga0070700, IMG submission 65456) | Corn, switchgrass and miscanthus rhizosphere microbial communities from Kellogg Biological Station, Michigan, USA - KBS K5-10-1 metaG | ecosystem: Host-associated > Plants > Roots >...
GGAGTACAACGAAGAACGACCACATGAGTCTCTGGGCCATATGACACCCAGGGAATATCTGTTAATCCCTCGGCCGGAAATCTCTACTAATGACCGGACCTAAACTGGGGAGGGTTACAGATGGTTTCAGCAATCTGCGTTAGGCATGGTGGTAAGAATGAAAAGAAATCAGAAGAACATCTTGATATAGCAGATAATCTTCGTAGTAATTTGCCCACAGTAAATGGTCAAGCTTGTACTGTGTTCTCAACATTAAGTAAGCGAAACGAATCTAGTGAAAGTATTGGCTTTCATATAAAGCAGATTCGAGAGGGACGTACCCTTCTTTGATGTGATCATGACTTCTGTGTGAATTTCTTTGCCGTTTGCCGTTTGCCGTTTGTCGTCTGTGACAAGCCCGTGACGTCGCTTCGTCGATATCCCATCCAGCTGACTGTCGTCGGCAAAATCAATTACTAACGACGGGAGCTTATATTGTTTGCCGAACGTAATGCGGCCATGTAAGAGCGGCCAAATCTGACCACCTCTTACATGAGTCGCAATCCAAAAACGCAGATTTGTTTACACAAAACTCTGCGCGGCGGTGTTAACGAATAGAACACCTCTGCGCGTCTTTACCGTTAGTACTACCATCGAGGAGCATCATGAGAATATTGTCATTTGCTGCCGCGACCATTCTCTGCGGCATGGGTTGTACGTTTTATGGAGTCGCGGCCCTGAATACGAATGGCCTCGGCCAGCAACAAACCGCAAACGAAATCTCATCCGATACGAAGGCAAACATCGAAAAACTCGCTTCAGCAAATGCAAGGGAACGCGCTGACGCCGCCTGCAAGTTGGGTAAGGCGCGCGCGGCGGCCGCGATTCCTGGCTTGATCCAACTGCTAAGCGACGATACCCCTGTCGAGCAGCCAGTCTGCGAAGAAAAAGGAAACTGGCGCGGCCGCGGAATGGACAAGACAACGCCAGGTGAAATGGCAGCGGTGGCCTTGTCGCGAATTGGCGGTGAAGCTGTCGAGCCACTTATAGCCGCGCTGCGTAGTAATGCGTGGCAGGCACGCGGAAACGCTGCGTTTGCCCTCGGACTGATTCATGACGACCGTGGGATAGAGCCATTGATTTCGGCAACCCGAGATCCCGAGGCGCGAGTGCGCGAAAAGGCATCCTGGTCGCTGGGATTGGTCGGCGATCATCGCGCCGTGGACCCACTCAGTGTTGCTCTGAAAGACGCAGACGCGGGGGTGCGTTCACAGGCGGCCTGGGCATTGGGTCTGAAAGGTGACGAACGTTCAGTCGAGCCTTTGATACTCGCGTTGCGGGATCAAAACGAAGAGGTGCAATCACAAGCCGCATGGGCGCTTGGACTCAAGGGTGACGATCGTGCAGTCGAGCCTCTTACGATTGCATTGACGGCAAGCCATGAAAAGGTCCGGTCGCAAGCGGCGTGGGCTCTTGGGCTGAAAGGAAATGCAAACGCTGTTGCAGCACTGATCCTCGCCCTAACAGATCCGAACGCCGACGTACGCTCTCAGGCGGCCTGGGCTCTGGGACTAAAAGGCGACGCGCGCGCTGTTGAGCCTCTCCGTATTGCTTTGAACGACCCAGACGCAAATGTGCGTAAACAGGCGCGGTGGGCCTTGGAGCTCCGCGACCTCAAAGTGGGTAAACGGATTCATTAGAGATTTGTTATGAAGTTCAAACCATCATGCTTCGTCACACTCATTCTGACGGTGGCCGTTCTGGGACAGGCGCTATTTATCCGGGCTACAGGCGCGCAAAAGCCTGACCAAGTGGAGCAGCCATCCGAATCGGCACGGATTGCCCGCCTTGAAACACTGCTCGAAAGTCTGCGACAAGAGCTGAAGATACCAGCTTACTCCGCTGCCATTGTGAAAGATCAAAAAGTGGTTTGGGCGAAGGGATTCGGTTATGCAGATGTTGAGAACAAGATTCCTGCAACCGAACACACCGCCTACCACCTCGCTTCACTGACCAAGACGTTTGCGTCTACGATTCTGATGCAGTTGGTCCAGGAGGGAAAGATCAAGCTGGACGATCCTGTTTCAAAGTATGGCATCACGCTCGAGAGCGATGGTGTCATTAAAGTGCGACACTTGTTCTCCCACACATCCGAAGGAAATCCCGGCGAGCAGTACCGCTATAACGGCAATCGCTTTGCCGAACTGGATAAGGTGATTGAGAGGGCGACCGGCAAATCATTCGCCGAACTTCTAATAGCAAACATTCTCGATCCTCTCGGCATGAATGAGACGGCGCCGAACGTGCCCACGATAGTCAGCACGAAATCACCAAACGCCGCAGGTCAGGCAGCAGAGACCGAAGTAAAAGCCGTAGTTATGGATATCATCGCAGGCTTCAATTCCGGCAACGTTAACCAGATTCAGCAGCGTCTCGCGCCGCAACAAAACCGCTTTTACAGCGAGGGTGGTTTTCTAAGTCGTTTTATTGATGTGGCGGACCTGGGGGGAGCATTCCAGAGTGGTCTCAAAGTGAAGATGGAGATCTACAACCTCGAGGCGGCAGTTTACGGCGATAGTGCTATCACAACGTTTTTTACGCGCACAACCGTCACGCCTCCTAATGGACCACCGCGCACGCAAGGTCCGTCCAGGAATTCATACTTCTGGAATAAACAAGACGGCGCCTGGAAGCTGGTTCATGCGCATGCGTCGCCATTGGGCGCCGCGATTATTACGGAAAAGCAACAGCAAAGATTCGACACGGTACAAAAGATACTGGCTCAAGCGTATGCGCTCGATCGCGAATCTAAGATCACGAAAATAAGTTACCCGCATGGATTCAGCACTTCCGCCGGATTGATCTCGACAGTTCTTGACATGGCGAAGTATGACATTGCGATCGATCAGAACAAGTTTCTTTCGAAAGAAACTCAACAACTCGCTTTCACGCCGGCTGTCTCAACTAAGGGTGAGTCGCTGCCCTACGGGTTGGGTTGGTTTACGCAGAACTACATGGGCACGAAGCTGCTCTGGCATTACGGCTACTGGACCGGCAACTCATCTTTTATTTTGAAAGTGCCCGAGCAAAACATTACGTTCATCATAATGGCGAACTCTGACAATCTCAGCCGTCCGACGGATCTCGGCTCGGGTAATGCACTAAGCTCTCCGGTAGGCATGGCTTTTTTGAAGACGTTCATCTTGCCGGAAAAGTTCGGAGAGAGCATCCCCGAGATTAGTTGGAACGCTCCGGTTACAGAGTTGAAAAATCAGCTCAACGCCATAGCGGCAAAACCCTACGCCGATGTCTACCGCACCGACCTCGTTACAAAGGTCAGGATCTATCAAAGCGTCGGACGCGCCACCGATGTCACGCCGCTGATGAAAATGTATGGGGAAATCTATTCCAAGCCGATGCCCGACGATCTGTTGAAGCTGCCAGTGATTGCGCACATCGTTCAAGTGCTGGACAAGGAAGATAAGAGCGTGGCGTTTAGTCTGGCGAGTAGTCAGGACGTGCGTATTTTCGCCATCGGCGAAGGTCAGGCCGGTGAGATGTTTGACTACGGCTGGATCGAAGACGACAAAGGGTTACGTGTGTGGGAGATGCAAGAGGCGAAGACTGCACATGCCGGTGGTGCGGGTAAGAACAGGAAAATTGATGTGCAAATCACTCTGCCTGCGGGAAACTACAAGTTGCGATACAAATCTGATGATTCCCACGCGTTCGACCACTGGAACAGTCTGCCGCCCGACATTAATTTTTGGGGAATTGCCGTTTATAAAAAATGAGGCGCTAGCTGCGGTTAATCATCAAACCTAAAGGCGTCCACCCTCGGGCCAATTTCGCCAATGAGTGTTTGGCGGTAGCGATGGCTGGTACATACCCACATCTCCTGTGGCCAGCACCTGAGCAAGTTGCTGGAACGTCTCTGAACCGCTGGGCCGCTCCTCATCATCCACCACGTTCGGGTGATGCCATTCTTCCAATTGCAGAATCTGCTCCATGTCAGGACGGATGCTGACACGCCGTTCATTCGCCGTCGCCAACACCTTTTCACGCGCGATGTCAGCGAGGAACCGGCAAAGTTCAAATACCTGCACCCCGGGTTTCTCTTCAAGTTCGATACCGTAGCGCGCGTAGTCGGCGATGGATGGCAGCGTGATGACCTCGTCGCGCACGACAATCTCATTCGCGTCCGGATCCAGGAACTCCGTGTCTTCGGCATCTTGCCAGAGCCCTTCGTGAACAGGGTAGACGGTGCGATATTCGTTGTGTGGGTTGCTGGCGAGGTATATCTCGTAGGCATCTCGGCTGGCATAGCGCTCCGGAGGATCGCGATCGTGAAGCCGGCTCGCGAAAGTTTCAATGCTGGTATCGGGTAAACCTGCTCGAGGCGAGAACCCAAACACCTCAATCGCTAGTGCCCAGTCCGTAGCCGAACGATAGAGGGACAGCCGGGTCGCCGCAAGATAAATATACCCGTTGTCGAGCATCGGAAACGAATACGCATCGCAACAGCGATCCAGAATGGACAGGATCTCTTCAGCGTCGAACATCAATACATTCCATTGTGAAGCGATCGTTTTGGTTTTCAGAGACGCGCAAGCTTCGAGAGGTTAGGAATTTCATCCAGGTACGCTCCGCCAGAGGGTTGAGTCAGCACTGGTATTATCTCAAAATTCTCGGGAATTTAAAGGCTTCTGTTTACGGTTTCAAGTGTTGATCGAACCAGGCGATGACGCGTTTCTGGACGTCGAGTTGATGTGCGTACTCCTGTAAGCTGTGTCCCTCTCGCGGATAAACCACCATCTCGGTTTCCACTCCAACATCTTTCAGACCAGTATAAAATTCATAGGCCTGGCCCACGGGCACACCGCCATCGTTGATACCATGTATCAAGAGGGTGGGCGTCCGGCAGTTTCGAACAAAAGTAATTGGTGAGGCGGCGTCATACTTTTGACGGTTGTAATACGGGCTGTCAGGAGTAAAGACGCGCATGCCGGCGCGAATGGAGGATGTTCCATACAAACTGAAAAAGTCTGAATGCCCGGCCTGGGCAACCGCAGCCTTGAACCGTGTGGTGCGAGTGATTGCATATTCCGTCATGAACCCGCCATTGCTCCAACCGCCGATGCCGAGCCGATTTGGATCAGCTATTTTTTGCTGAACGAGATAATCTACGCCGTCCATCAAGTCTTGAAAGGCCATCCCGCCCCAGTTCGCTATGGTTGCGTGCAGTCGCGGGCCTTCTCCGTTCACGCCTCGAGTGTTTGGCAGGAAAACAACGTAACCTCTCGATGCCAATACATGTCCCCAGGCCCACCATTTAGCATGCAAGCCGATCCACCAGGCGGTGTCGCCGGGATGAGTATTAACGATTGTTGGATAAGGCGTGCCTGCCTTGTAGCCGGGCGGGGTAATGATCACACCACGACGCGTTAGACCGTCCCTGGTGTTTTTCCACTCTACTTCGCGGACTCGTCCCAGCGGCCAGGATCTCGTTTGCGGATTGAAATCAGTAATCTTCCGCGGCTGTGCGTCTTTGGTCCATACCCAAATATCGCTCGGCGATTCAGTTGTTTGGGCCGTGTAAGCTATCGAGTCTCCATTGGTGCTAAAACTGTACTCCCAGATTGTCTGGATAACGTCAGCCAGTTTGCGCTCGACTCCGGTCGCAATCTCAATACTCAAAAGAGCTTGTCGCGTGCCTGCGATACTTTGGGCCAACAGACGTTTGGAATCAGGTGTCCATTCAGCAGCGAGCATGGTACCGGAGTAGTTTTTTGTTAGCGGGCGAACTGGGCCGCCATTTGCAGGCACAACCGCCAGCCATGAAGCAAAGTCTTTTGTCGGCGGACCTTCCAAAAAAGTGACGAGTGCCCCGTCGGGTGACCATCTAAGCAATCCTGAAATCGGCGCCGCGTTTTTGCTCAGTGTTCTCAGAACAGCGCCCGTTAATCGACTTACTACCACTAACGAAAACAGAAGTGAGTCTTCCGGCCTTTGACTCCGAGCGACCACCAGCGCGATTTCGTCACCTCCGGGCGACCATGCAAATTCTTTGATTTCAAAATCCTGCTTTGTGACTTGTACTGCCCTGCGATCCGAAAGCTTCATGACCCACAACTTCGAATTCTTAAAGTCATGATCGACTTCAATCGCATCATCCCCTGCCGATTGTTTCTCAAGCTCTTGAGCCGTCGGCTGATCACGTGCAACGAAGGCGATCATCGTGCCGTCCGGTGACCATGCGAAGTCCTCTACACCACCTGGAACTGAGGTGAGTCGTTCAGTCTGCCCACTATCCATCCGCCGCAAATAGATTTGAATGGTCACTGGACCATCAACGTCCGAGTTTCCGTGGTCGGAAAGAAATGCCAGCCAGCGCCCGTCAGGTGACCAACGGGGAGTATCGGCGTTCTTAAGATCAGGCATCAACGGATGCGCAGGCTGCTTCCCGTCGGTCGACACAACCCAGATGTTTGTCGCGCGTGGCGCTCTAGGCAGCTTAGGGTCTGCGGGCTCCCTGACTCTGAAGGCTATCTGTTTGCCATCAGGAGAGAGCTGGAGTTGTCTGAGCTCTCGAATAGAGAGGACGTCCTCAGGAGTTATGGGGTGGGTTTGGGCCGGCGCCGTGCCGGCAAACAGAAAGGTCGCCAACATTATAGAAATCAGAACTGTACTTATCATGATCGACATGTCCTTGCATCAATTAGTAACCCTCTGACTACATAACACCGAAGACACTTTCTTTAGGACACTGTGGATGAATGGCAGAAAGTTTTTTCCCCACTTAACTTATTGTCGCCCGTAATATAAGGTAGCCCGTATGAGCGAAGAACTAGAGCGAAAACCCGTCACGTCAAATCGTGGAATGCAACGCATCCTTATCTATGCCGGCGTACTGCTTGTCGTCTTCCTGCTTGGTTTTGTGCCTATGTGGCTCAAGGCTCGGACGGCAACCAATACTCTCATGGAAACTGAGCATCAATTATTCCTCGCCAGGACGCAAAACGATCTTGCCTTGGCAGTAATCGATGCGAGGCGAGGCGACTATGAGCCGGCTCGTCAAGCAGTCAGTCGGTTCTTCACGTCGTTACATGACGATATTGATAAAGCAAGTGGTTCGAGTTATACGCCGGCACAAAGACAAGCGCTGCAGCCGCTATTTGCCGGCCGCGATGAGCTAATCACCTTGCTTGCTCGAAGCGACCCCGCCTCCGCGGATCGGCTGTCCGATTTGTTTATGGCTTATCGCAAGGTTATGACCAGTTGAGACATGGAGTTGCAAGCTATTTATTTGCTGGCCGACAGTCAGCTTCTATTCTGGCGGCAGGACGGTAAGCTCTTCATCGATAACATCCGCTCCTCGATTCGGCACGACTCGCCGAAAGCTGCCTACGTGGGGGCCTCAAACGGTGATAACCCGGACTACTATTCCCTCTTCGTCGCAGCAATGCATGGCATTGGAATCCGTCAGTGCCGCATGATTCCCAGCTCGCTCGCAACAGACGATCTCACATTTATTAACGAAGCAGACATCATTCTTCTTGCCGGCGGCGAAGTCGAGAGAGGTTTGAATGCGTTTGAGCAAAACGGCTTGAAAGAGTTGATCTTCAGAAGGTATTTCGAGGGCGTGACACTGATCGGCATTTCAGCCGGAGCGGCACAGTTAGGACTCTTCGGCTGGAAAGAGGAACAAGGGCTCGCCTCAATGAATCTGATTCAAACTCTCAAACTGGTTCCCTTCATCGTCAGCGCTCATGATGAAAAACGAGATTGGGCGGCGCTAAAAAAAGCCGTCCAAATGGCCGGCGTTAACGTACGCGGCATTGGCATTCCACACGGCGGGGGCGGAATCTTCCACATGGACCAGTCTCTCGAACCGATTCGATTTTCGATCCGTGAATTCATCATGAGAGAAAACGAGATTGAAGATAATGTGCTGCTCCCCGGGACACCCTCGCAGGGTGTAAGCAACAGTTAGGAATTCATAGGTCGATTCTCTGACTTACTGAATACAGAGCATCGATTAACAAGACCATGATCCATGGGTAAAGCAGCAACTCGGGACGAATCGACGGGTCGAAGAACATCGGCATTGCACTCAACAAAGACTCGCTGAGAGACATGCCGATCAAGGTTCCGAGCAGCCCGCACCCGATTGCGGCGAGCACGATAATGAGAATGGCCTGGCGCCTGCTCCACCGCTTTACCACCATTCGATCATCATCCGTATGCAACTTGATGGCGGCCCAAATTTTCGAGATGGTATGCCATACGCCTATGCTGACCAGGACTAATATTACGATACGTCCGATCCAGCCGGAGCTACGCCACAAGTGAGGACGGACCAACGGTACAAAGAACGCGGCGAAAAGAAACGCCACGATGGGAAACACAGCTTGTCGTAGCGCGCGTGCCTCTTCCCGTTCAATCACCAAAAACTTTTCGAGGTTCTTCTTGATGCGAGCATCGGATCGCGCGCGTCGCAGATAAGTTTCCACAGTGGGATTCACGACTGGAGCATAAGCGCCTTTAGCGATATAAGCATTGCGCTGTGCGTCATACGCAGCGCGGCGCTGTGGGTCAAGCAATATATCTCGCGCACGCGAAATCTGAACGAATGCCTGGGTGGCCTCGGGCGAGCCGCCGTTGAGATCCGGGTGTTGCAGGCGCGCAAGCCGCTTGTATGCAGCCTTAATCTCTTTTATTGAGGCAGTGCTCTTGACCCCGAGAACCTGATAATAATCCAACATACCGTTTTGGCCGCAGTATGCCTAACCCGGAGCAAAAAGTACATCTCGCGTAAATGTCCCCTAACGTAAATTGACGCTCAGCAAGTAAGACGGGTAGCTTACATCTCATGAGAACGACAGTTTCAACCAAAGGTCAGATCATCCTTCCCGTTGAAATAAGACGCGAAGATGACATCAGATCAGGACAGCAGTTTCAGATCGAACGCATCGACCGTGGTGAATACATCCTGAAACGAATGAAGCAATCGCCAAACGAAGGTCTCATAAAGCTGTTACTCTCCTGCCCGGTCAAGGATTGGTTTCAGCCACTCGATCGCTCTGAAACAACTGACGACATTAAGCTGCCTAATTTCGGATGACCTATCTTGTCGACGCTAATGTAATTAGTGAGCCGACAAAACAGGCACCCAATAACAGGGTTGTCAGTTGGCTTACGAAAAACCAAGCTAAGCTTGTCGTTGACTCGATAATCCTGGGCGAACTGCGGATCGGTATTCTCGCTTTGACCCCGGGTCGCAAACGTAAGTCACTTGAGCAGTGGTTCGAAACAGTTGTTGAAACGATCGATTGTCTACCTTGGGATGCGTGTCAGTAAGCGATGGGCGGTTTTAATTGTAGATTTAAAACGCAAGGGAGAGACTGTGCCCTTGCTGGATAGATGATAGCCGCGACTGCACTAGAACACGATCTCACCGTTGTCACGCGCAATACTCGCGACTTCCGAAAGACTGGCGTCAAGACGCTAAATCCGTTTGAGTGATCACGAATTGTCGTACGAGCGCTTGGCCTTCACGTTGACGAACTCATCGGATTCGATGATGTAAGCCGTGAGGTTGTAGCCGTAGACACAACCCGTATCCAGTCCAATTGCTTTTCTGCCGCGGCGTGGTTCGGGAGCGGGCCAGTGTCCAAATAGCACGATCTTTTCACCGTGATAGACGTGATACCACGGCGTGCCGTCTTCGCTCTCACGATCCGCACCGAGGGTTCGTATCAGCGTCATGTCGTCGGTGGTTTGTGAGTAGAGTTCCACGTTTGGACGCAAACCCGCATGGACCACCAGATGAGTATCGAGATCGATCGTGAACGGCAAGCGGTTGAAGAAACTGGCGTAAGCGTCTTTCTCGCCTCGCAACTCTTTATGCGTCTCTTTTTGCGCCGACTTTAATTCAATGTCCTCGCCATTCCACTTGCGACGCAGTGCCAGATCGTGATTACCGATCACGGCACTGAGACGCGCATCAGTCATGAACAGCTCCAGCACTTCCTTGTTCTTGGGACCCTTGGTGATCAAATCCCCCACTGAAAACACCCGATCGTCATCGCCAACACCGATCTTTTCCAGCAACTCCATCAACTCGTCGTAACAACCGTGAATGTCCCCGACTACTATTCTGCGACCCGTCATCCAGCCCTCCGCACCTTAATAACGTATGAACTGGAGTCTATTGCATCGGGGTGATTCAATCAATGCGACACTCTGAATAATAACGCCGCAGGCGTTCGGCGTTTGTTTGTTCGAGAACGGTTTAGCGATAGATGTACGTCTTGCTCTCCTTCTGATCCCACTCAACACTGTCAACATTGTCTCGATCCGCGGAAAGGATCTCCTCGCTCAACTGACTCGTGCTCGCGACCGGATCGAGGTTCACGAGGTAAACAATCGCGCCCATCGGTTCGTCCGCATCCTCACGATTAAGCTCACGCAACTCGTACTCAAATCCATGACGCTTGAAAAGCTTTTTAAGTATCTGGTCCGTGCGATCGACGCCGCGTGTCTGTACGCGAACCTCCATCGAGCGAAAGACCTGAAATCGTTCAAAGTATTCCAGAACTGACAAAGCGATCAGCACAAATAACGTCAGGATAACAGCCATATCCCAGCGTCCGACGCCCGCCGCAAGCCCCACGCCCAGACAGACCAGCAACACGGTGATCTCCTTCGGGTCGCGAATGTTCGTGCGGAAGCGAACTAACGAGGCGGCGGCAAAAATTCCAAAGGCTCGCGCAGCACTGTCTCCCACCACCATCATCATCGCGCCCGCCACCACTGCCATCAGAATCTCCGTCTGCGCGACGTAAGGGTTACGCGCTCCGCGTCGCGGACGAAACGCGAGCAGCGACGCCAAAAATGCTGCGAGTGAAAATCGCAACGCAATTCTCGCGGAGGTCGCCTCCCAACTCGCGAGACTCGACGGCGTAAGACCAGACGCGTCTGGTCCAAAGACCTCTCCGAGCAACGGTATCTGATGTCGCGTTTGATTCTCGGAAGGGCCCGGCGCCGCGACTGCACCGGTCGAGCTCGTCGGCATAACAGCATTTGGTTGATCGCGTAACAAGAAAGCCAAAAGTCCGCTACCTAAGAGCAGCGCGACAAACGTCACCAGCACCGCAAGGGTCACACGGTTCATGTCTCGTATCCTTTCGTTGAGCCACAAAAAGGCACAAAAGCAGTTAATCGGTAAGAAGAAATTTTTTGTGACTTTTGTGCCTGTTTGTGGCCTATTTCTTGGACCACATACGCTTGCTCTTCAATGAGTGAACGTTTCCAACAGCAGGTGAACTGTTTGGACCTTCGAAGAACAACTGGCTGTTAAAAGGCTCCTCGCCGGGTTGCATCGCGGGGCGCTCGTAGCTGCCGTCGGAGTTCATGACTCTGGCTTTCACGTTATCGCGCAGGTACGTGGCAATCACGGTATCCTTTAGATAACTCTGCAACTGCGGATCGAGCACAGGCACAACAACTTCAACGCGACGATCGAGATTGCGCGCCATCCAATCGGCCGAGCCAATGTAAACTTCTTCCTCGCCGCCGTTCGCAAAATAAAAGATGCGACTGTGTTCAAGAAATCGTCCCACGACGCTGCGGACGTGAATGGTCTGCGAGAGTCCGGCCTCACCGGGACGAATCATACACGCGCCACGCACGATGAGATCGATCTTCACACCCGCTTGCGATGCTTCGTAAAGCGCTTCGATGATCGGCAGGTCAGTCAGGCGGTTGATTTTGGCTGCGATGTAGGCCGGACGACCTGCCACAGCATGTTCGGTCTCACGTTTGATCAACTTCATCATCCGGCGTCGCAGATTCAACGGCGCGACCATCAGCCGGCTGAATTCCTTCTGCATTGAGAAGCCGGTGAGGAAGTTGAACAAGTCAGTAGCATCGTCGCCGATCATCGAATCACTCGTTAACAATCCGAGATCCGTGTAAACCCTCGAGGTCGTGGGATTGTAGTTGCCGGTGGCGATGTGTGTGTAAGTTTGCAGGCCATGGTCTTCACGTCGCACTACGAGCGCGACTTTGCTGTGCGTCTTCAGGCCCACGAGCCCGTAGACCACGTGTACGCCCGACTCGGCGAGTCGCTTGGCCCACTCGATGTTGTGCTCTTCGTCAAAGCGGGCTTTGATCTCGACCACTGCCGTAACTTGTTTGCCGCGTTCACTCGCCTGTATCAGCGCCTGCGGAATCGGAGACTTCTGGCCCGTTCGATACAGACACATCTTGATCGCCACGACTTGCGGGTCCTGTGCGGCTGCATCAATAAAATCGACGATCGTGACGAAGGCGCTGTAAGGATGGTGCAGCAGTATGTCCTGCTTCTTAATCGCGTCGAAGAGCGACTCCTTGTTACGCAACGCAGGCGGCACGATTGCCTTCAGCGGTTTATCTTTGAGCTCCGGTTGATTGAGACCGTAAAGCTCCATCAGGTCCTGCACGTCCAACAAGCCATCGATCACATAAACGTCGTCCTTCTCGATTTTGAGTGCGTTAGTCAAATACTCAACCATCTCGGCCGGCATCGACGACGACACTTCGAGTCGAACCGCAAGACCAAAACGACGTTCGCGCAGCGACTCTTTTATCAGCGCCAGCAGGTCCGCGGCTTTGTCGTCACGGATCTCGACATCCGCATCGCGCGTAACACGAAACAGGTGTCCCTTGCTGAACGTCATGCTCGGGAACAGCGAGTGAATGTTTGCTTCGATCACTTCTTCAACGAGTGCAAACTTCGACTCTTCTTTGTTCACGGGAATCAGGCGCGGCACCACTGGCGGCACTTTTATTCGTACAAACCTCATCTCGTTTCCGAGCGGCGCGCCGGCCAGTGTGTCTTCAGGATTACTCTCGACTGTCAGACCGATGTTGAGACTGAGATTCGAGATGTAAGGGAACGGACGAGCCGGATCGACTGCCTGCGGCGTCAGCACCAGAAAAATATTCTTCATGAAGTACTGAGACAGGCTTTGCTTCTCTTCTTCGGACAGCGTTGCGTAAGGCGCAATGACGACTCCGTGTGACGCCAACTCCGGTAACACTTCGTCGCGCAGACAACGCGTGTGCTCTTCGACCAGCGTGAGCACTCGTTTGCGAATCACACTGAGCTGCTCGAGGGGTGACAGTTCGCCAGGTATTGGTCCGAGATCTTCAATTGGCAACATCTCCTTGATACCGGAGACGCGGACCATGAAGAACTCGTCGAGATTCGACGAGAACACCGACAGGAACTTCAGTTTCTCCAGCACCGGAGTCGACTTTTCCGTCGCTTCTTCGAGCACGCGCCGGAAGAACTCGAGCTGGCAGAGGTCGCGATTGAGTACCGACCAGGCAAGAAAACGTTTTGGTTTTGAATCTGTGTGAGCCGGTTCCGATTGCATTACTTCTTTACCCTGTGTGATCTTAATTTGAGCAACGCGCGTCGATAATCATCTTTGCCTTGCGCACGAATTCCGCGGTCCACTCGGCCGGCGGACGATCGCGTTCGGCGTTTCGCGATGCCGCAAAAACTCTCGTTATCGTTTGGTTTTGTTGTTCGGCGTCGAGTAGTCGCTGAAGATTGTCAGCCAATAACTTCCGCCCTGCTTCGCTAATGTTGGTGTCGCCAACGCTCTTGGCATTCGCAGTGCAACGTCCGCCACTGACTTTGATCGGATCTTTCTTGCGCCAGACTTCTAGTTTCGCCTTCTTTTCACTTGCGCTCGAGTAGCCGAAAGTTGATCCCATGTCGCTGACGTAGAAAACCGCTTCACCCGGTTTGCAGATACGAGTGTTGCCGTTCTTCTTCGAATCCAGACATGCAAACTTATGATTATCAGTCTTCGTGTCGCCGTGATCGATAAACGCCAGCCAGAGTTTAAACGCATCGATCTCAGCGCGCGGTGCGCCGCTCTGTAATAGCTTCTGAAGCGTTTCGGCGAGCGCTCCAGCGTCCTTGTTGTTGCAGTTGACGTCGATACCGCGACCCAGTGGCAGCTCGATGCCCGCGGCGGGTTGAAACGGTGACCAGGGCGCGCCTTGAAAACCTTTGTTCAGGCTCTTCTCACAGTCGGGGCAATTGACGTCAGCGACCCACTCATCATCGGCGAAGAAACCGACCGCCTTTGAAAAACGTGACGATAAAAACTCGCCGTAGATCTCGCCGTTACGCTTGTCAGGTGATTGTCCTTTGAAGTGGGGCTTGACTTTGTAACGAATCAGGTTGCCGTCCTCGTCAGTCACTCCCGGCACCGAGCAATGAAACTTGGGTGTCGTTCCGGCGCCCGGCTTCTCGTCTTTGTTTGCGACGCAGTTGATAGGCTTCGCGAGACCATTCGTATCAACGGGCGGCGCGCCACGGGGCGGCCCCATAGTCGCGTTGTAACCGAGCACCGGATCGTAACCGGGATCAGGCGTGCGATAGACCTTTGCAGTCTGCTCAGCACGTGCCCGCTCATCGGCAGTAAAGCAAGCCTGCTTCTGTTGCGCCCCGGCGGGCCACGCGAGCACAGCGGCAACCAGGAGGATTAGTAGGAGCGGGAGACACTTTGGATTCTGACGCATTGTTTCCCCTGAAAGAGGCTGAAATTGTGCGAACCTCGAGCGTTCAACCGAGCAAGGGTAACAAGATAACATCCCTGGCGTTTTTTGCCGAAAGGGGCAGGCGTCTACATGAGGTGATCCGTGTCGATTTCTGCGGTGTTCGGATCCTTCCGGTGAATCGGTTCCTTCTCGCGCTGGTCGCGGATTGATGAGAGCAGGTTGGTCGTCGCCTCAGTAACCGAAGCAGGCGCTGGTGGCAGGGCCGTGGTAACTGAACTTCTAAAGGCCGCCTGAGATGTGGTTATAGTCTTCGTTGCGTCTGAATTCAGCGTGCGGTGCAATTTCCACGTACCGCTGAGCAACATAAAGAGGCCGTAGCAGGCGAATGGAATCCCGACCCAGAATATCGGCCAAAAGATTCTCGCTCCACTCACGATGAGCAATGGCAGGGCGGTGAGCACTCCCAACAACAGCGACAGCAGGCCGACAAAGATGTGGTGATAACTATCACGCGTATTCCTGGTCAGTCGTAAAACCTCGAGTTCCGGCACATCAAACACGAACGGAGCGCCACAGCGGCGGCAAAAGTGAGACTCGTCAGTAGCCTGTGTTCCACAGGATCGACACGCAGAGCTCGCCAGACGCTCAGTCGCAAGCGCGATAATGGCTTCTGCTTCACGAGTAAGCGTTTGCCGGTCGCCCCTGGTCATGCGCATGTAACTCTTGATTTCGTAGTTGAAGGTTGCCAGCACCGCCGCATCGTTCGTCTGCTTCAACGAAACGGTGAGTGTCGTAGGATAATCGAGCACATTTATCGAGCAGTCATAACAGGCGGCGCCCTGCTTGGCGCGCTTCGCATAAATCGGCTGCTCACCCAGAATCTTGTAGCCCAGCTTCTGAATAGCCTCAATCAAACGGGCGCGTACACTGCCGATTTCACCAGGAATGGCCAGGGTCACATCGCTGTCGCTTACGGTCGTGCCGGACATGTAGTCAGTGCTCATATATTTTTGAGTTTCCCGTAGTTTTGGCGTTGCAGGACAGTACGATCCAAAACGATATGGAGTTTCGAAAAGAGTGCCACAATAAGGCACAAGAGGCACATAAAAATGACTTTTGTGCCTCTTGATTCCTCTTGTGCCTCTTTGTGGCTCTATTTCATCTGGCGCAGGATGTCGGTAAGCATCGCGTTGAAGCGAGTGGGATCTTCGAGCATCGGGTAATGTCCGGTGCCTTTGATGAGCACTACGTCAAACTGCGGCGCGTACTTGCGATTCACTTCCAGACTCGTCGGATTTCGATCGGAGTTAATCGCGCGAATGGGAACTTTAGTTTCTTTGAGCGCGGGCGCTGCATCATACGCAAAGATACCCTTTAAAATCGCAATCGCAGTCTCCGGTGGACGCGACGCGATGTCGGCGAGCACGCGCTCCTTCACTGCCGCCGGCGTACTCGGCGAGAAGAAAAACTGATTCATTAAACTTGCGCTCGCGCCTTTGTAATCCGCCTCCATTGCCTTGAACACGCCTTCGAGCTGTTCCGGTGTTAGTTTGCTTTCAACGTTCTGAAGCGTGTCTACCGGCACAATGCCAACCACGCGATCCGGCATTCGTCGCGCGGCTTCGAGCGCGATCGGCCCGCCCATTGAACTACCGATCAATACCACGCGTTTAAGATTCAACTTCGTGACGACTGTTTTCACATCGTCTCCAAAACTCTCCACAGTCCAATTCTTTCGTTCCAGGCCTGATTCTCCATGACCGGGCAGGTCGATCGTTACGACCAGATGCGTCTTCGAAAATTCAGCGACCTGGTTGTCCCAGAGATGTCGATTGCAACTCCAGCAATGAATGAAGACCAGTGCCGGTTCGCCTTTGCCCTGCACCGCATAGTGAATCGGCACACCATCCGAAGCCGTCACCACCGGTGTGCTTGTGGATTGTGTGAACGGAACCATAAGCGTCAAAAACAGAATGAAATTCAGAAACATGTCACACCTCAATATTGGATTTATGTAACCAGCGGGCAGCGTTGCTGACGTAGGTCTTTATATCTGCGAGTCGCGCGGGCTTGCGTTTGATCTCGTCGCCGGGAGGTTCGTGGAGGAAGCTGGGACAACCTTTCGACGTGTCCCAGTTGTAATCAACAAAATGGTGGAAACTCGATTCGGCGATTGCCCGACCGAGTTGATTGCCATGACGATCAGGCCGCTGTTCAAACGCAACGATGAGATTGAACTCGCGTCCACTCGTCTGACTGCTGCTGTAAGCAATCACTCGCGCGTGCTCTTCTCCCTCAGGCACACCCACACTGCCTTCGTGCGGATGCGCCGGAAAGTACTCAATCACGCTCGAATCTTTTCGGAGTAACTCATGAACCGGTTCGACAGGGGTAACTCGCTGATAATTGCCGTTCGCGCCCGAGTGATAGTTGGGCCACGTAATCATCGTATTGTCTACATCATCGCGCACGTGCCGCGATGAATCAGGATCCTGATGTTGCGAGTGAAAGAAGTGCGCGCGACCGACTCCGCCCAGCGAACACAACGAAGAACCGAGGTCCTGGTGATCGCGAGTAGCGAGAATACCGCCGCCGCGCTGGTGAAATCGCGTGATGCCTTCGCAGTCAGCGCCGCTTAGTCCGTTTCCAGTATCAACTGCAAAAAGCCAGAGCTCGTCGACGTCAGTCGTGTCGAGCACACTCAGGACAGCGTCGTTCCCTGCGTTGTCAACTTCTCTATCTCGCGTCGTGACTTTATAAAGCGGAACACCGTTATCGTCTTTGATTGACGCGAGATGATCGCGCAGTAACGAAAACCGCCCGACATTCCAATCATCCTCGATAGTGGGAATAGTGGTTTGCAAAAGGAGATGAATCGGATTACCCATGACTTAATGATAACAACATAACCGGAAACCGGCTCACACGGCCTCCGCCGTGGAATCATCCAGCTTTAAACACATCAGTTCTCTACGCCCTCTGCTCCCTCTGCGTTAAAGGGCTATTCAACGCAAAGATCGCAGAGGCCCGCAGAGGGTCGCAGAGAAATCTTTTGTGCTTTTTTGTGGCATAACTCCAAAGAGGTACCGAAAGTTACTTTAATCTCTGGATTCGCCTGCTTGGACCAGACGCCTTTTCAATCGACGCGCGCATGTTCGGCCGCCGCGAGATTCCCATCACGTCTCGCTGGCCCAGGCATTAGAACTCTCTGCGACAACGCGGCGCGCAGTTTTTCACTCGCTTCGTGTGTTTCCCACTCACGCCAACGCGCGAAGGCCTGGCGCAGGTGTTTGGTGCGCAGCTTCACGAGATGACTCAATAACCACATCAACGCCGCCACTTGATCCTGCTGCTTGTGCTTTCTCGCGTTGATGATGGGTTTACCCAAACTTTCGATCCAAACATCGCAATCGTGCAAACCACCCAGTGCGCCTTGAATGCGTGCGATGCGTTTTGCATAACCCGACAAAGCCCGGCCCCAGCACTGCTGAAAAAGCTCGAGCGCATAACGCAGGCGCTTGGCGGCGATACGCATGTCGTGCAAGGTCTCGATCTCAAAAGGATTGAGCAAACCATTGCTCAACGCTTCAAACTCCTTCAGACGTTCGAGAATGATCTCCCGAGACATGGTCGAAAAAGTAATGGCCGGCGACCCGGCGTGCGTAGCAGTAGCCCCATCGACTCCCGCAACAAACTCCGACTCTAATTGTTTCAGCTCACTGGCTTCGAGAATCGCCTTCAACTCATCGCGCGCCTGTTCGCGAAGCTGCTTTCTCGTTTCGATAAAATGATTCAGGCCGGAAGCCAATGCGGCAGGAGCGTGGCCCACCATCTCCTCCAACGCCTCAATTGCGACATCCTGATCGCGTACTTCCCCAAGCGCATCAGCAATACTACGCAGTTGTTTCAAGCCTGACGCCAGGGGACGCTTGCGAAGGTACGGCATGAAATCCCTGAGCGCACTACGCAAGCGTCGCGAAGCTACCCGCATCGAGTGAACACCTTCCGGATCGGTCCAATCCAACGCCATTGCCTGAAAACTGCACAACTCGTCAAACCTGGTGAGCAGCACCAGTTTTATGCCCGCAGAGGCGACCGACTTACAATTTATACCTTTGATTCGTTTGGCTTTTGCCATTCTCGTTCCTTCTGGTCACTGGCAAGGGCCCGCTCGTCACATCTTTACCACAAAACTGGTCGTTACGGTGTTTTGTAGTTGAAGTGAACTCCTCAAAAAGTTGGTGACCCATTATGTTCAATGTAAAGCGACGAAGATTCCTCCAGCAGGGCGCTGTCGGGCTGGCCGCTGTCGGTGTGTCGGGACTAGTCTTGCGTTCCGACGCCGAACCAACACGCGAAATCAGTCGTGACGGCGTGGATCAAATCCTCATCCAAATGGGTGCAGCGCCGCAAGATGTCCCGACTAAAAGCGATTTGAAAAAAGTCACGCCGCAGCCATATGGCCCATTTTACCGAACCGGCGCGCCTTTCCGTGGCAAACTCAGTTTGCCCGGTGAACCGGGAACGACGTTTGTGCTCACAGGTCGCGTGTGGGCCTACGACACGAAGCATCCGCTACCAGGCGCCGTACTTGATTTCTGGCACGTCGACATGAACGAGAAGTATTCAAACGGGGCCACCGACTTTCGCAATCGCGGTCGGCTGGTTTCTTCCGAAGCCGGACTGTACGAACTCGAAAGCATTCGTCCAATTCCCTATCGACCCAATCCTACCGGCGCGCCGGATTTCTGGCGCTGCGCACATTTCCATCTGCTCGCGGTCTGTCCCGGATATCAACCGCTCGTAACGGAGATCCATTTTCAGGGTGACCCGAAAAAGAGCGATCCGATGTATCGCATCGAGAATGCAATTGCGGTTGAAGAACGGACCGTTAACGGTAAGACTTTTCAGACCGGCGTCTTCGATATCGTCCTCGAACCGGCTGCGAAATAAAAGTTTCACGCAAAGGCGCAAAGGAACTCGCTAAGGCGCAGAGCGAGCCAAATCTTCTTTGCGGCTTTGCGTCTTTCTTTGCGCCTTTGCGTGAACTTATTTCGCGACTTTGTGTGAGACTTCCGCGAGCTTGATCTGAACTTCATCCAGCTCGCGCCGGAGCGACAGATCCTGTGGTGCCGCCGCGCTCAATTGCTCACGCAGACGCAGTGCTTCATTGTAATTCGCCAAAGCGTTCGCGGTCCTGCCGGCATGCGCCTCAATGTCTCCGACTTTGATCAACGCCACTGCTTCGTTGCGACGAAACTGGGCGTTGGCAGGATCGGCAGCAACCATCTCGCGCGTCAAAGCGAGCTGCTTTCGGTAATGCTCTGACGCCTTCTCAATCACGCCCAATTTGAAAAGCAAGTCGCCCACGTAGCGGTGACTCTCATTCAGCATCAAACCCAGATCGACATTCAACGGATCGGCGGCGACGAGCGCTTCACGCATCTCGAGGCAACGTTGTTGCAACTCCAGCGCCCGTTTTGTGTCCCCTGCCTGATCCGTTGCGAGACCGAGAAACTCGTACGAGATCGTGAGGGCCCTCTGCGCCCGAGCTTTGTTGGGATCCAAGCCGGCGAGTGTCTCGCGTATCCGCAGTGCTTCCTGCTGATTTTCCAACGCACCTTGCGCGTCACCGATTTGCATCAGCAGACTGCCGATATAAGCATACGTGCCCGCGAGGTTGTAGCGGTCCACGAAGTCTGTCGTCTCGCTTGCAGCCAATTGCCGGCGCACCGGCAACTGCTCGCGCAACATCGACAACTCACGCGTAGTATCGCCTTGAGCACCGAGCAGCGTCGCGATATACCAGTAGCTATCCAAAAGCTCACGACGAAAGTCGCGATTACCCGGATCAGATGCAACCAAAGCCTCGCGCAGCGTTGCCGCCTTCTTGTGACTCGCGAGTGCGCCCTGCAAGTCGCCCAGGTGTGCAACGGTAGGTGTGTATTGCACCGCTCCGAGCTTTTCGTAAGCTGCCGCTAACTCGCGTTGCAGACCACGATCGTTCGCAGCATCCTCCGCGAGACTATCGAGATAGTTGAGCCCGCGTTGCACGATCAGCGAGCGAGCGGGTGTGGAACCGGGCAAGTTCGCTACCGCGTCGTGTACTTCAAACACGAACGAGTTCGCGAGTTGTCTTACCTGATTGAACCGCCGCTCCGCTTGTGCTCGCTGCGCGCGTGCAACTCGAGCTTGCCACGCAGTAGCTGCGATACCGATCACGAGCGTAAGCAACAGCAAAGCAGCGGCCGTAACGGCAACCTTCTGTCGCCGAATGAATTTACCGGCGCGATATGAAAAAGTGTCCTGGCGCGCGCGCACGGGCAGTCCGCGCAGATGTCGTTGAATGTCTTCGGTAAGCTGTTGCGGCGTGCTGTAGCGGCGCTCCGGTTCTTTGCGCATCGCCATCAGGACGATGTTGTCGAGATCGCTGTGCAAACGTTTTCGCGAGCTGGGTCGCTCCGGAGCCTGGTCGCAGATTGCCTGTGCGACTTCATGCGGCGCACGTGTTTTTAAGTGATAAGGAAGTTGTCCGCTTAACAGTTGATATAGAACAACTCCGAGTGAATAGACGTCGGTAGTTGTGGTAACGGAAGTGCCACGTACTTGCTCCGGACTCGCATATTCCGGAGTCATGAACGGTATGACGGTGAGCTGTGCGTCTGCCGGTGTATCCGCACTCAGGAGTTTCGCGATGCCGAAGTCCACCAGTTTCGGCGAGCCTTCCCCGGTTACGAGAATGTTGCCGGGCTTTATGTCGCGATGAATAACGAGATGCTGGTGCGCGTACTGCACTGCATCGCAGACCGTGCAAAAAAGTTGCAGACGTTGTTCGGTTGAAAGATCGTGATCGTCGCAATAACGATTGATCGGAACACCGGCGACATATTCCATCACGAGATACGGAACACCGTTCGCAGTCTCACCACCATCAAACAACCGCGCGATGTTTGGGTGATTGAGGTTAGCGAGGATCTGCATCTCGTTGCGAAAGCGGCGGCGAATTCCCTCGCCTCTCAGACCCGGATTGATGAGCTTGATCGCAACTTCCTGATGATAGTGTTCGTCGTCACGCTCGGCGAGATAGACGGAACCCATCCCGCCGTGACCAATCTCGCGCACAACCTTGTACGGACCGATACGAGATCCGTTGATCACTGACGGCGCCACTTCCGATCGCAGGCGCGCAGCATCCGCGGCACAGTGTTCCATCACGTCGAGCGTAGGAGATACTTGATGAGCGAGTAGCAAATCGACTTCGGCGCGCAGATCGCCGTCGTCCGCACACGAGTGATCGAGAAACTCAACGCGTTGCGCAGTATCGATTTCGAGTGCTTCAGAAAGCACGCGCTTTACTTGTTGCCAACGTTCCGGGGTCGTTGCTGTTTACCTCCCGTTTCCGAGCCTGCGACGCAACCACAGTTTCGCCGAATCCCATTCGCGTTTGGTAGTGGCCGGCGAGATGCCCACGACTTCCGCAACCTCTTCGATCGTCAGTCCACCAAAGAAGCGCAACTCGACGATTTGCGTCTGTTGCGGGTCGAGAGTCGCGAGTTCGTTCAATGCTTCATCGAGCGCGACCAGATCGAGTTCTCGCTTTTCGAAAAGACCGACGGCGTCGTCAAGCGAGATTTTGGTCGCATATCCCTGGCGCTTTTGTGCGTTTCGTTCGCGTGCGTGATTGATGAGAATTCTTCGCATCATCTGGGCGGCGATGCCGAAGAATTGCGCCCGGTTCTGCCAGTTTACCGACTTCTGATCGACGAGCCTCAGATAAGCCTCATGCACGAGTGCTGTTGTTTGCAACGTGTGTCCGGCTCGTTCGCGACTCAGGTAATGCTGGGCGAGTCGATGCAATTCGTCGTAGACGACAGGCATGAGTTCGTCGAGTGCCGGCTTATCACCCATGGAATTACATTGCCACAAAAAGGGACAAAAAGCACAAAACGCTTAATAGACTAACTCTTTTGTGTCTTATGTGCCTTTTTGTGGCTAATTTTTTGAGCCGGTTTGGGGCGCGTTCGGGCGTTAGTTAATAATGAAGTTAACCACGATCGCCCTTGTCGCCATTACTCTGCTTGGGACACTACCAACCGGTGGTCAAACTCGTGTTCAGCGCCCGGCCCAGTCTGTCACACTGAAATCGATAAGAAACGAAAAACTCGCGGCGGCGTTTTACAGCGGCCGTCTTCCGGAACCGATACTAACGCCCGAAGGACGTCCTGATGAAGTCGCCGCGGCGCTGGCGAAGCAGGTTGCAGCCGGCAACGATCAATCGACGCCCGCGTTGTTAACGGCGATCATGGCGATGGGCTTTGGCATTCGCGATAGGGACGGCGTCCTTACGCAGACGGTGCAACCCGGACAGGGTCTGGCCTTTGAAGCGTGGGAAGTCGCCGCGATGGCGAAGATGTACGGCGAGCGCAGAACTGTCGGCCTTTCCGATTTATGCGAAGCGCTCAAAACGATCCTTGAATTGAAACAGGCGCCGCTCGAAAAGATCGTGCTCGATGGCATTCGGAAACAGGCAGTGAGCGAGCAGCCGGAGTTGCGCTTCTGGGCACGATTCATCGTCGAACTGGGTCGAAACAGCGAACAGCCGTATGACTTGCTCGGCGCCGGCGTGGACAAGAACGCTCCGCTGGATACGATTCAAAATGCCTTGATACTTCGCCGCCTGGTGGGCGATATCCACGCGCTCGGCCAGCGCCACAAACAAGCAAAGCAACCTAACCACCACTCCAAAATCGCTTACGCACACTCTCCGCAAAAGCAGCCTTGTGCTCTCTCCGATATGGAAGCAACTATCGCAGATATTCGTGCCACTGCTTTGACTACCGCTTTCGGACAGTTGATTGAATACGCAGAGCAGACGATCGGAGGTACGGCAGGTGACTTATTCGGCGCCTACGCGAAGTTCGCGAATGTCGCCAACATTTTACTCGCCTATGCGAAGTTTATTGCTACTTATGCAGCCCTCGAAACTGAGATCACGGTCGATAATCCGCCGCTGGTTCGCAACACAGATACACGCGCCGGACAAAATCGACAACTCACGGCCAGGGTTTCAATGAACGTCGGCAAATTCCAGCAGGTCAACTGCTTTCGCTGGCTACTCAACGCCGGCACCGGTTTGGATTTCAATCTAATGAATGATGGACCACTCAAAGATGTAGCCGTGATCTGGCATATCGACAAGGGTGGCACAGCGGATTTTTATCATAGCGGTGACAAGGAACAGCAGTTGGTCCAATTTGCCGGTAATGGACCACGTATACAGGATGCGGGCACATACGCTGGCATTCCGGGTAAACCGGGAATACCGGTGGCGAATCTGACGGAGACAAAAACCGACGCTCAGGGAAACGCTCGCATTATTCTGCAGGGAGCTGCGCGCCGGAATTACATTCCCGCGCCTCACATTCCCGTAATGAAGTCAGCCACGGTTCGCACCACAGTCAGAGTCAAGGGTGGCGACATCAAAGGCGACGCTGTCGACATTGCCGGGCACGTACTGGGAGGGATGCTCACGCTGCCGGCGGAATTACTTTACAGAACTGATTGGGCGTCGACAGCAAGTGTTGAGGTCCCGATCAAGGACTTCGAAAGCTGTGACAACGGATGGTACGGCACTATCAACTATTCCGATGACTGGGATGGCGAGCCCCAGGGCTTCCATAAAGTTAGTCACAAGTCTCATCACGAAGTAATTGAAGTGAAAGGCAACAGCAGTGTCGCACAAGGCGACGTCACTACTACTGACATTTACGAAGGCCGAGCGAACGTGGCGAACAGTTGTCTCATGTTTCGCCGTCACTTTGGCAGCGGCCGTGCGCGACGCGAGGCCGATGTTCGCGTGTTATTAGATGGAACCGGTGGCTACAAGTTATTCATCAACGCTCCCATCATGGAAGTAATCACGAAGTACGAGATCTCGGCCTGTGGACATGGCGGCCGTCAGGATCAGTTTGGCTCCGAAACGAGCAGGGGCTTTGGCGTTGGCGTCAATAGCGTCGAGGGTAAACTCGACCCGGCAAAACCTGGAGAGATATCCGGCACTGCCGCTCTTTACGACACGACCAAAGTTACATGGAATTTGAGGCGTTGCCAGTAAACGGGCGGCGCTTGACGGAGAAAAACATGGGGTACTCATTTAAAGGCGCGGCCCTGGTTGTTTTTGCACTTCTGATCGCATTTTCATTTGCCCAGGGACAGCGAACAGCAACAAGCAGCGGCACCATCGCTTACGTTCGCGATGGCGCCGAGATCCGAGCGATCGAAGCCGACGGCACAAACGATCGCCGTCTCTGGACTCATTCGGACGCCAAGAAACCACTCGGCATCGACTCGCTTGCGTGGAGTCCGGATGGTAAAGAGCTCGCTTTCTCCAGCCGGCACACGGCCGCGGCTTCGTTATACGACGCAGACATCTTCGTTATTCATGCGGATGGCTCGGGGTTGCGCAAAATAACTAACGCACCGCAGATGTCGGAGTTTGCGCGTTTTCCGAAGGGCACGGTCAGCGTCACCTTCCGAAACGATCAGCCGATTTACAAACAGTCGCAGGCGAGTGCGGGAATCTTCATCGTCTATGTCGCGGGCGCAGCGGAGCCGCAACAGATCACACTGCCGCCGGGGGCAACAAAGACGGTCGTCTTCAATCAGGTAGCCGACTTCGGCAACACCGCGCAGCCAGTCGTAGCGATTTGGGGTAACTACCGCTGGTTCATTCCCGGCGTTGATGTGCGTGCCGGAACAACAGTGAAAGCGCCGGTGTTCTCGATCACGGGAGATGGCATCGAGTACTTCGGCGCGTTTCGTCCAGTGTGGCGGCAGGATGGTTCGCGTATCAGTTATCGTTCCGGCACGTGTACGTTGAACAGTGTGCCGATCAATCCCACGCCGGGTGAGTACGTTTACAACCCTCTCTTCGGTGGCAAAAATCCGCTGGGCACGTGCGTGTGGGATTGGGGACCAACACCCGCAACGGCCAATCAACTTCTCTATACGGAGAATGCGTCCGGCGATTCAAGCATCTATCGCATTACTGAAGGCGGCAAACATCCGGGGGAGAAACTGACGCAGTTCATCGACATCGAGTATCAGTTACTCTTCGACTTGCGCTGGCTTCCGGACGCTTCCGGGTTTCTCTTCTCCAATCAAACTCTGATGAGAGACTCGGCGAACATCTATCGCTACGACTTCGCCACGCGAAAAGTGACTCAGGTTACTCATCTCGAAAATGAGTTCACCGGCGCGTTTACAATTTCTCCCGATGGCCAATGGATCGTCTTCGAGCGATCGAAATCGTTGGACGACAACCGCGACATCGATTTGTGGATCGCACGCATCAACGGATCGAACGCGCGTCTGCTGGTCCGTAACGGCTTCTCACCGTCGTGGCATTGACGCGACATTTGTAACAAAGATGTAATTTGACAACTTCAGGAATAGTTATATTCTTTCGCCGCTCATCTCCTCCAGTTGAGACGAAAATTTAGCAGGCGAAAACCCGCCAGCCAGACCAAACTTCCGCGCTTCCCGACAGTCTGTCCGACGCACACGCACTGCTGTCATTGATCTGTTCGCCAGATTTCGCCCTTACCTAAGACGGTCGTAGTGTGCCTCCACCCATTGGCCCATCAATCTCTATCAAGGAGGACGTATGCGAGCTTTGAGATTTCTTTTGTTAGCCGCAGTATTAGCAGCTCTCCTCATTTTGCCTGCAGCTAATCGCACCGTGCAGAGCGTTGCCCAACAACAGGCAGATCAAGCCAACGTTGCCGCAACCACTGACGCCACCTATACGTCAGGTTCCGTCGATCTTGAAGGTGTGCCCGAGAACGACACCACAACCTTTTTCTTCACCAGGAAAGAGGAGGAAGCAAACGCAACGAACACCACCATAGGCACATCACCATTCGTCGTGCCCATAGACGACTCGTGTACGCAACCCGAAATTGCTGAAGCTCCGGCATTTGGCTTCGACGACTTTACCAACGGTCTCGTCGAGCAAGGCGATCCGAAAGACCCTGCGGAGGGGACATTCCTGGCCGATAAGGAGACCTTCGAAGAAGTGGACGAAATCGAGAAGGGACTGGGACCCGTCTACAATGCTCAATCATGTAAGGAGTGTCACCAGAATCCAGTCACTGGCGCTATTAGCCAGATAAACGAGTTGCGCGCCGGACACACGGTAAACAATGTCTTTTTCGATGCTCCCGGCGGCTCGCTCATCAACCAACGTGGAATTCCCACGGACAACTACGACGATCCAACGCATAAGAGTGCGAAAGTGCAGGAGCGGGTGCCGCCCTTGTACACAGCCGGGATCGTCGGCGGTGGTCCACCAATCTCCGGCGAAGAGAAGACGCGAACTTTTCGCACTTCGCTCAACACGCTCGGCGATGGTTTTGTAGAAGCAGTCGCTGACGGAACATTGGTCTCGCTCGCAGCCAAACAGAAAGGTGACACTCACCAGGAAGTGCACGGGCTTGTGATCAACGTTCCGGTCCTCGAAGCCAACGGCAGGAAGCGAGTCGGACGCTTCGGGTGGAAAAATCAACACGCGAGCCTGCTTTCTTTTTCCGCCGATGCTTATCTAAATGAAATCGGCATCACCAATCGCCTGATACTTACCGAAAACACTTCGCTCGGTCGATTCGTCGGCTTCGGCTCAGGCTTCGATAAGGTGCGTGACGATAAGCCGTGCATAGATGATCCGGGCATCACGTGCGGCGAAGATGAAGAGCAGGATATCGATGTGTTTGCGGAGTTCATGCGCGCTACGCAGGCGCCGCCGCAGGACAAAGATATTCAGAACGATATCCGGTTTGCGGCAGACATCAACATCGGCCGTAACCTATTTGAGTCGATGAACGGTCAATACAGTTGCAGCGTTTGTCATGTACCTACGCTTCAGACCTCAAACCGTTGCCAGCCGCTCAATGGTGGGGAGTTTCGGACTCCTTTGGCACTGGCTCGCAAGCGCTTCCACCCGTTCGGTGACTTTCTGCTGCACGACATCGGCACGGGAGACTTCATCGTCCAGAATGGTGGTCCAGCCACTCGCACAACAGTTCGCACTGCACCGCTTTGGGGCGTGCGTACTCGCGTCAGTCTCATGCATGACGGCCAGACGCACACGTTTCGTGAAGCTATCCTGCGGCATGATGGCGAGGCACAACAGGTACGTTTGCGCTTCCAGGCGTTAAGCGAGGACGACAAACGAAGACTAATAATGTTCCTCGAATCTTTGTAACTCGCTTGCATCGTTGTAGGGGCGGCACTCCGTGGCCGCCCCACTCGAACGGAGGAATCATGTATAAATTTCTTCTAACACTACTCTCAATAACCGTCGTGCTCACAACTGCCTGCCACAGCGCAAAAATCGAAGCTCCAACGACGAGCGCTGCCGCACCTGCTCATTCGACTTCGAGCGAGCCGGCTTTGAAACCTGGACCACGTCCAAGCGATGCTGAAGTGCGCGAAGCGATTATAAGAAATTACGAAGACGCAGCAGTGATCGATAGCAGTCGAGCAACACCATTCCTCGTCGGCGACTTCAATGGCGACAACTCAGAAGACATCGCGATCGTAGTAAAACCTGGCAAAGGAAAACTTTCGAAGCTCAACAGCGAATACGCTAACTGGATTCTCGAAGATCCGCGTCAGCCCGTTCACATTAAAGATCTAAAGAGTCGTCCGGCTCCCGTCACCGTGACCAGTAAGGATTCTTTGCTGGCAGTGATTCATGGAGTTAAGAGTGAAGGCTGGCGCAGTGCGATAGCGAAACAGACTTACCTGCTGAAAAATGCGGCCGGCGAGAGTTTTGAAAAGCAATCTTCCCGGAGAGGCGAGGTAATCCGGGAGAAGCTGGATGGGACTGATGGAATAATCTATTTCACGGGCGCCAAGTACGCCTGGCATCCGATCATTTGATCCGCGTTTATTCTCGTTCATCCGCGGCTCTAACTACCTGGCCAGCAGGTTTCACGACGAAGTTAAACTTTCGTGGTCCAGGGTTGTAGGTGCCTTCGGCATGGAGCGACACACTTTGTCCGCGTCGCACGCTGAAAGTCGTTCGACGAAATGCGCCGGTTTTGTAAGCAGGACTGAGCCCGTCGTCTTCGTAGAGAGTACCCGATGCTGAACCGCTGTCGTCCGGATAGATATTGACCGTGACGGGATCGAAAGGCTTTTCGCCGATATAGTTCATCGACGGCCCGACAGGAATCATCGCGCCGCCACGCACAAACATCGGCACGACATCCAACGGCGCGTCAACGCTGATCATCGTGCCGCCGGTATACTTCTTGTTGGTCCAATAGTCGTACCACGTGCCCGCGGGCAAGTAAACCAGTCGCTTCGTGACATCGGGCTTGAGAATCGGAGCGACTAGCAGATCGTTGCCGACCATGAATTGGTCATCGAGATTGTAGGTGCTTGGATCGTCCTGGTAATTGAGCAGCAGCGGTCGAAACAGTGGAACACCGGATCGATGAGCTTCTTCCAGCGTCGTGTAAAGAAACGGCAGGAGTGTGTAACGGAGCTTCAAATACTTGCGAATAATGTCTTCGTAATACTGCCCAAAGCGCCACGGTTCCTGATCGTAACCGTCGATGACTTTGTGGTTGCGACAGAAAGGCGCCAGAAAACCGACCTGATACGAACGAACCAGCAACTCGCCGTTGCCGCGCCCGATAAACCCGCCAACGTCGCTGCCGACAAAAGGCTCGCCTGATAAACCGAGCGAGGTAAACATCGGAATGTTCAACGCGAGGGCATCCCAGGTGCTGTTCGTGTCGCCGGTCCACATCGTCGCGTAACGTTGAATGCCTGCATAAGCAGCGCGCGTGATGACGTAAGGACGGCGGTCGGGTCGCAGGCGTTCGAGTCCTTCATAAGTCGCGCGCGACATCAGCAGCGCGAAGGTGTTCCGATTCTTCGCGTGAGTCGTCTTCTCTCCTTCATCGTAGCTCACGACATCAAGTTGATTCTTGCCGGTCTGATCGACGAAGTCAGACGGCTCGTTCATGTCGTTCCAAATTCCGGCGATGCCGTTATCGGTGTAGACGCGATGCAGGTCTCCCCACCAGCGTCGCGCTTCAGGCATCGTGTAATCGACAAAAACACTTTCGCCCGGCCACACGCGGGGCACAAACAGATCGCCATTGCGACGTCGCTGAAAAAAGTTTTTCTCGGAGCCCTGATCGAAAGCGTGGTAGCGCTCGTTTTTGTCGGGCGGGTATTTGATTCCCGGATCGACAATCGTCACGACTTTCACGCCCTGCCGGCCGAGTTTGTCGGTTAGCGCTTTGGGGTCGGGAAAACGCTCCTTGTTGAAGGTGAAGACGCGATAACCGTTCATGTAGTCGATATCGAGATGGACCACGTCGAGCGGTAGATCGCGCTTGCGATACTCGCTCACAACTTCTTCTACCATCGAATCAGGGTAATAACTCCAACGACTCTGTTGATTGCCGAGCGCCCAGAGCGGCGGCAGCGGCATGTGGCCGGTGAGATCGGCATAGCGACCGAGAACCTTTTTTATCGATGGACCATAGAAGAAGTAGTAATTGAGATCGCCGCCCTCGGCGCCAAACCACGCGCGCTGCTGTGACGATTTCCCGAAATCAAAATAGCTGCGATAACTGTTGTCGAAGAAGATGCCGTACGCGATACCGCGTTGCAGGCCGATGTAGAACGGAATCGTCTGGTAGATCGGATCTTTGCCTTCGGTGTAGCCGGGCGTGTCGGAGTTCCAGTTGACGAACGAACTGCGGCGTTTGTCGAGACGCGCGGCTTTCTCCCCAAGGCCGTAGAAGTGTTCGTCAAAGCCGAGCTTCTTCGAAGCAAGGACAAACATTCCAGCGGTGGGATCGAACATCATGCTCGCGAGGCGTCCCCCGCCGTCGTAAGACATGGGCTGCTCGTCGGCGTTGATGAGTTGGTGAGTGCGCGCGTCGCGAAATTCGATCAGTAATGGTGAACGGCGGATAGTGACTTCGAGCTCATCGGTCGTGATCGTGATTAGGTCTGATGTTTCGTTGAGGTTCCAGCGGGGCGTGGTCCAATTTTCTTTGGCGATGGCCCACGAGTGATCGCGTGCGGGGATTGGTTTTGTGAATGACGCCCTGACGCGAATCAGATCAGGTGCGAGAACTGAGATTTGGACTTGCGAGTTGTCGTGGCAATTGAGCGTGACGCCTTTGTCAGTTCGTTGCAGATTCACGACAGGGCCGATCTTCTCGAGCTGAGTGATGTCCTGCGCGAGCGTAGTCGCCCCAGCCCCAAGGATCACAATAAGTATGAGAAAACGCTTCATATTTCTTTCTCTGCGGCTCTCTGCGTATCTCTGCGATCTCTGCGTTATGAGGGCATTTTTTAACGCAGAGATACGCAGAGATACGCAGAGGGCTGCAGAGATTCAGTCCTTCAACGCCAATCGCGCAGCGCCTAATAATCCCGCATCATCACCACACTTCGCGCGCTCAATCTTCACGCGAGCTGCCAGCAATGGAAACGCGCGCTCCTCGACCTGCTGGTGCATGTGTTTCTCAAACAGATCCCAGCCATTCACAACCCCGCCACCAAGCACGATCATCTCCGGATTCAAAATGTTGATTAAGTTCGCCAGCCCAATCCCGAGATAGACACCCATGCGTCGAAAGATCTCGAGCGCCAACTCGTCTCCCTGTTTGCCGGCGTCAAAGATCATCGCGGCCGTGCGGTCATCTTTGCCCTGGAGAATCGAATCCGGATAGCGTGGACTCGCCTCGCGCGTCATGCGCACAATCGCAGTGGCCGAGGCAAAGACTTCAAGACAGCCACGACTCCCGCAAGTACACGCCACGCCGCCGAAGGGATCCACACACATGTGTCCAATCTCGGCGGCCGCGCCATCAACACCGCGCCACAACTGGCCATCGAGAATTATTCCGCCGCCCACGCCGGTGCCGAGCGTCACGCAGATGATCGTCTTGCAGCCGACAGCCGCGCCCTGCCACATCTCACCGACTGCGGCGGCATTCGCGTCGTTTTCAAGAAACGCGGGCAGGTGAAGTTGTCCGGTTAAAGCGGCTGCGAGACGAAAGCCGTCGAGACACGGAAGGTTTGGGGCGGTGACAACCGCGCCTTCTTCAACTTTGACTGTACCGGGCACGACTAACGACACCGCCGAGATCGCAGCGACATCCTGCTTCTGAAACTCGTGAACCGCAGCGACGATCGCGTCAACAATCGCACTCGCATCTTTGACTTGCGGAGTGTTCTGTTTGAAACGAGCGTGAATTCGTCCTTTCCGATCGACTGTCGCCGCGCGGAGGTGCGTGCCGCCAAGATCAGCAGCGAAGATGAGACTACGTTTCTCGTTATCTTTCGCGATCATCACATCAATGAAAAGGTTTCACGCAAAGACGCAAAGGGCACGCAAAGGCGCAAAGAACTCACATTCTTCTTTGCGGTCTTTGCGTCCGGCTTTGCGCCTTTGCGTGAAAACCAGCGTAACGTTCCCACACAACCTTCGGGGTCTCGAGGTTTCTCCTGCTTTTCAGATTCATCGCGAGGCGAATGAACTGGGCCATGGACCATGCGAGCGGCGTCGCCGATCCAGTCCCCTTTCCAAAACCAAACTCCTTCACGTCCCAAACTTGCTCCGGGATCATTAAGCCGTCGTTGGCGAATCGCGCGAGAGTGTCTAATCGTTTACGGGCACTGGGAATGTCGCCTGCCGCGATCTCATACTCACCGCGTTCGCCAGTGAGAAACGTCCAGAGCCGCCCGACACCGTTAACTCCATTGAAGTCGCCCCCGGTGCGCGTTTCCCCATATGTATCGTTCGGATAGCGATACCATGCCTCACCGGCGGGTGTCGCAACCTTGATCACTTGATCGACCAGTGCGAGATGATCGCGAAGCCACTTGTCAGCCGGTTCCTTTATGCCGAGACGCACAAACTCCAGAAATCCAGCATCGACTCCCGTGGTCGGAGCGCGTTCGAAGTTCCGCTTCCAGTCGTCCGCAGTCTTGCGATATGTCGCCGCGGAGTCTGTGTCAGCATTGGCGGCGGCGATCTCAGCGGCACAGACGAGACCCGCGATCTCTGCGGCGACCGTGGCCGGGAAGATTCCCGATCGTTCCTCCCAGCGATCCTGATCCGTTTGTGGCCCATGCCGCACAATAAAATCGGCCGCAGGCTTTACGTGGTTGTGCCAGGTCTTCTCGTCGTTGCGTCCTAGTTGATACGCGAGCACAAGCGGCAACGCGACCTGATCCATTTGTAGTCCCTCGCTAGTCGGGCGGCCATCAACCCACGAATTTCGCGGAAAGCTGCCATCAGGTTTTTGCTGGACGTGAAAGAGGTAATCAAGCACGCGATTCGCTGTTGCGTGATCGCCAAGCGCGAGGAAGGCAGTTGCCACGTGATACAGATCGCGCGACCAGACCGCGTGGTAACCGCTCATCGTCGCCTCATCGGAATTTGGGCCACCGCCCCAGGGCACTGAAGGCGACGCGATTACAGCGCCGCGAAACGTCTTGTCTTCGAGCCCGCGCAGGACCATCGCCGCGAGGTTGAATTGGTGCTGATGACGCACCTCGATGCGTGGGAGACCGGCAACGTAGTTGGACCAACCCGCTTCGTACTCACGGCGTATCGCGGTGAATCCTCGTGTGAGTGAACTGCGCGCCACCCTGGTTGCCTCGGCGGAGTCCCGACCAAAGCCGATGGCGATGGTGCACCAAAATCTGACTCGCGGTTCTGAATCACAATTCGACAACAATATCGAATTACCCTTGTTCTTCGACGACGGCTCAAACTCGGTGGACAAACGAAAAGGCGTGACACCGTCAAACTGCACGTCGATCAGCACGGAATTCTGCCGCGGATCGGTGACGTAGGTCTTCTTGATCCTGTACTGACCACTCTTCGCCGTGTTGACCTGGCGAAAAGTCAGTGAAGCCGGATTCGGAAGTTCCAGGCGGTGGATCGTGTCGTTCGCCTCAGTTTCCGTTCGATAATCGCCGCGCACATTCAGTTGCAACGTCTTCACCTGCGGCGCGTCGATAGTCGGATAGAACACCTCGGTCATGATGCCGCCGGCCAACGTGAACCACACTTTTGACTCCAGTGTGGTCGACGTGCCGAACCCGTTCTTCGCCGCCGTGGGCCACTGCGCTAACGCTTTGAAATCCCCACTCTTGCCGTTCTTGGCTTTGAACTCCCAGGCGTTCAATGAGACGTTAGCGCCTCCCACCGTCCCATTGAAAGGTCTATTAGAAAAATTAATCGCCACCCAAACTTCTTCTTCAGCCGCGCGCCGCGCGAACGAGACGATGCGCGACTCGTCTGAGTTTCTGATCCACTCGAGCGAGCCACGTCTTAAAGCTTTACTCCGGCGACGCAAGGCCATGAGTTGCTTGTAAAACTTGCGAAACTCCGGTCGCCTCTCCTCGAACGTCCAGAAGATCGGTAACTTCTCAAATAATGCCGGCGCGCCCGATTCGGTCGTGTCGCCGATCTCCATGCCGTTGTAGATCATCGGCACGCCATCGAGGGTAAACACGAAAGCCGAAGCAGCCAGCGCCGCAGGTTCACCAAAGCGCGTGATCGCGCGACGTTCGTCGTGATTATCAGAAAAGCGCATGTGCAACGCGCCTGTGGGCCACTCTTTCACTTCCTTCTCCCACTCGTCACGCAGATCGGAAGCACGACCACGACCCTGTATCACGTTCGTCAACGCAGTATGCAACGGCCACGAGTAGTCGAGATCGAAAGCCTTGACCTGTAACTCGGCCTTGTGTGCTTCAGCGAGCATCACGATGTCAGGCTTGATCTGCTCCAGCTCGCGCCGCGCGTTCTCCCAAAAGTCAGTCGGCACCTCACCGGCAACGTCACAACGGAATCCGTCGAGATCAAATTCACGTAGCCAGTGCTTGAGCATGTCAGTCATGTAACGACGCAGTTGCGCGTTTTCGTAGTTGAGCGCGGCGATGTCGTACCAGTCATACGGATAAGTGATGTTGCCCTTCGCATCGCGTTTGTAAAACTCGGGATGCTTCATCAAAACGCTGTCCCACGACGTGTGATTCGCGACGATATCGATAATCACTTTCAACCCACGCGCGTGAGCTTCGCGAACGAGTCGCTTCAGGTCGTCAGCAGTTCCATAAGCCGGGTTGATCGCGTAGTAATCTCGTACCGCATAAGGACTGCCAATCGTTCCCTTCTTTTTCTCCTGACCGATCGGATGAATCGGCATCAGCCAAAGTATCGTGACTCCCAGATCTTTCAGCTCATCAAGCCGCGCCGTGATCGCATTGAAGTTTCCCTGCTGCGAAAACGCTCTCGGATAAATTTCGTAAATCACACCATCGCGAACCCAATCGCGCACCGGCCGCTGCGCAAAAAGACTTGAGACCGCACAGAGTCCAAGAACAAATCCGCCAATAATCCGTCTAATCCGTGGCAACATCTCGCACTCCAACCACCGTTACCGCCGCGATAAGCAAACTGATCCCACCCAGCACCACCGCATTTCTCGGATCCCCACCCAACAGGTTCTTAAAAATATTCGGCACGATGAGCGACATCACGATCTGTGGAATCACGATGAACAGATTGAACACTCCCATGTAGACACCCATTCGCACCGGCGGCACCGCGGTCGACAACATCACGTACGGCATCGAAAGAATCGAAGCCCACGCAATGCCGACACCCGCCATGCTCGCAAACAACATCCACTTGCTGGTAATAAAGTAGACCGAGATCAATCCGATGCCGCCACACACCAGCGCGATCATGTGGACCGTCTTCCGGCTCGTTGCCTTCGCCCACGAAGGCAGCAGAAACGCGATGACGAAGCAGACTACGTTGTATACAGCGAAACAAAGTCCGCCCCATTCCGTGCCTGTTGCAAACAGTGGCGACTTCTCATCAGGCGCTCCAAAGACGTGACGCGCAACGGCGATTCCGAAAAACTGCCACATGCAGGGCAACGCAAACCAGGTGAAGAATTGGACCACCGCGAGTTGCTTCATCGTCGTCGGCATCTCCGCGACTGCCGTAAAGATCTCAGTAAATCCTCCTAAAATTCCCTTCTTCTCGCGTCGCATGCGCTCGAACTCTTCCATGTCGTCAGGCGGGTATTCCTTCGTACTGGCGACGGTCCAAATAACCGCGGCGAGAAAAACGATTGCGCCAATCTTGAAAGCGTAGTCAACCGAAAGTGGAATACCGCTGGCCATGACTCCGACCACACCCAGCATCGAGAACAAGTAAGGCAACGCATTCGCGAGTGTCTGCCCGATGCCGATGAAAAAACTCTGCATCACGAAACCGAGCGTTCGTTGCTCTTCCGGGAGCTTGTCGGCGACGAACGCGCGAAACGGTTCCATCGTGATGTTGATGCTGGCATCGAGTATCCAGAGTAATCCGGCCGCCATCCACACAGCCGACGAGTCAGGCATGACGAAGAGCGCGAGACTCGCAAGAATCGCCCCCGTGAGAAAATAAGGACGGCGACGGCCGAGGCGGTTCCAGGTGCGATCGCTCATCGAACCGATGATCGGTTGAATGAGCAAACCCGTTATTGGACCAGCGAGCCAGAGATACGGAAGCGAGCTTTCCTCGGCGTGCAGGTACTTGTAAATCGGGCTCATGTTTGCGAGCTGCAAACCCCAGCCAAACTGAATCCCGAGAAATCCGAAACTCATGTTCCAGATCTGCCAGAAGCTCAAGCGTGGTTTATTCATAAGAGATGACCTTTATCCACAGCTTACACAGATTTTATTTATTGAATTCTGTGTAATCTGTGGATTACCTGTTCACCAAAATCACAACTGAACGCTTCGGTAGACTGATGCGTAGCTTGCCGTCGCGAACCGTGGCGTCGCGAATGACGGCGAGACGATCGCGCAAGACCTCACCGTCGCTCAAACCTACAGGCGCCACCTCAAACTCAACCTGTGCGGCGTTGTTGTCATTGTTAAAGACGACTATGGCCACATGGCTTCGAAGCGTTCGCGCATATGCATACTGCTGCTCGGCAACGTAGAGATTGACGAGCGCGCCACTTTGTAGTCGTGGGAGTTCATATCGCAGCGTAGTGAGTCGTCGAATGAATTCAAAAAGCTCCTGCTCGTCTTTCGTGCGACCCGCGGCGGTAAAAGCGTTCCGTTTGTCACCGGGAAAACCGCCGGGAAAATCGCCGCGCGTCGTTGGCTCGTCTTCTCCTTCCATCGCAATCTCGTCGCCGTAATAGAGTTGCGGCACGCCGCGCGTGGTCAGGACAAAAGCGTTCGCGAGTTTGAGACCGGCGATGGTCGCGCCCTTCTCACTCATGAAGCGGCCATCGTCATGACCACCGAGAAGTGTGACGAGAATTTCGGAGTTGGTGTAAAGATAGTCTTTCGCCAGCGTCTTCGGGATCTCGTCGATCGCTTTGCCTTCAGCAAACGCGTGTCTGATTGGATAGAAGAGCGGGAAATCAAGCAACGAATCGAGTCCCGAATCGACACCGTCAAAACGAACGCGGCCGCCCTGGAAGAACGAGGTATGGACCACGTCGCCGTCCTTCACCTCGCCCACCACTTTGAATTTTGGAAACTCACGTTTGACCCTGCTGGTCCACTCGGCCCAGAACGTGTTTGGCACGTATTGCCAGGTGTCCATGCGTATGCCGTCGAGACCGGTGACGCCGATCCACCACAACGTGTTCTGAATCAGATACCGCACGACTTCCGGATCCTGCTGGTTGAGATCAGGCAAAAAATCGAGGAACCAACCCTCCATCGTTTCGCGTTTTAACGACTCAACCGCGCGCGGATCGTGCAGCACCCACGTCTGGAAAGAGTTCTTCAGATGGCGGGCTTTGGTGCCGTTGAACCAGGTTGGCGTGGGCGGATCGTCAACCCACGGATGATATGGACCAGTGTGGTTCATCACCTGGTCCTGGATGATCTTTATCCCGTTTCGATGTGCGGCTTCGACGAGCTCACGCAGCTTTGCGAGCGTGCCGAAGTGTTCTTCAACGGCGTAGAAGTCCTGCGGGTTGTAGCCGTGAAAGCCGGTGCTCGGTTTGTCTTCCTTCAGCTCGATTTGATTCAGTCGATCGTAGTTGTTGTACCACGGCGTCAACCAGATCGCCGTGACGCCGAGATCTTTCAGATAAGGCAAATGGTCGATAACGCCCTGAAGATCGCCGCCGTGATAGTAAAACTTGTTCTTCGGATCGTAGATGCCGCCATTATTCGATGGATCGCCGTCAGCAAAACGATCGATCATGATCAGATAGAGCACGTCAGCAGGCGAGAACCCCTGAAATCTCCCCACGCGATTCAGTGGTCCAAGCACTTCAAACTGCGCTCGCGCGGAGCCCTTCGGAGTAGTGACGATGATCGATCGTTCTCCGGCCGACGTAATAAAGACGTCAACAAAAATGTATGTGCCACGCTCATTCATCTTCGGCACACCAACACGCAGACCCGGAACCTGTACGCGAGCTCCCTGCAGATTCCGCCCACGAATCATCACCCGCACCGGATTCATAGAACTCCCAACCCACCAGCTCGGCGGATCAACCTTCACAATCTCCGGCGCCTGCGCCGCAACAGCAACAGCCATCCACAGATGTACACAGATTACACAGATCAATCCGCGTAAATTGGTTTTTAAGATCCGTGTCATCCGTGGCTAATTTCTTCCATACAACTTCGTTAGTTTCTTCAATCGATCCGCCAACGCCTCCGTCAAAACTTCCGCTTCATATCGCCACGCCCAATTCCCTTCCGTACTATTCGGAAGATTCATGCGTGCTTCCGTTCCCAACCCAAGCAGATCCTGCAATGGCACGATCGCTGTGTTCGCCACCGAAGCGAGCACACCGCGAATGAAGTCCCAATGGATCTCCTCACCATTTGTATTGAGGTAGTCGAGGCAGAACGTCCGCTCGCGTTCGATCTGTTCCGCAGTTCGTGTCGAACCCTCGCCTGCCACACTCTGAAACCAACCGACAGTCGTGTCGTTGTCATGCGTGCCGGTGTAAGCAACCACGTTCGGCACGTAATTGTGCGGCAGGTCGATGTTCTTCGAGTCGCTGCCAAACCCAAACTGAAGAATGCGCATGCCGGGAAAACCAAACTCCTCGCGTAACGCGACGACATCAGGAGTAATCACGCCAAGGTCTTCCGCGATGATCGGCAGCTCACCGAGCGTTTTGTGAATTGCCGTGAACAATTCCTTGCCCGGTGCTTCGACCCATTGACCACGCTCGGCAGTCTTGTCACCGCCGGGAATCTCCCAACACGCCGCGAAGCCACGAAAGTGATCGACACGCGCGATATCAACTGTGGTGAACGTGGCGCGCACGCGTTCGATCCACCACTTGAAACCATCGGCCAGCATGCGTTCCCAGTTGTAAAGCGGATTGCCCCAGAGCTGACCGGTGCTACTGAAGTAATCGGGCGGCACACCCGCAACGACGATGGGCGCGCCGTTTTTATCCAGCTTGAACTGTTCCGGGTTGGTCCAAACGTCGGCCGAATCATGGGCCACAAAGATCGGCAGATCGCCGACGACCTTGATTCCGCGATCATTGGCGTAAGTCTTCAGCGCGAACCACTGTCGAAAGAAAAGAAACTGGTAAAACATGTGTGCTTCAACTTCTTCTCGCAGTTGTTCGCGGGCGCGTTCGAGCGCCGCAGGCGTGCGGCGAGTAAGCCCCTGTTCCCATTCGTTCCACGCCACACCACCGTGCGCGTCTTTCAATGCGCGAAAGAGCGCGTAGTCTTCGAGCCAGTTTGCGTGCTGTTGGGCAAAGGTTTCGAAAGCGCTGCGAAGAGTAGTGCTGGTGGTCTTCGTGTAACGCACGTAAGCGCGGCGCAGGAGTTGTTCCTTGAGCTGATGCGCGGCGCCGAAATCAACCTTGTCAGTGATAACCGGCGACGGAGGAGCGGAGTCAAGCAGTCCTTCCTTAACTAACACGTCCGGGCTGACGAGCAATGTGTTGCCGGCGAAGGCTGAATAGCACGCGTATGGAGAGTCGCCGTAACCGGTTGGACCAAGCGGCAACACTTGCCAGAGACTCTGTCCGGCAGTGACGAGGAAGTCGATGAATGCGTAGGCTTCCGGCCCGAGATCGCCGATAGCGTAAGGTCCCGGAAACGACGTTGGGTGCAGCAGCACGCCACTCGTTCTTTGGACTGGAGTATCTTTGGTCATCTACTGAATAGGAACGCCCGCGCCGACTGCGGCGATAGAATGAGTTTCGCTTCACCATTAACAACACGACTAATCATCTTTTCGCTGATCAACGTCTTGAACGTCGCGCCATCCTTCACATCGATCGAACCAAGCGGAACACTGATCTCTTTTGTTTTATTCTCCCGATTGAACGCCACGACAACTGTCTCATCACCAAGCTGACGCGCGAACACGTAAGTCTCATCGTCAGAAAACAGATCGAGCAACTTTCCCGATCGCAACGCCGGATGCTCGCGTCGCACGCGAATCCACTCGCGCGTCCAGTTAAACATCTGCCGCTGATTTGCGTTGCGTCCTTCAACCTTGAACGCCTCACTCGGAAAGTCGCGACGGTTGTCAGGATCCTCTTTTCCTTCCATCGCGATCTCTTCGCCCGCGTAAAGCTGCGGGATGCCGCGCACGCTCAACACAAACGCGGTGTGCATCATCGCGCCTGCGAGCGTCGCGCCCGTGAGTGACATGAACCGCGTCGTGTCGTGATTGTTCGCAAGCACAGTAACCTTCGACGGATCGGGATAAAGCGCGTCGTACTTCAACTGGTGCGGCAGAAAACGCATTGGCGCCTTGTTGGTAAACACCAACAGCGAGGCATTCCACAATGCAAAATCAAAAACAGAATCGAGCTTCGTATCCACCCCGTCCCAGCCTGTGTGACCGCCGATGAAGAATGCCGTGTGCGCTGCGTCGCGCTCAAAGACTTCGCCAACCATCCACAGCTTCGGATACTGCCGGTGCAGCGCGTTCGACAGATCGCTAATAAACCCACGCGGCATGTACTGGATTGTGTCCTCGCGAATACCGTCGATGCCGGTCACACCAGCCCACCACAACGCATTCTGAATCTCGTATCGCGCGACTTCCGGTTCGTCCTGATTCATGTCAGGGAGATCGTCGCTGAACCAACCGTCGAGGGTGTTGCGAAACTCCTGTCTGTTCGAGTGTGGTGACAACAACGTGCTGTTGCGAAACTTGTTGAGCTGATGTGCGGCGAGTGTGCCGTGAAACCAATTGCTCAGCGGCGGATCTTTAACCCACGGATGCTGCGAGCCCACGTGATTAGCAACCTGGTCCTGAATGATCTTGATACCCATCGCATGCGCTTTTTGGACCAGCTGGCGCAATGTCACAAGATCACCAAAGCGATCCTCGACCGCGTAGTAATCAATGGCGTGATAACCGTGATAGTAGGTATTTGGACACCACGGTTTATCGCAACGATTCACGCCGTTCCAGTTGTCGTACCAGGGTGTTAGCCAGAGCGCCGTGACGCCGAGTTCTTTTAAGTAAGGCAACTGGTTGATCACTCCGCGCAGATCGCCACCGTGAAAACCGCGTGGGTTCTGACGATCATTTGCCTCAGGCGACGAATCTTTGGGGGCGTCGTTGGTTACATCGCCGTCAACGAAGCGATCGGTCATGATCAGGTAGATCACGTCGTCAGTCGTGATGCCCTGGAAATTGGTTTGCGGGTCGAGAGGTGCTTCGAGGTTGAAGGGAATCCTCGTGCTGCCACTCGCACTCTCAACAACCAGCGGATACGTGCCCGGAGGTAGTGACGGACTGATCTCAACGTTTGCGAAAAGATACGAACCTTTTTCGTTAACTGAGACTTCGGACACGCGCAGCCCCGGATTCAAAGAGCGTACCTTCGCCCCCGTCAGGTTCTTTCCACGAACGAGCAGACGAACCGGATTGATCGTGTGCCCCGCCCACCATGATGGTGGATCGACTTTCGTAACTGAGGGCGTCTGACCAAGCGCAGGAGCGAAACAGAGAAGGATGAAGCCCAGCAACTCAAATTTACGTTTGGTTTGCAAAGTATTTGTTTGGGTTCACGCAAAGACGCGAAGAAGGACGCAAAGACACAAAGAAAGATCCTCTTTGCGGCCTTTGCGTCTCCCTTTGCGCCTTTGCGTGAAAAGATCTTAATTGCCGGGCGTGCGCGGCTTGGCACTGTCGCCGGAAGCCGCAGTAGGTAACGGCGGCAAACTCTCACCATCCTTCAATCGCACGCCCATTGGCGTTGCTTCGTGCCGGTTACCCTCGTCTAACCTCTTAAACTCCGCGAGCTCGCGATCCGCTTCGTCCTTCTTCTTCAACCGCGAGTACGCCAGAAAAAGCTGGTAATGCACCCCTGGATCTTTTGCGTTCAACTCAACTCCACGCGTCAGCAGCGGCACTGCTTCTTCGTATCGCCTCAACTTCACCAGCAACCGCCCGAGATCGTGATACGAGGGAAACATTTTCGGATCGAGTTCGATCGCGCGTCTCAACAAACGTTCCGCCTCCACATTCTCACCACGCTGACTCGCGATGTAACCGAGATTCGCGAGCGCATCCGGATTATCCGGTTGCAACTTCAACGCCTGCTGAAACGCTGTCACCGCCTGGTCATACTGCCCTTCAGCGCGCGCCGCGTAACCGAGCAGAAAATAGAGGTTCGCGTTGTCGGAATAACGTTCGAGCGCCTTCGTGAACACTTCACGCGCGCGTTCATAACGCTGCCCACGAACGTTCGCGACACCGAGCCGCAGGAAATAGACCAGTTGGCCCTGCGACTGTTCGAGCGCCTTTTCGTAGAACGGAATCGACTTCTCGGCGAGCTGCTTCTTCAACAACTCTTCACCGATCATGAAGTTGACTTCCGGAAACCTCGTCCGCAGTTCGAGCGCCCTGGTCCAATGCGTCAACGCCGCTTTGGTGTCGTCCTTTGCGGACGCGATCAAGCCGAGGCGGTAGTAAGGCTCAGCTTCACCGGGCTTCAGCGCCGAGGCAGACGACAGCGCCTGTTGCGCTTCATCGAGCCTGTCCAGGTTGTACAAAGCCAGTCCGAGGTTATAGAGCACCTCGTAAGTTTGCGGACGCAGTTCGTTGGTACGTTGAAATAAGCGCACCGCTTCGGCGTACTTCTGCGCCTGGGCGAGTCGTAACCCGAGCGTAAAAAGCATTCTCGGATCCTGGCCGGCCGCTTTTTCCAACAGCGGGACCGCGCGATCGAAGTCTCCGCGAGCCGCGTACAGCGCACCGAGGTTGAAGATTGCTCCCTCGTGTTTGGGATCAATCCGGAGCACCTCTTCAAACTTTGCGATCGCCTCGGCACTACGATTAGTTCGCGCCAACAAGACACCGAGGTTTGACAACGCACTCACCAGCTTTGGCTGCAAACGCAACGCCGCGCCATACTCTTTTTCAGCCTCAGCAGTCAGGCCACGCTGATCGAGAATCACACCCAACAAACTATGCGCTTCGGGACTGCGCGGATGTGCAGTGAGGATCTTTCGCGTCACTGCTTCGGCTTCGTCGAGACGACCGGCCTGCACGAGCGCACCCGCATCGCTCAACAACGTATCGACATTCCCCGCAGGACGTTGCTGCGCACCCAAAGCAGTGAGCGCCAGTGAAAACACAATAAGACAACGAAGTAAAACCATGCCGTAATTCCTCTGCGGCTCTCTGCGTACCTCCGCGGTCTCTGCGTTAATAATAAGGAACGCAGAGACTGCGGAGGTACGCAGAGAGCCGCAGAGAATCTTAGAAGATGAGCTTGAGGGAGAACTCCATCTGCCGGCGCCGCTGCTCGCTGATGTCGCGCCCGAATTCGCCTTCATTGTTGAAGTCGGCCTTCGGGAACGAACGGTTCACACGATTCAGCACGTTGTAAGCAGAGAAACGGAATTGGATATTGAACGCCTCGCTGATCGCGCTGATCGGGAAGTTCTTGAAGAGCGACGCATCCCAGTAGAACTGTTGATCGCCACGAAACACGTTGCGACCAAGCGTACCTATTCGCGGAGACTTGGCGCCACCCGGGAAATTATCAGGATCGCCCGCAAACACTTTCGTCACCGCACATCTGAATGCGTTGCGATTGAGCTGACGTCCCTGAGCTCTTTGCGCATCCGTCGGCGTCGGATCTCCGATGAGGTCTACACGCCCGCCATCGCACGTGACGTTATAGACTGGTCCACTCTGCCACGTCACGATATTGTTGAACTGCCAGCCACCAACCGCGACATCCAGCGCCCGGTTCATATCAGAGCCATAGCGCCGGCTACGTCCAATGGGAAGATCCCAAACGTTAGCGAACGTAAAGCGATGTCTCACATCAGTATCCGCATTGCCGCGGTCGAGCCCGGGTCTGGTCGGATCATCCGGACCGCAGTCGCGCGCGCTCGCACCACCCGCACAGATACCACCGGGCGAGTCGTCGATTGCGTGTGCCCAGGTGTAAGAAGCCAAAAGTGACAGTCCTTTTACAAACCGCTTTTCGAGTTTGCTTTGCAACGCATTGTAACTGGAACTGCCAATGTATCGTGTGGCGGTGATGGCGTTCGAACTACCGGGAGACACCAGTATCACTTCGCGCGAACCAGGACCACCCTGATCGTTACCAGTGCCGATGTTCTGAAGCACTAAGAGATTTCGACCCAGCGATCCGACATACGCAACTTCTCCAAGCCAGTTGGGCCTGAACTCCCACTGCCCGGTCAGGTTGTACTGGTGATACATCTCGTCGTGGCGGTTCGGATCGTTGAAGAGGATGAGACCGCCGCTCGTAGGCGCGGCAAAGCTCGTGCCCGGGGCCGCCACAGTAAACGGCGCTGTCGGCACACCGCGATCGAAGGGATTGCGCGCCAGGAAAAACGCCGGACAACCGCCCGGATTCGTGATCGGAGTACATGCGTAACTGGCGGCGCCGGTACCCGGATTCGAAGTCAATGGTTGAGCGGCGCTGATGTCGGTCGCGTACAGAAGACCGTAACCACCGCGCAGCACCAGGGTTTTATCCGACTTCAAACCGCTGTAAGCGAAGCCGATGCGTGGTCCAAAGTTGTTCTTGTCGGTGTTTGCCAGATCGCGTCCGCCCGGCGCGTTATCACCCGCCATCTGAATCGTTTTAGTTGCCGGATCGAAGTTGCTCTGTAGATCGAAACGTTCCGTGGGCGCGGTGAAGATGTCGTAACGCAGTCCGAGGTTCATAGTTAAGTCGGTGTTGACCTTCCAGTCGTCCTGCACGAAAAACGCCATCTCTTTACTCGATTGGTAGTATGGACCACCTGGATCACCACGGCCCACAAAACCGGGCCTGTAACCAAGCAGGAAGTTAGCGAGTGATGAGCCGGTATCGTTCGGGCCGATGCCGTTGTAGTTGCCGGAAACGAAGCCGCTGTCGGTGGTTCCGTACTGGTAGTTTCCCTTGGTGCCGTTGTTGCGGCCGCCGTCGTAGTTACTGTTCTGGCGGATGCGATAGTCGCCGCCAAACTTGTACGCCGAATTTCCTTTGACGACTGTGACCGCGTCGGCGACGTGGAAGTTGTTCGAAAGGAAATAGAAAGGACCACCATCCCCGGTAAATTCAGTGGCGCGGTCTTCCCTGTTTAAATCGTCGACAATTCCCACGAGGACGATGCCGCTGCTGTTTGGACCAAGATTGATGTTCGGAGCCCCAAGGTTAGCTGAGACAGTCGGACTGAAGCCCCCCGTGCCGTTGACCCCCGTGTTGAAAATCCCGATCTGCACTCTCGTGTAACCAAAGCGCGCATCGTTCACGACGGTTGGCGAGAACACGTGCGTATCGCCCAGCGTGAAACCTTTGGAGTCACCAAACTCGTCACCGGCGGATGGACCAGCCGGTAGATCGTTGCCGTTCGGCGAAGTTCCCAGTGGGAAGAAGTTATCGCGCGAGCGGGCCGTGTCGGATTTGCTGTAACGACCAAAGATCGTGTTCTGCTCGGTGATGTGATGATCGATGCGGATGTCGTAGCTATCGACGTTCGCGTGCTCTTTGCGATTGGTATTGAAGTTTCGCCCGATGCCCGGAAGATTCGGAAGCGGGAAAGCATTGACGTAGTTGAACGCGAACGGGGAAAAGGGTCCACAAGTCGGACAATTGCGGAGATCGTTTCCGGGAATCGGCGTGCCGTTTGGCGCGAAGATCGTTCCGATGGGAGCCGCGACAGTGCCACCGCTGGCGAGCTTGTAATCGCGAGTCGTGCCCGGTCGTATGAGCTCGCTGAAATCTCCGACGCGCATTTTCGCTGTCGGCACAGGCACTGCTTGCGGATCGCCAGTGCCGCCGAAGATTGGCGTGCTGTTTCGCTGGCCATTGAGGGAGAAGAAGAAGAACGAGCGATTGCGGCCGTCATAAAACATTTTTCCGCCTTCGCCCGGTCTTGGCAGGTAGATTGGACCACCAACCGTGCCGTAGTAATTGTGCGTAACGTAATTCGGCACCGGCTGCGAGGTGGGATCGTCAAACTTACTCGCCGCCGCGCTCAGGAAACGGCCCTGGTAGATCTCGCCGGCCGTGCCGTGAACTGCGTTGCCGCCTGACTTGAATGTCGTGGAGATGATGCCGCCGCCTGCACGTCCTGATTCAGCAGACGGTACGCTCGATTCGATCTTGAACTCGGCGATAGCGTCGGGATTTGGATAGATCGCGATCTGTCCAAACTGCGACTCGTTGTTATCGACGCCATCGAGCGTGAAGTTGTTGTTGGTCGCGCGTGCGCCGTTCACAACCAAAACTGATCCGCCTGACTCGCGAAAGCGCGTCGCTTCGGTGTTGTTCTGACCACCGCCACCTTCCACGAAGTTTCCGCCGCCTCCGAGCAATCCGAGGTTTGGTCGCGTCACGCCCGGTGAAAGCCCTGCCAGGAGGGTAAAGTTTCTTTGTGGAATCGGAAGATCGGTGACTTGCCTGCCCGTGATGAGATCGCCGCGTACGCTCGTTTCACTCTCGACCAGTGGCGCCGATTCGGCGGTGATCGTGACTGAAGAACTACTGGTCGCGATGTTGGCGAACTTCACGTCGAGCGGCAAGCGCGAGTTTGTTTCCACTTGCACGGCTTCAACCGTGACGGTCTGGAACCCGGAGGCTTCCACCGTGACGTTATAGGCACCGGGCTCGAGGTTGGTGACGGTAAAAGTACCGTCATCGCTGGTCTCGGCCTCGCGAACCTCGCCGGTTTTGACACTGGTTACTTTGACCTGCGCCTTGGAAACGAGGGCGTCATTTGGATCTTTGACGGTGCCGACAATCGCGCCCTTGTTGTTTTGAGCAAGGGTGGGGATAGCGGTCAGCAGAACGAGCAGAAATAGATGGATAGCGGTGGAGAATGGCTTTCTCATTTTCGATTCCTCAAGTGCTGAAAAGCGGATTAAAACGGCGCGCGGGTACTGAATTGCTGAGAAAAACTGAAGTTTGTTGCAGGAAACCTAGTTTGTTGTCTCAGCGAACGAAGTTTTTAGTATAGATTTTCGAGGCTGTCAATAGATTTTTTCGCCGAAAAACAAAGCCATCCACAGATTACACAGATTTGCTTATTAAAAATCTGCGTAATCTGCGGATGGCTTTTAGGCGGCGAAGGCGGCGGCGAACTTGCTCGCGAGGACGAGGCTCAGGGCGCCTCTCAGGGTGGGATTTTCGCCCAATGTCGAGGGCAGGATGCGGGCCGATGGCAGGCCGCGCCGGACGCTGTTGGCAATCGTTTCGGTGAGTGCGCTCTCGATCAAATCCCAGGCGCGCGCGATCTCGCCTCCAACCACTACCGCCTCCGGACTGAAGCCGATGATCAGGTTTGAAATGCCGACACCGAGATATCGAGCAGTCTCAACAAGGGCGGCTTTCGCGTTTGCTTCACCGCCGAGCGCGCGATCGACGACATCAATAAAGCCGATCGAGTTCTCATCGGCGCCCGACAACTTCAGGTAACGCGCAATCGCAGCCCGCTCGGAAGAAAATGCTTCCCAACAATCGTCACTGCCGCACGAACACGGAACCGGCGCGCCACGCCCGATCACCATGTGACCAAACTCACCCGCCGCGCCGCGCTGACCGCGATAAACCTGACCGTCAAAAATGATTCCCGTGCCCACACCTTCCGCAACCAGCACGAGTATGAAATCTCTCGCGTCGTTGACTTCGGGTCGACCAAACCACAGTTCAGCAAGTGCTACGGCATTCGCGTCGTTATCAATCACGACGGGTAGACCAACCGCCTCCGAAATCATTTTCGAGATCGGAAGATCGCGCCAGAGAAAGTAAGGGATGTAGAGCGCAGTGCCTGTTGATGGATCGACGAGTCCGGGAAGACTTAAACCTACACCTTCGACCGACCCTTTGTAGCGCGTGGTGAATTCGCTTACGACTTCGATCACCTGGTTGATTGTTTTGTGAGCGTCGGTGAGAAACTCTTCCTGATCGATAACACGTCCCGCGAGATCGCTTATGGCGACGGTGGTGCAGGTCGGAGTGATCGAAACACCGAGCGCGATCGGTTCCGCTGCCCGAAGTTTGAGCAACGTCGGCCGGCGCCCACCAGTTGACTCCCCTTCTCCGACTTCTTCGACCAGTCCTTCGCTTTTGAGATCTTCGACGATCGCGGAGATCGTGGAACGCTGTAGCTCAGTCTCGCGAGCGATCTCGGCGCGTGAGATTGGTTCACGTTCGCGCACGTAGTTCAGCACGATCTGTCGATTGATATCGCGGATCGTGTTGAGCCGGGCCGCCTGGGCCTTTCTGAGATCAAGTCGTCGCAAGTTTCAAAACTCCGCCGGAAATATTTCACACAAAGGCGCAAAGGTTAAATAAAGGCACAAAGAGAACCCAGTTGGGGCATCCTTTGTGCCTTTGCGAAAAACTTTGTGCCTTTGTGTGAAACAATCTTAATGTCCTTTACCTTGTGTAATCGTAACGACCCTGTCAATAGCGGGCACATCGAAAGTCTCGACACTGCCGTCGGGCCACTTGATTTCGAGCTTATCGACTTTCGTCGCAGCGCCTAATCCGAAGTGCAGAGTCATATCATTTTGCGAACAATAGACCGCGCCACTCACGACGTCCTGACGCTGACGCAAATTGCCGGTTGTCAAATACGCAACGCTGCCAATCGCATCGCGCGGGCTCTTCTTAGCAACGTCGCCAATCAACTTTAGACCAAGCCAATGACCACTTGTCGCAGCAATATTCCGCAGCACCACCGGCTTCGCGTCGAGATTATTGATCACGAGATCGAGTCGACCATCGCCATCGAGATCTCCGACTGCGAGACCTCGTCCGGACCACGCATTAGCGAGTGCATTTCCCGGCGGCGCACCAACGCGCTCAAACTTTCCTTTCACATTTCGGAAAAGCAGCGCCTGCTGCGCATAACTCGTGCCCCACTGATGCGCGTCCGCCGCCGGATAAACATGTCCATTGACGACAAACAGATCCAGCCAACCATCGTTGTCGTAGTCGATGAAGCTTGTGCCCCAGCCGAGAAATGGAATCGAAACTTCGCCTAAACCTACTTGAAACGTTATATCGGTGAAGTTCCGATCGCCGTCGTTGTGGTAGAGCACGTTCGAGTCGTCAGAGAAGTTGGTGATGTGAAAATCGATGCGACCATCGTTGTCGTAGTCACCAACAGCGAGACCCATTCCCGCCTGCTCGCGTCCATTCTCGTTGAGCGCAACGCCTGACGGATAACCGATGTCCTCGAAGGTTCCGTCGCCCTTGTTCATGTAAAGCTGCTTCGGCGTGGAGTCGTTGACCACGATCAGATCGAGCAGCTTATCGTCGTCGACGTGAACGAACGCGGACGAGAAACCATAATACTTCTCGGGATCGTTCACGCCGGCCTTGACGCTTACGTCTTCGAACGTGCCGTCGGCTTTCTGGTGATAGAGCGTGTCGCCTTCGCCCGGCAGTCCGCGTGGACCACACATCACCGGCACGCCACGAAACTGGCAGAAGTTTTGCCCAACGCCCGCCTTGTTCACATCGCTCGGGCTTGGCGGCAGATGATTGAGATCGATCTGCACGTAACCGGGGACAAAGAGATCGAGGCGGCCATCGCCATCATAGTCTCCCCAGCTTGCGCCAGTGCTCCAACCTTTGCGAGCGACGCCTAACTTCTCGGCGACGTCGGTGAACGTGCCGTCGCCGTTGTTGCGATAGAGACGCGAGACGCCGAAGTTGCCGACGAACATGTCCGGGCGACCGTCGTTGTTGTAATCACCGACCGCGACGCTGAATCCAAAGCGTTCGTTAGCGACACCCGCTTTGTCCGTAACGTCTTCAAACTTCCAGTTACCGAGGTTTCGGTAGAGGGCTGCGCGTGGTGCTTTTTCTTTGCCGCGCAGGGCGGCGTTGGTCGAGCCGTTGACAAGATAGATGTCGGGACGTCCGTCGCCGTCGTAATCAAAGATCGCTGCGCCGCCCGAAGTAGTTTCAAAGATGAAGTCTTTAGCAGCCTCGCCTGAGCGATGACGAAAGTTTGCGAGGGGAGTCTTGTCAGTTACGTCTTCGAAAACTACCGGCGCGTTCGGATCGGTTATGCCCACTGTTCGGCGCGAAGTGTAAGTGGCGGCCGGTCCGGTTGAAACGCCCCCCTGCGGCGGTGTTTGCGCAGATGACACAAACGAAAGCAGCCAAACTAATAGAACTGAGACTACGAGTTTGTGACGCATCGCTGTTTACTACTGCGCAGCGATAACAACGAAGTCTTTGCCGTTGTAAAGACGGACACCATTCGGGTCAGAGGACATCATCAACGGGCGCGGGCGTCGCAACGCTTTGTCGTTCGTCACCGGTACGGAGAGTAAATCTTTTCCGCCGAGGTCCATGACCGTCAACTTTCCTTCGTTCGCGAATCCGAAACCATAAGCGCCCGCGGGCAGTGACTCGCCGTTGAGCTTGATAGCGGAGTCAGTAATCAGGAAACCAACGTACTTCGCGCGCACGTCGGCGGAATAGCCTGACGTATCAACCAGGCCGGAGATCACGTAGCGGTCTTTGCCGAAACGGGCCGCAGCTGTGTTGCGCATCTGCGTCGGGGCGCTGAGACCCTGGAAATAAAAACTGTTGGGAACAACTCGCGTTAAATCTGCCCCAGTCAGAATCGTTGCGCCGTCCTGGGCCGCAGCCGAGCCGGCGGCAAAGAAGAGCGCAACCATGATTGAAAAAAGTGTCAGCGATCGTTTCATCAGTTTCACCTCGCGGCACACAATACTCTCGGGCGCGACGCGAGGCAAATAGCGCCGAAGGCTCCTATCGTCTGCGGAGCGAGAGCTCTACGATTTCGGGCTTCGCGGTTTTCTTGCGTACGATCAATTCCCTGCCTGTGTCAGCAGTGAGCCAGATCTGCGAGAGATAGTACTGGTCACCGTACTTGTTGAAGACCAGGCGCTCGACGGATCCCGGATCGATCGACGTAAGATTGAGCGGCGCATTCAGGATCACTGCTGATTTGCCGTCGGTGCTGCGCAACGTCAGGTAATTTCCGGACATGCGCTTGATGCTGTAAACGCCGGGCTGCAACGTCGTCTTGCCGGCTGAGAACTCGAACGGAATGTTAACTTCCACCTTGCTCGAAGCCTGAGCCTGAACGCCCGTCACGGCGAGACCTAAGAAAATGGCGAAAATCGCGGTTAATTTGAATATTTGTTGTTTCATAAAATCTCCTTCACTCACTAAACGCGACAGTCGCGAAAAACAGGGCTCAAAGAATATTTCACGCAAAGACGCAAGGAGGACGCAAAGACGCAAAGAATTCAATTCCTTCTTTGCGGCCTTTGCTCACTTTGCGCCTTTGCGTGAAACTCCTCTATGCTCATTTGGTGGCCTCGGACGACAAGAACATCACGGAACTGCTCGTCGGCTACGGGCGTGGCGATAAGGAAGCGCTCGACCAACTGATGCCGATCGTCTACGAGGAACTGCGCCGCCAGGCCGCACGTTACCTGCGCAAGGAACGACCCGGTCACACGCTGGAAACAACCGCGCTGATCCACGAAGCTTACGTGCGCCTGGTAGACCAGCGTCACGTGCAGTGGCAAAATCGCGCACACTTCTTCGGCATCGCGGCCCAACTGATGCGACGCATTCTCGTGGACCACGCGCGCACGAAGAAACGCGTCAAACGTGGCGGCTCAGACATCAAGGTTTCACTCGCTGATGCGAACCTTGCAGTCAAAGCTCAGGATCTCGACGTGGTTGCACTCGATGAAGCGTTGCAACGTCTGGCCCAGATCGACGAACAACAAAGCCGCGTCGTCGAACTACGTTTCTTCAGCGGGCTGAGCGTTGAAGAGACTGCCGAGGTATTGGGAATCTCGAAAGCCACCGTCAAGCGCGACTGGAGTATGGCGAAAGCCTGGCTCCATCGTGAGCTCACTGGCGACAGGTAAGATGAGCGAAACTGATTCGCAACGCTGGCAACAGATAAAGCAGATCTTCGAAGGCGCACTCGAACTACACGGCGCCGAACGAGAGGCTTTCCTCGCGCGCTGTTGTGAAGGTCAAACGGAAGTGCGCGCGGAAGTTGAATCGTTGCTTCGCAACTACGAAGTCGCCGGCAGTTTCATGGAAACACCCGCCGTCGCACACGCGGCCGATACGCTCGATCAAAAACTCACGCCCGGCCAGCGCGTCAGGCATTATCAAATCGTGAATCTCATCGGCGAAGGCGGCATGGGCGAAGTCTATCTCGCTACGGACACGATTCTCGGCCGTCGCGTCGCATTGAAAGTGCTGCCCACTTTCGTCAGTAAAGATCCGGAGCGCCTGCGTCGCTTCACACAGGAAGCGCGCGCGGCGTCGAGGTTGAGTCATCCGAATGTTTGTGTGGTCCATGAGATCGGCGAGACTGACGACGGGCGACCGTTCATCGCGATGGAGTATATCGAAGGTGTGACTTTGCGACAGCGCATGCGCAGTCACGCGATGAAACTCGGCGACGTGCTCGACATTGCGATCCAGATCGCTGACGCACTGACAGCCGCACACGACGCAGGCATAGTCCATCGCGACATCAAACCAGAGAACATCGTGATCCGTCCCGAAGGTTACGTGAAGATCCTCGACTTCGGTCTCGCCAAACTCACTGAACGTTATAAAGGCGTGTCACACGCCACCATGTCGACGCTGTTGTTCGATTCATCGCCGGGCACGGTGATCGGCACGGCTGCGTACATGTCGCCGGAACAGGCGCGCGGCGTTGGAGTCGATGAACGTACGGATGTCTGGGGGCTTGGTGTCGTGCTTTACGAGATGGCTTCGGGTCGTCCGCCGTTCACAGGTGAAACGGCAACGGACGTGGTCGTCGCGATCGTTGAAAGAGATCAGCTACCGATTTCCGAGCACGTTGAAGGCACGCCGCCCGAGTTGGAACGCATCGTCCGAAAGGCGCTGCGAAAAGATCGAAACGAGCGCTATCAGATCGTTAAAGAGATGGCGATTGATCTGCGTAGTCTGCGCAGAGAGTTGGAAATGAATTCCATGCTGGACCGTGCCGTCGAGCCGGGCACGGGATCGGCAGTCGAGACGGATCAGTTAAAACAACTAGCTACCGATCTCCTTGAGCATAATTCCCCATATAACTGGCGTTGGAAACTAGTATGGTTAATCAGCGCACTGATTTTACTGGGCGCTATCTTTGGCACTCACAACGTGCGCACGCGCTGGACTGAGCCGAAAATGCGCGTGCCGTTTGAACGTGTCGAAGTCACCAAGCTGACGACGAACGGCAACGCTTTGATGGGCGCGATCTCGCCGGACGGCAAGTATGTCGCTTACGTAACCGGTGAGAGTGGCAAAGAAAGCTTGTGGCTGCGGCAAGTAGACATCAATAGCAACGCGCAGTTAGTCACGCCGCGAGAGGGACATTATCTCGGCGTCGCTTTCTCGCCTGACGGCAATTACGTCTATTTTGGTTATGCGGAATCTCAGCAGAACGACGCGGGACAAATCTACAGGCTGCCGGTCCTGGGAATCGGCGTGGCCGCTATGCGAGTCGAGTTGCAGGAGGGCCTTCCTTCCCTGTCGCACGACCGCAAGCAACTGGCTTTCATTCGTTTCGATCGGCAGGAGCAAAGAGATTTACTGATCGTGGCCAACGCTGATGGCAGTGGCGAACAGGTTGTCGCTACACGCAAATGGCCCCAGCGGTTCGGCTGGGACCCACTGTCGCGCCCGCAATGGACCACGGACGATGGAACGCTGATGTTACCAAGTGTCAGCTCGGATCCTTCTTACACCGGCGACACTTCAACTAATTATTCAGTAACGCTTTACGAAAAAGATCTGATCAACGGCGCAGAGCGCATGATTCCACTCTCGTCCCAAAAATTTGATGAACTCGGTCGTGTATCCGTGCACCCGGACGGCAGTGGCGTAATCATGCTGGGCAAAGCTCACGGCGCTGCGTTCGTGCAGATCTGGCAACTCCTGCGCGACGAATCACAGCGCACAGTTACAAACGATCTGAGTGACTATCGTGAACTGGGTTTGCGCGCTGATGGTAGTGCACTTATCACCGTCCAAACACAAACTCTCTCGCGACTCTGGCTGCTCCGTCGGAATGAATCGAAACCAGTTCAAATCGGTTCCGGCACGAGTCGTTACTACGATCTCTCGGTAGCGCCTAACGACAAGATCCTCTATGCGTCCGATGCGAGCGGCATCGCTGACATTTTCGAGGTCGCTGCATCTGGTAGCGATGAAAGACCGCTGACATCGGCGGGCGGGCGCAACTATGCGCCAGTCGTGTCGCCCGACAATCGTTACGTCGTGTTTCATTCCAACCGCACTGGCGTGTTTCAGATCTGGAGAATCGATCGCGACGGAAGCAGTCCGAAACAGTTGACGTTCGAAGTAACGGAGAGCACGTGGCCCACGTTTTCTCCCGATGGCCGGTGGATCGTGTTTCAGCATGCTGCTCCGGACGGTCCATATAGTCTCTGGCGCATGTCAATTGATGGCGGCACGCCCGAAAAAATCACCGATGGCATAGCGATCAGACCGGCAGTTTCGCCGGATGGGAAGTTGGTTGCGTTCTGGCACAATGACGAACAACAAAACTCGCGCTGGCGTTTGAAGGTGATCAACTTCGAAGGTGGTGCGACTTTCAACATATTTGACGTTGCGGCGATGGTGCAGGTTCAATGGGACACGCCGTTGCGCTGGAGTCGTGACGGGCAATATCTCGTGTACGTGGACCACAGTGGCGGCATCGACAATCTCTGGGGACAACCGATCAACGGCGGCGCGCCAAGGCAGTTAACAAAGTTTGACGAAGGAAAGATTTTTGCGTTTGGCTGGCTGAAGGACGGCAGCCTCGCGATGTCGCGCGGTGTGATCACGAGCGATGTGGTGCTGATCAGGGATTTGAATCGTTAGGAGAAGGAGAGCGGATGGCAGATGCGAAACGCGTGGGAGTTCTGACGGGCGGCGGTGATGCACCTGGTTTGAACCCCGCGATCAAAGGTTTGGTTTATCGTGGCTCGGAGCTCGGGCTGGAGATCATAGGGTTGTTTGATGGCTGGAGAAGTTTGATTAATCCTGTTCCCGAGGTGTTACCGCTCGATCGCGAGACGGTGCGTCGTTGGGATCGTGACGGTGGCACGAACCTCGGTTCGTCGCGCACCAATCCTTTCAAGCAACTGAATGAAGAAGGCGAATCGCACGATCGTTCGCATGAAGTAGTTGAGAATATCGAGCGTCTTAAACTCGACGCGCTCGTCGCGTGTGGCGGCGAAGACACGCTGGGCGTCGCTGCTACGCTCGCGCAACGAGGAGTGCCGGTCGTCGGCGTGCCCAAAACGATCGACAAAGATCTCGCGGGCACTGACTACACACTCGGCTTCGATACCGCGCTGAGAAATATCTCGGAGATCATCGAACGCTCACGCACGCCGGCCGGATCGCACGGTTGGGTGCAGGTCGTAGAGGTGATGGGCCGACACGCCGGACACCTGGCGCTGTGGTCTGGAGTTGCCGGACAGGCGCACATGATCCTGATACCGGAACATCCGTTTCGATATGAAAGGGTTTTTCACTTGTTGAGTGCGCGACTCGGTGAGTCGGATCTCAGTCGTGGAGTGTCGCAGCGTCCGCGTTACTCGGTGATTGTGGTGGCGGAGGGTGCGCGTGCGGAAGATGGTGAGATGGTGACGATCGATGATCAGCACGATGCATTCGGGCACGTGCGGCTTGGTGGTATTGGCGAGGTGCTGGCGCGAAAAATCGCGGCGGAAACGCATTACGAAGCGCGCGCGGTGGTGTTGGGTCATCCGCAAAGAGGGGGGCCGCCCAGCCCGATCGATCGGATCATGGGGATGATGTTTGGCGCGAAAGCGGCGGAGGCAGTGGCAGGGGGTAATTTCGGGAAACTGATCTCCGCCCGCGGCATCGCGCCCGCGTGCGCATTCTCGCTCGAAGATCTATCGGTCGTGACGGGAAAGATAAATCTGGTGGACGTTGAGAGGGACTACGATACAGACCGCTATCACCTTAAAGGGATAGGAATGTAGGCAAATATTTCACGCAAAGGCGCAAAGGTCACGCAAAGGCGCAAAGGTCACGCAAAGGCGCAAAGGTCACGCAAAGGCGCAAAGGTCACGCAAAGGCGCAAAGGTCACGCAAA